>Ga0114922_10002404_pt1 | contig 17543 bp, 16 predicted proteins | sample AartaG_FD_100975 | JGI IMG/M metagenome (GOLD analysis project Ga0114922, IMG submission 100975) | Deep subsurface microbial communities from Aarhus Bay to uncover new lineages of life (NeLLi) - Aarhus_00045 metaG | ecosystem: Environmental > Aquatic > Marine > Oceanic > Sediment | place...
ATGCAAGGTCTTTTAGATTACCCTCATTACACTAGGCCTAAAATCTTTAATAGACAAAAAGTTCCAAATATGTTATTAAGTGGCGACCATAAGAAAATTACTTATTGGCGGTTAAAACAAGCTTTAGGTCGTACATATTTAAGACGACTCGATTTATTAAAAAAGCACCGCTTAACAGAAAACGAACAAGATTTATTAAATGAATTTATTAATGAACAAAAAATTAAAGACGAATCATGAGTAACATAATCCAAACAATTGAAAATGAACAAACGAAAAATAAAAAAATCCCAGAATTTAGATCTGGAGATGTGGTTACAGTACAAGTAAAGGTAAAAGAAGCCAACCGTGAACGTTTACAGTCTTTTGAAGGTATAGTCATAGCAAAACGCAATCGCGGTTTAAACTCAGCATTTACGGTACGTAAAATTTCTCATGGTGAAGGAGTAGAACGAGTCTTTCAAACCTATAGTCCACAAATTGCCAATATCAAAGTAAAACGTCGCGGTGATGTAAGCAAAGCAAAACTGTATTATCTCCGTGAACGATCAGGTAAGAGTGCACGCATTAAAGAAAAAATTAGCCGTAAAATCTCTGCCGAATAACCTCAAATAAACAAATACCAGCTGCAACTGAGATATTTAAACTGGAAATAGTTCCTAGCATAGGGATATTCATTAATCCATCACAGTGTTCTTGAGTTAAGCGACGTAAACCCTTCTCTTCGCCACCTAAAATTAATCCTATCGGTCCAGTTAAATTCACTTCATAAATCCTAGTCTTGACATCAGCATCAGCACCATAGAGCCATATACCGCGATCTTTTAGCATACGCATAGTACGAACTAAATTAGTTACCTGAATGTAAGGTGTAGTTTCTGCAGCACCGCAAGCTACTTTACGAACTACAGGAGTTAAGCCAACAGCATTATTCTTAGGGGCAATAACTGCATTTATTCCAGCAGCATTTGCGCTACGCAAGCAAGCTCCTAAATTGTGTGGATCTTGTACACCATCTAAAATCAACAAAAATGGCAGATGCTCTAGGCTGTCCAATAAACCCACCAAATCAGTTTCTTGATATATTACACTACCTACTATAATTGCTGCTACACTTTGATGTTGACATTCTGGTAATAACTCATCCAATTTTCTTCTACTAATAATCTCGGGTTTAATATCATTTTCATGCGCCAATTGTAATATTTTTCGCATTCTTTGATCATATCTACCCCGTTGTAAAAAAAGGTGGCGTACTTTTTGTGGAGTATTTTTCAATATTGCCTCTACGGCATGTAAGCCATAAATGTATTGGGATTTCATCATGATAACTCAAAATCGATTTGAGCTTCGTCTAAATCCACTCGAGCAACTTGAACTTGAATCGGATCGCCTAAACAAAAACTTCTCCCTGAACGCTTTCCGCGCAAACAATGCTTAACCGCATCAAATTCATAATAGTCATTCGTTAATGCAGTAATATGTAACAAACCTTCCACATAAATATCTTTTAATTCTACAAAAACTCCAAAACTCGCAACTCCACTAATAATACCATCAAAAACCTTACCAACTTTATCTAACATATATTCACACTTCAGCCAATCAATTGCATCATAAGTCGCATCATCAGCACGCCTTTCTGTCATCGAACAATGTTCACCAAAATTATGAACTGCATTACTGTCATAATAAAAATCAGCCATTTTACCACCGTAAATTGCATGGCGAACTGCACGATGAGTTATTAAATCCGGATAACGACGAATTGGTGAAGTAAAATGACCATATGCATCATAAGCTAAACCAAAATGGCCAATATTTTCTGCGTCATAAACTGCCTGACGCATAGAGCGCAACATCACTGTTTGAATCAAATGTTCATCTCTGCGCCCTTCTATTTTATTCAACAACTTTGCATAATCAACAGGCTTGGGATTATCTCCACCTCCTAAACTCAGTCCCAAACTCCCCAAGAAGCTACGTAAATCAACTAATTTGGTAGTGTCTGGCCCTTCATGAACACGATATAAAGCAGGAATCTTTTTTCGCAATAAAAACCGTGCTGCACAAACATTAGCTGCTAACATGCACTCTTCAATAATTCGGTGTGCGTCATTACGCACAATCGGAACAATTTGTTTAATCTTGCGTTTTTTACTAAAAATAATCCGCGTTTCTAATGTGGTAAATTCAATAGCACCACGAGCTTTACGTTGTTTTCGCAACGCCTTAAAAAGGGCATACAATTCCTGTAAATGTGGCAGTAATTCCGAATGATCTTGGCTTTTACCAGTTAACATGTTAATAACTTGAGTATAAGTAAGACGCGCATGAGAACATGTCACCGCTTCATAAAAACTATACCTGCTAACTTTTCCTTCTTTACTAATACTTATATCACAAACCATACACAATCGATCAACATTAGGTTGTAATGAACATAGCTCATTAGACAAAACTTCTGGTAACATAGGTACAACGACACTTGGAAAATATACAGAATTACCACGCGTTAAAGCTTCTTGATCTAACGCTGTATCTGCTTTTACATAATAGCCAACATCAGCAATTGCTACATATAAACGCCAGCCACCTTGAGGATGTTGTTCACAATATATAGCATCATCAAAATCTTTAGCATCCTCTCCATCTATAGTAACCAAAGGTAATTTCCTTAGATCCTTACGACCTTTATAATCAAGTTCAGATATTTTTTTCAATGCAGCAGCTTCATGCAGTACTTTTTTTGGCCATTTATGCGGCAAGTTATGTGCCCGAATAGCAACTTCGATTTCCATTCCAGGGCCCATATGTTCACCTAAAACTTCAATAATCTTTCCCGTAGCTTGACGCCTCGTACTTGGATAAGCAACAATATCAGCCGTGACAAGCTGACCATGCTTTGCCTTACCCTGCTTTCCTTTAGGAATAATAACATCTTGACTAATGCTTTTATTAGACGGCGCTACAAATGCTACACCACTTTCTTCAAAATAGCGCCCCACTATATATTCAGTATTACGTTCTAAAATCTCTACAATTACTCCCTCACGACGTCCATGTTTATCTTTTCCAATAACTTGTACTAGGACTCGATCATCGTGAAATACTGAGCGCATTTGTCGCGCTGGTAAAAAAATGTCTCTACCACCGTCTTCAGATACCAAAAACCCATAACCTTCTTTATGCCCAATAACGACACCACGAACTAACGATGTTTTATCAACTAATAAAAAACTACCGCGACGATTTGCAACCAATTGGCCATCCCGCGCCATAGCAATTAAACGATGCTGCAAAGCCTCTTGCTGTTGTTTTGATTTAAGTGAAAACACTTTAGCCAAATATTCAGACTTAACAGGCTTGCCCAGCTTATCCAAGCACTCTATTATATATTCACGACTCGGAATCGGCTTAACATATTTACGCACTTCACGTTCATGATACGGATCTTGTTTCAATGAGAATTTAGGCATAGTCACAAAACTTCATTTAAATAATAAATTTATTATCATATAATATAATTTTAACAGTTAGGAAACGACTTATGAACAAAAAGCTATCAATATTCATATTATGCACTACAATTTTAATGTTAAGCAATTGTGCTTCTATTTTAGATAAACTAGCTACAACTAAACAACCTACTGACCAGCACGCTATTTGTGCACAATTAAAACGGGAACTTGTTTTTTATAATACTGACCTTAATCTAAATCCACAATGGAGCTCACCGACTAAACGAGCGCAATTACTACAAGAATATAAAAAATATCAGTGCGATCAATTACAGCAGAATAAACAACAAAACAAAAAGTAATATAGGCCGAGGTGGTGAAACCGGTAGACACGCAAGCTTCAGGTGCTTGTGGAGGAAACTCCGTGGAGGTTCAAGTCCTCTCCTCGGCATTCATGCTTCGCTAAAGCTTCGCATGACAAGACCGTTCCAATCCAGAAATTTAAATATTTTTAAAAAACGTGTAATTTATCTAGCAAAAGTATAAAAATACGTGTAAAATAGAATCATGTATAAGAGAATGCTTAAAATTCCAAGTGATTCTAAAAAAAGCTTCTTCTTATTTGGACCCAGAGGTACTGGTAAAACTTCGTGGGTAAAAAGCACATTTCCAAATGCAGTTTATTTTGATTGTCTTGATGCAAAAGTTTATACCGAACTTTTAAGTAATCCAAAGCGTATAAACAATTACATTCCCAATAAATTCGATGACTGGATTATTATTGATGAAGTACAAAAAGTACCCGAAATTCTCAATGAAGTTCACCGTCTTATTGAAAATAAACATTATCGTTTCATATTAACCGGTTCAAGTGCTAGAAAATTAAGACGCAAGGGAATAAATCTGCTAGCAGGAAGAGCATTAATTCGTTCGATGCATCCTTTTACTGCTATTGAGCTCGGTGAAGATTTTGATTTACAAAAAGCATTATGTTTCGGTCAATTACCTGCTATCGTAAGTGAATCAGATCCACAGGATTTTCTTAAAGCTTACACGTCAGTTTATTTAAAAGAAGAAGTATTACAAGAAGGATTAACACGAGACCTAGGAGCTTTTATACGATTTTTAGAAACCGCTAGTTTTTCGCAAGGTTCTCTATTGAATATGTCTGAAATAGCACGTGAAGCTAATATTAAACAAAAAACTGTAACCGATTATTTCGAAATTCTAAATGATTTATTATTGGCTTATAAATTGCCTATCTTTACAAAACGAGCTAAACGACGTTTAGTATCACACCCTAAATTCTACTATTTCGATGTTGGTATTTATTTAAGCATTCGTCCTAAAGGCATTTTAGATACATTTAGTGAATTAAACGGCATTGCAATGGAGACGCTATTTTTCCAAGAATTAAGAGCAATTAATGATTATTTACAATTAGACTATAAACTTTACTATTGGAGAACTAGTTACGGTACTGAGGTAGATTTTATAGCCTATGGTGAAAAAAATTTATTGGCTTTTGAAGTAAAAAGTAAAAAACAAATTAGTAATAAAGATTTAAAAGGACTAAACGCATTTAAAAAAGATTATCCTATAGCAAAATGCTACCTGATTCATTTAGGCAGTCAGCGAGAATATCACAAAGATATTAAAGTCATTCCTATTCAAGAAGCTTTATTCATGCTTCCTAAATTACTCATTTAAAAAAGTGCTTTAAAAGAATAGTCTCACTACGTTCCGGACCAGTAGAAATAATATCAATTGGTGTCTTTAATAAATTTTCTATATGTTTTAAATAATTTTTAGCATTCTTTGGCAATTCTGCAAAATCTTTAAGACCGAAAGTCGACTTTTGCCAACCTGGTAAATCCTCATAGACCGGCTTATTATTTTTGTAGTCTACACAAATACGTACAGTTTCTAACCCATCTAAAACATCTAACTTAGTTATACATAAGCCTGATAAACTATTTATCTGCACCGAACGACGCACCGCAACTGCATCAAACCAACCACAGCGTCGAGGCCGCCCTGTAGTGGCACCAAATTCCTGACCTCGTTCACAGATACTTTTGCCAGTTGCATCCTCTAATCCTGTAGGTAATGGACCGCCGCCTACTCGAGTGGTATAAGCTTTAGTAACACCGAGCACGTAATCAAAATATAAAGGTCCAAATCCACTTCCGGTTGCAGCACTTCCCGCTGTAGTATTGGAAGAGGTTACAAACGGATAAGTACCAAGATCGATATCCAAAAATGTACCTTGAGCACCTTCAAATAATAAGTTTTTGCCTTGATTACGATAATCTGCTAACAAACTGGTCACATCATTTACCATAGGACTAATACGCTTCGCTGCAGTTAATACTTCTGCTAAAACCTGCTCATAGGGTATCGCCTTTGTTGCATAATAATTTTCTAAAATAAAATTATGGTATTCGGCGAGTTTCTCTAACTTATCAGTTAATTGCTCAGGATTTAACAAATCGATGGCACGTAAACCTCGTCTAGCCACTTTATCCTCATAAGCGGGTCCGATTCCTCGACCTGTAGTCCCAATAGCTTCTTTACCACAAAGCTGTTCACGTGCTTTGTCTAAGGCAATATGATACGGAAGTAATAGACTGCATGCTTCGCTGATATATAAGCGCTGGGTAGCCGATATACCCTTTTTTTCCAACTCATCTATTTCTTGAACTAAAGTAGTTGGCGATAAAACCACTCCATTGCCAATAAAACACACCACATTTTCATGCATAATACCCGATGGAATAAGATGTAAAATGGTCTTTTCACCGTTTATTAATATGGTATGCCCAGCATTGTGGCCGCCCTGGAACCTCACTACTCCATCTGTATGCTCAGCTAATAAATCAACAACCTTGCCTTTGCCCTCGTCACCCCATTGGGTACCCAAAACGATTATATTTTTCGCCATTAACTTACCTTAAATAACCCCAGAATGAACTAAATACATCAATACTACACCAACTAACATAGCTATTAATCCCATAATACGTAAAGCACGATCACTGCACCTAGTCATCGCTTCCATCATCTTGCGACAATGGTGTGGTGATATAAAAGGCATTATACCTTCTATAATCAACACTAAAGCTATTGCTATTAAAATAGTCTGCCACATAATTTCTATCTCCTTTGTGCGTTATTAAAATACTTAAAAAAATGGCTATCAGGTTTTAACAATAAAATATCATTTTTGCTGATAAAAACATTCTTATAAGCCTGTAAACTTCTATATAAAGCATAAAAACTAGCATCTTTTTTATATGCATTAGCATAAATCTCAGCAGCTTTTGCATTTCCTTGTGCCCGAATTTTTGCGGCTTTTTCTCGAGCTTTAGCTAAAATAACTGTGACCGTGGCATCTGCTCCGGCTTTAACACTCTCGGCTTTGGCTTTACCATCAGAACGGTGCTTAGTAGCTGCCTGCTCCCGTTCTACGCGCATACGATCAAATACGGAATCACTAACTTCCTCAGGTAAATCAATCCGCTTAACACGCACATCAATTACTTCGATACCCAATCCCTTAGTACTTTCATCTACTTTTTGTTTGAGTAAATCCATAACATTACCGCGTTCACCTGATACTACTTCAGTAATAGTTCGTTTACCAAACGCAGCCCGAAGCGCATCATTTGCTTTTTGCTGTAATAAAGTTTCTGCTTTATTAGCAAATCCACCGGTACGAGTGAAATAAAGTGGCAAATCGGCAATTCTCCACTTTACATAATAATCAACCAATACATATTTTTGTTCCTCTGTTAATACTCTGGAGGATTGCGCATCTAATGTTTGTAATCGTACATCAAGAGTACGCACCTGATTTATAAATGGAATACGTAAATGCAGACCGGGTTGAATCACCAATAGTTGGCCACTTGAATCTGTAACAATTTTTCCCAACTTCAATAACAAAGCCCGTTGGCCTTCTTTAACTGAATAAAAACACGTAACAACACTCAATAGAATAATTACGAAAATGAGCAAAAATATTTTTTTAGCATAGCTCATTAGTATCCTCCCTCATCTGAATAACCAACACGACTCGGCCTTTCGCTACTTGGTTGCACAGGTTTTGTTGTATCAGTAAGTTTTGGCTCAGAAACTGGAGTTTCAGCAAATTCTGATATTTTCTTGGATTTAAGTTCTTTAGCAAAAAGCTTATCTAGTGGCAGATATATCATATTTGCACTTTTCACATCTACTAATATTTTACTGCTGTTACGTAATACTTCTTCAATTGTACTCAAATATAATCGTTCACGAGTAACACCTGGTGCCCGCTCATATTGCGGCAATAATGCCAAATACTGAGCAGTATCTGCTTCAGATTGGAGAACTACCTTCTCTTGATAAGCATTCGCTTCTTTTAGAATCCGTGATGCACGGCCTTCTGCGATCGGAACCACTTTTTGTTGATAAGCTTTTGCTTGGTTTATATAACGTTGTTCATCCTCACGTGCTTTATTAACATCATCAAAAGCCTCGGTCACGGCCTCAGGTGGTTTGGTTGGTTGTAAAGCCACATCTGTAATTACTAATCCGCAATGGTAACGATCCAAAATTTTAGTCAACTGTTGCGATACTTGTTCGCGTACTAATTCACGTCCAGTAGTCAACGTCTCATCCAAAGTAGTATGACCAACTACTTGACGTAAAGCACTAGCTGTAGCTTGCTGTAAACTTGCAACCGAATCGACTACATTAAATAAATAGTCTCTTACATTATCAATGCGATACTGCACTGCTACCGAAACAGAAACGATATTCTCATCTTTAGTAAGCATTTCAGCTTGATAAGAAAAAGTTGAGACTTTTTGTACATTGATTGTATAACGTGATTCAATGAAGCGCGGTATCCAATGCGGACCAGGGCCTACAGTTTTACTATACTTACCAAATCTAAGAATCGCAGCACGCTCAGCTGGCGAGACTATAAAAACGCCGAATGTAACCCAGATTATGATTGCAACTAATAATACTAACAAGATGCTTCGTAAAGTTAATATTTTTGGCACCTTGGATTTCGATGGAACTCCTGTAGTTCTTTTTCTACCGATTTTACCGACAAAAAAACTATTTATTTTTTTCTGCAATTTATTAAGTAACTCGTCTAAATCTGGGGGTCCTGCTTCACGTTTAGGACCTTTACTCCAAATATCTTTATTCTTATCACTACCAGGTTCATTTTCGGCCATATAAGTTCCCCAATATGCAATTACACACCAAGTAAGATTTTACTTGTAATACCGCAGGTAAAGCAAGTTACAATTTGCACCCGCTTCGTCGATAAAGAACTTCCCAATAGACCTGCATAGAACATTACGTCATTCCTGCGTAAGCGAGAATCTAGAGTGCCCTGGATCCCGCATCAAGTGCGGGATGACAAAATGGACGAGTACTACGCTATTTCAAAGCTCATAAACAAACAGAAATCTTTGTATAAAGCTCATAAGCCTCTTTTTTAACAAATTTATAGCTTAAATTGCTTATTCCATCCTGACTAATATCTATCATCCCGCGCCGCATTTTCTTATAGCGTTTTTTATTTTTTTGATAATATTCATTCAACTTTGCAACAGTTTCTTGATCTCGATGATAGATACCATCAGGTGTTTGCGTAACGGCTTTTTCATGTGGCAGTGATATATAGCGACCTTTTATATAAGCAATCGGCGTCAAGCCACAAAATAAACATCGCATTAACAAATCATCATCTTCATATCCCCAATGCCAGTAATTATTGCTAAATCCATTAATCTTTATGAAGTCGGATTTTGGAAATAAAACCACTCCACTAAAGTAAGAGGAATGATGACACCAAATGGCAGTTTGTATGGCATCCTCACCGTCGAATTGTGAAGCAGAATTAGCTAGTAATACCGGATGATCAACGTAAGCATAGGAAGCAATATTCGGTAGCATATCTATATCATGAAAACAAAAATAATCACATTTATCAAACATTTGCATTGCGCCGATATTAAATAGTTTACCTCTGTTAAATGGCTTATTATCAGCCTGTTCGACTATTAATATTTCATTATCAATATTTTCTTTTAACAGAAAGCCCTTTAAATAATCAGGAAATTTTTGTAAATGTTGTTCGCGATTACGATAAGTGACAATTATTGCTAGTTTTTTATCATAAATTGGTGTATCAACAATAGCAGATGTAAATCTTGTTTTATTAATTTTATATCGTATCCAATGAGCCAATTTTATATCATTAATCGGAATCGGTTGGTATGGGCATTCTGTCCCATCACGCATAGCAACACGTAAAGGATCCGTGCTACAACGGGAGGATGGCATAATCGATTTTATAAAATTCGTAATCATGGGATTATTTATAATAAATTCTTATTTCGTAAACTTTCAACAAATCTGTTAAATGCATTGAATACTTTTCTAACTGACAAGAAACATTTCCAATATCGCCTGTTTAGAACATTCAAACTAATAGTGGGATACACAAGCTCACCATACGCCCACCCCGGTCGCCAACGCAAGCCACTTCCAGGATTCGTATTGATAATAGTTAGAGTTGGAATATTTAAACAAGAAGCTAAATGCCCAACACCCGAATCATTACCAATCATTAGAGCCGATTCATAAATAAACGCAGCAAGTTCATCAAGTGTAGAGAAAATTGGTAATGAAAATTCATTATTTATTATTTTTTGCCAATCAACACGTTCCGGTGGTGACATAGTAAAAACAGGATCCCATCCTTGTTGTTTCAACAACCTTGCTAATTTAATGAACTTCATAGGAGTCCAATTTTTTTCATTGTTGCTACTAGCGGGATGTATAATGATTCTTTTGTTATACTTTTGGTATGTCAATGTTCTGGGAGGCGATATCTCTACTTCCTTACTTACATTATCCAATCCAAGTATCGTTCTGCAAAACACCTCCATAGTTTTTACCAATGGAAGAGTACGACTGATATTTGAAAAAGCTACATCACTTGCTTTGAGTAAAGGTAAAATTTTTTGTAATTTGTTTTGATCGTTTATTATTTTTCTAATCCTATCCTCATGATCTACATGTACTTTATATCGAAACTCATTTTTTCCTGTATATATAAAGACACAAAATTTATCAAATTCATCAGCTGGTATTACATTTTTGTAAAGATCAACGATGGGTGGTATAGAGATTACTAAATCATACTGTGAAAAGGGAGTACTAAAGAATGTAACCTGATAATCACTCCTTCGTAAGTTATTAGCTAACACAAGAAATAATAATGCATCACCTAAAGCAGGGATCATCAATATTGCAATCTTCACTGGATTTTGCACCGTCATTTCATCTTCTTATATTAATATGCCTACAAATAACCTGGAAAACTTCATCAATAGTAATATCAGCAATTACTGGTTTAAATAATATAACACGACTAGGACTCGGAGGATAAGGTCCAGTAGCAACTGGATTACTCTTGCCAAACAATGCGATCATATTGATATTTGATGCACATGCAATGTGCATAGTACCCGTATCATTAGTTATAAACAACTGTAAATAAGATATTAATGCTGCTAAATCTAAAACAGATGTTTGATTAATCAAGTTAATTGAGCGTGGGGATTTTTTACAGAACATCGCACCAAGTTTTGTTTCTTCTTCAGTTCCAGTTAGAATAATCCTAATCGAAGAATTATACTCTTGTAGCTTCTTAGTCAATCCAATAAAATTTTTCAACGGCCATGCTTTAGGATGAGAAAATTTATTCCAGAGTCGAGTACGTTTTTTTGCTAAACCATGGCAACCCATATGGAAACCAATTAAAATTTCATTTTTCACGTCAATATTTTTTAGACTTAATACCTTTTCAACATGAGTAAAATTTTCTTGTTGAGGATATATATCATATTGCCTTGTAAAATTAGTTAAATCATATTGAAAGAATTTCGCAAAAAATTGCAATGATTTCTCTGCAGAATGCATATTCAGATTATGATCATCAATATAGTTGATGTGCTTTGCACTAAATTCTTTAATCAAATTTGCCATAGACTCTGAATCACTAATATCAATAGCTAAATCATAATTATTTTTCAAATCTTTTATTTGTTCAATTCTAGATTGCAAAAATAATTTGCGAATATAAGGATTATGATTCAAAACTTCAAAGGATAGATTGGTTAGAGCAATAACATCGATATTAACATGCGGAAAAATTATTTTCAAAAGACGTAACAATGAAGTACGAAATAATGTATCGCCAAGACGTTCTGGCATAGCAATGATTACATTGTTTATCGATCGCATAGGTTTAGTTCTGATTTGACAACTTTAATTAAAGACTCTCCTTGATGATATGGAATAGTGAGAAAAAGTTCATTAGAACGAATTGCTTTTCGAAAGTAGTTATGCCATGCATTAATGTGGCGATATCGCCTTAATTTCTCATGAATTCCCTGCTTTATCGCTCTTTTTATACTACACATATGATCAGGAGCTTCTCTCAAATCGCGCATATTATCCATTGCAAACGATTTTTCTATTTGTAGTTTTCGTGAAAGTTGACAAGAATAAACACCATATTGAATAGCAAAATCCTTGAAATTAGGCGGTACAGTCACAGCAGTACGCTTTGGACCATATGGATATCCAGGTGAACCTATAGGATGCATAACGTAAAAAAAGATTTGCCCTTTTTTAAGCTTACTTTTAATCAAAGCTTCGAGAACTGCTAAAGAGCAGAAACAATGATCCAAATGCCTTTCTAATAAGGGATGAGGCATTACTATAATATTCGGTTTAATATGTTTCAGTAATGCACTCAAATCAGCAATTAAATTTCTCCAAGTTGCTTCACCAGTGCATGGTTGTATTAAATTTGATAAATTAAAACGTCGGAAAATATTAATATCTGATACACCAGTAAGTTTTGAAGTAAAAGCACTGTCTGGATTATTATACATATCTCTAAGTAGGCCATCAAAATAGCCAAGATTTATCGCTTTATCAGGTTTAATGCCTGCAGCCAAAGGCACAGTGATACTATCTAATATTCTAAGTTTGGCTCTCATCAGTCTCTGCTCCATAGAATTTTCTGAATAAGATTGGCAGTAATCAATATTTCCTCCTTCACCGGCAGTTATAGTCACGATATATGCATCATGAGTACTGTAAAATCCATAAGCGGCTATTTCAGCATCATCTGGATGAGGAGCAATTATTAAAACTTTGTCAGATTCCGAAATGTTATTTTTAAAAACGAGTAATTCAACGTCATCGTTCCATTTTAATTTGTTGCTAGATAATTCGATTATTTGTCCAGGTTGGGTTTTATGGGCTATTTCAGAAACATTAAAATACCTGATACCTTTATTATGACGTTCGATATATTGCTTATTTACATAGTCTTTGCTTTTTATTTCTAAATATGGCCGATTAATTTTCTTTAGTCTTTTATCTTCAACATCTAATTTAAGTAAAAAAGTATCTCCTGCGAGATTAATTTCTGGCCATATGAAGTGATTTCTCACTAATCGGATTGGTAGAGAAACCTCTGGGATAAAATTGTAAGCATAGTTCATAATTATTCTACCTACGCATCAGCTTATTAAATTAAAATACTCTCTATACCAAGCAACAAACTGTTCTATACCCTCAGATATTTGAGTCTTTGGACAATAATCAAATTGATTCTTAAGTAAATCAATATCGGCAAATGTTTCAACAACATCCCCGGGTTGCAGAGGCAACATATTTAAAGTTGCTTTCTTACCTAATGCATGTTCGATAGCTGTAATATAATCTAATAAATTTACTGGTCGACCATTACCTATATTATAAATTCTATAAGGAGACAAACTTGTCTCAGGTGTGGGGCTTTGATTCCAATTCGAATTAGATTTAGCTGGGATTTCTAATACTTGTAAAACACCAGCTACTATATCGTCAATATAAGTAAAATCACGCTTCATTTTACCATAATTATATACATCAATAGATTTATCATTAATGATATTATGAACAAATTTAAATAACGCCATGTCTGGCCGTCCCCAAGGCCCGTAAACAGTAAAAAATCTAAGTCCAGTGCACGGCAAATTGTATAAACTCGCATAACTATGCGCCATCAATTCATTAGCCTTCTTAGTAGCTCCATAAAGCGAAACCGGATGATTCGCCGAATCAGATTCAGCAAAAGGTTGTTTTACATTAGCGCCATAAACTGAACTACTGGAAGCAAAAACTAAATGTTTAATATGATGCTGACGGCAACACTCTAATATAGAGGCAAATCCAACTAAATTAGCATCTATATATGCCATAGGATTATCAAGGGAATAACGAACACCTGCCTGAGCCGCAAGATGAATAACGTATTCGAATTTATGTTTTATAAATTGAGCTTGTAATACAGTAATATTATCAATATTCAATTTTACAAACTCGAAATTCTTATAAGGACACAGCTGATTTAATCTTGCTTGTTTAAGTTCCGGAGAATAATAACTATTTAAGTTATCAATACCGACAACATCTTTCCCTTGTTGCAGTAAAGACTTTGCAACATGGTAACCAATAAATCCAGCAACTCCGGTGACTAATATTTTCATCTCATAAGTTTACCATTTTATCAAATAACTCTAAAAATAATTGCCTAATTTCTGGCTGATTCTGCCAATTTTTCATAAAACGTGCTTTATCTTTTTCAAATGATTTATTCAATTTATATCGGATTGCTGAATATTTCCGCATACTATCCAAATCAATGAGATAAATATTATCTCCGGAAACAATAAAATTACTTGCCTTAGTATCCCCATATCTAATGTTTTGTTTATATAACTTTATAAATATCTTTATCATTCCATCTGCTATCTTTTTTAATCTATTTTGATCTGTCATTTGAGGCATAGATTTTAGCAACTGGCAACCGTCTATATACTCAGTCAAGAAGTATGCCTTACTCCGCAGAGGGCCAAAACGTTTCTCCAAAATAGCAATTGGTTTTGGCGTTAAAATGTTGTTATATCGGAGCAAATGTGCGTTTCGCCAACAAATCGAGGCACGGCTTGGACGTATTCGGCGATTCATAAAATGCCAAAAATTTTTATTATTATAGCGCTTAACAATTATTTGACAATCTTCTAAATTAACCTTTGATACTGTACAAATGCCACCATTTTCTAATATCTTCCCATGTGCTATAAAATCATCAGGCCGATTTAAAAAGGATTGCATATCTTTTGTATAATAATCCCGATTACAAATAATCCATTGTTTCCAATTTTTTTCTACGGCAAATCGTGATGAATCACAGGAAATTTTTTTATACAACTTCTTGGCTCGTTTCTCTATTTCATACAAAAAAGTTGCATGTTCCTTTATTACTTCACGCCACGGTTTCGCAAAGTAACCGCTCAAAAAACGAAAAATATCCCGCTGCGTTAATTTTGTATTCAACACCGAAAAATACAATGCTGCTATATCTTTAATTAGCCAACGTTCAGGAATTTTTTCGCGAATTTGCGCACGATGTAAATCAATTAAATATAACTTGGGTTTATTAAGATTCATCACGCTTGGTTTATCCAACAAAAAATGAGCTGAATAAAAATCACGATGGTTTATTCCATTTTCATGCATAGTTTTAGCAATATAAGCTAATTCTTCAATAATCGCCTTTTTAATAGCAAAAGTTAATGGGTTTTTATGCCAACTTATACAAATATCTCTTAATCCCAATATATTTTGTATCTCTTCAGTAATAACAAACGATTGCCGTTTTATTGGATTAATACCACACCATCCATAACCTGCTAAAGCCATCGTTGGTATCCCTAATTGCTCCAATTTCTGAATCGCAAGCCATTCGTTTTTAGCACTGAATACTGGTAAACGGAATTGCAGGACATTTTTAAGAAATTCTTTGCAACCGACACCAAAATGTTTCTTTATAAAATAAGATTTATTACCTTTAACAACTCGCAGAGTTTCACGATTATTAGTTGATCGAAAAACCTCACCTTTTACAGACATGAAATCATCAAATAACGGCTTTCTATTTGGAAACCATTCACTTATTTCTTTATGTAGAACTAATTGCATATGAAGATACCGAAGCTAAATTTTCATTTTAGCTTAAAAATTATAACTTTGTCGCCTCGTTTGTTATAAAACAACTGATCAGGCTGCATTTTTAGATACTTCAAATACTTGTTATTCTGAGTTTCATGCCTAGAGATTTTTAAAGCGAGATAGTCACATTGTTTCTGATTTTGAGAACAATTATTGGTTTCTAAACCAGGCCTATTAGCATAATAAAACAATTGACTATCGTTACAGCATAGTTTACTTGTAGAAGATGTACTTTTATTGATCCACTGGCCTGCGTTGACAATATACGTTTTAGATGGACCAAAATGAGTAACGCTCCCTATTGCTGTATATATTAACCCGAGGAAAATCACTGGAAATATCCAGCGAGATCCCACTAATTCACGTCTCGTCTTCCAATTTACATAGATTTTTTCTAAAGTAAAAGGAACGCTTAATAATAACAAAATGCATAATAAAGCAATATAGCGATAGGATAGAAAAAATTGCTGGCATAAAAAAATTACTGTGGCAATGATATTTAACAATACAGCGCCTAACCAAACTGTTTTTGAAGACCAATCAGATGGTATTATTTTTTGTGTTACAGCATAAATGCTTAAAATAAGGTACAGTAGTCCAAAAGTAGATATCAAAAGGCCTATATATACTGCAATGAGCCCCCCAGTTAAAAAATACGTTATTACCCCTCTATAAAGAGCTTTCGGCCAAATTCTAATCGATTTTATCGCTGCTGCTTTTACCTGTAAAGCATGCCAAGCATTTTGCATGCCGTTAGTTATTTGATATATAAATTCCGATATTCGACTTAGATTAGAAATATGAAATCCTGAAGGATGAGAAAGAGTTGCAGTCAAACTATAAACAAGAATTAAAATAATAATAAAAAAGTGTATAATATATGCTTGAGTAAAGTATCTAATTTTGAGAACGAATTTTTGATCAGGCTTAAATAGCAAAATTAAAGGTAGAAAACATGCAAAAACCGCACTTTCGATACGAAATAGCGCAGCTACTATAATTGCCAATCCCCAGCCAATAGCATAACGCCACTGATATAATCGACAATAACGAATTAAAAACAAAACAGCTAACAGTGCAAATGCATAATAGCCATGGCCACGAAGTACACTATGTCGAAACTGATTTAAATACGGGAAAAATAGAATAATAAATGTTCCAACAATTTGTAGTCTACGAGTACCGCCTAATTCTTTTACAAGCATAATAAACAGAACAACAGTAACCGTATCTAAAACCGTATTTAAAAAATATGCTGAGTGCAACAATGACAAATGAAAAATATTTGCAACCAATGCAATTAATATAGGATAAAATGGCCATCTATAAACTGACATAGCCTGTTTAATGCCATGATGTGTAAATACAGCAGCAGCTTTTAATAGGCCAATACCATCCACATCGAATGGCTGATTATATGCCAGCATAATAAAAGTAATGCCGATACTTGCAAGACTTGCCCAGAAGTATATGTTGTACTTTCTATAAAAGTTACCTATCATTTTTGAATCATGAAATTGGCTTTTTGTTTATTTAAATATTGTCCCTACGGAGGACTGACACGTGATTTTCTACGAATAGCCGAAGTTTGTCAACGGCGTGGACATTCTATAGACGTTTTCACTATGAAGTGGGACAACGCTCCTAAAAATATCAAGGTGATTCAAATTCCATATCGAGGTTTAACTAATCATCGCCATTGTGCTTCATTTGTAAAAAACTTGTTTAACATCATAAAAATAGATGATTACGACGCAATCATAGGCTTCAATCGAATGCTCGGCTTAGATATATATTACGCAGCAGATATCTGTTACGAGTATACTGTTGAACAACGTCATAGTGCATTATATCGTCTCAGCAACCGTTATAGAACTTATGCCGCTTTTGAACACGTGGTTTTTTCACCAAATTCGAAAACACACATTATGTATCTTG
>Ga0114922_10002405_pt1 | contig 17532 bp, 14 predicted proteins | sample AartaG_FD_100975 | JGI IMG/M metagenome (GOLD analysis project Ga0114922, IMG submission 100975) | Deep subsurface microbial communities from Aarhus Bay to uncover new lineages of life (NeLLi) - Aarhus_00045 metaG | ecosystem: Environmental > Aquatic > Marine > Oceanic > Sediment | place...
GCCCCGGCACCATAGACTCCGGGTAAGTCGTTATTTACAAAAGGCAGCATATTCTCCGATGCCCCGGTAGCCACAATAATTCTTTTGGCCTTTAATTTTTTTAATATATCACCATTAACTCCCTGGACAATGGTAATGACCTCATCTTCATAATAGCCGATGACTGCAGCATTGGCGATTACTTCAATATTGTCATATTTTTTGATGTCCTGGATCATCTTTTTGGCAATCTCTATGCCTCTGATCCCGGCAAACTGTTTTTCGGAACCAAAAAATTTGTGGGTCTGTTTGATTAACTGTCCGCCTAATTCTAAACCATCGTCAATGAGAGTTACTTTTGCCCCCAGGGAAACGGCATAAATTGCTGCTGATAATCCTGCCGGGCCTCCTCCAATTATTGCTATATCGGTTACTTTCAATTGAAATCACCTTTTCCTTTTTGAGTTTCTACTTTCATCCCCTCTTCCAATTTAGTTACACAGGTTCTGATATTGGGGACGCCGTTTACTTTCATCAGGCAGGCTGAACATTTGCCTATAGCACAAAAAAATCCTCTGGGGCGGTGATATTTAATACTTCTGCTTAATATCTTTATTCCAGCGGCCACCAGGGCGGAAGCAATAGGCTCACCCTTATAGCCTTCTAATTCTTTCCCATCTAAGGTGAATTTAACTTTTTCTTTCTGATTAAATTCTAAAATGGGATGTTCGTTTATCCGCATACCTTCCTCCCTATATTTTGCCCAAACAAATTTATAACAAATTTTGGCTTTTTGTTTATAATTATCTTGTAGGGGCACAATAAATTGTGCCCTTCACCTTTTATTCCCTAATCTCTCCTGTGGGCACGATACATTGAGCCTCTACATTACTATTTTATTTACTTTTTGGAATGCAATCATTTTATTATTACTTTAACATAAAGATGGCAGCCATACGACCGGTATTTCCCTTATCTCTTCGATAGGAAAAGAAAAGTTCAGGGTGGTCTGCCGTACAAATTTCATTAACAAAAATATTCTTTTTCAGTAGCCCAGCTTTAATCAATTGCACATTGTTTGCTTTTCTTAAATCAAGTCTCCTCACACCTTTATTTTTCAGGGAAATTGGTTCAATATTATATCCAACTTGATTTAACCAATAATCATCAATTTTATTTTCCTCTTTAATGCTATAACAGCAGGGACCAATGGAGGGAAAAATGGCGGCTAAGCAGGAGCAGGGATTGGTCTTAAAGATTTTTTTCATCTTAAACAAAGTTTTTAGGGTTAATTCCAGTTCTGTTCCCTTTCTCCCACTATGAATTAAGGCAATAGCTTTTTTGATGGGGTCTAAAATAAAAATAGGTACACAATCAGCATAACACATTAAAAGAGGTATACCGGAAATATCTGTAATTAAGGCATCGGTTTGTCCAATTCCCTTAGAATATTTAAAGGCTCCTCTGTCTTTATCTTCTTTTCTTACGAGAGCTATTTTATCTTTATGAACTTGTTGAGCAGTTACCGCGGTTCGATAATCAATACTTAAAGCATCTAAAATTATTTTTCTGTTTTTTGCTACATGACTTTTTTTATCGCCTACATTATAGGCCAAATTAAGGTTGTTAAAAGGGGTTCCGCTTACTCCACCTGTTCGAGTAGTAAAAGCATTTACTACTAAGTTGGTGTTGTCTAATTCTCTGCAGTTGAAATATTTTATTTGTCCAAGTTCTTTTAATTCAAAATCCTGGTTCAAATTATCTCTACTTTTTGCAAATATTTTTTAATACTTACTGTATCAAAATAAAAAAGGGTAAGATACTCCAACGAAATTTCTTACCCTGTCTTTTTACCTGAGAGATTTTTCCAGAATATTGGAAATTGCCCCTTCGGTGTTTATTAAAAAACTTTCCAGAGTTCTGTCCGGCAATGGTCCTTTTGCCTGAGAGTTTAAATGTATCATACATCTTGCCCCTTCGGCTTCTTTTCTGTAACAGAAAAGATCTCTCCCATTACTTTCATCCAGAATAAAATTTATTTAATTGTGCTAATCTCGATTCAAAATATTTTTATATAGTATAACATATTTAGGTAAAAATAAAACACCATTATCTATATACGACGTCAATTTAAAAAATCCTTCTTTTTTTTGAAAATAATTGTACTTTTTCTCACAAACAACAAAATAAGTATCTTGTATCTCGTAAATCGTATCTCGTAAAGATGGTTAATCAAGTAACTAAATAAACTTGTAACTTGCACCTTGCAACCAATAAATTGGTTAATTATTATCCTCATCTCCAACAACAATTAGGAACATATTTTTTGGCTTTTTCTGACAATTCCTGAATCTTCTCGTCAGAATAAGGCTTTATCTTTTGAAAAGAAGGATCTAGGGTCTTCTCTAAAGGAGAAAAATTCTGTAAGATATATTTTTTTGCTCCCGAAATATATCGCGCAATCTCCATAATAGTCTCTTCGGAATGCAATAAAGGCACGACAGTAGTGCGAAATTCATAATCAATTTTTGAGTTCATTATTATTTTAATACTATCTTGTACATTTTCTAATATCATCTTATCTTTGATGCCCGCGGACTTAGAATAGTTATCAAAATCTAATGATGATTTAATATCCATAGCAATATAATCTACTAAGCTAAGATTTAAAAGCTTTTCTAACATTTTTGGGTTAGTGCCGTTAGTGTCCAGTTTAATTAAAAAACCATTGTCTCTGATTTTTTTAAAATATGTGGGTAAATCCGGATATAAAGTAGGTTCTCCACCACTCATACAAATACCATCGATGAAATCTTTTCTTTCTAAGAGATAACTTTCTATTTTTTTTTGAGGAATATTTTTAAAATTATCCGAATGTAATATTAAATCACAATTATAACAGAAGGGACACCTAAAATTACACGAGGGAAGATACAAAGTAGAAACAATTTTTCCCTCCCAATCGATCAGAGAGGTTTCAATCATTTGTTTTATGCTAATATTCAAATTACTGCTTCCTCTCTAATCTCCTCTAAGCGAGGGGCCTTTCCTCTCCATATTTTTATCTCATTATCATTATTATCTAAGACTACTATAGAAGGAGTGGATACAATATTATAATAACTTGCTTCCGCCAGACCATCAAACGTATCTACATCAAAATATTGAACCTCCGCTTCTTTTTCCAATTGTTTTCCTGCATTTTTAGCTTCCGGACAATGAGGACAATTTTTTTGCCAGAATATTTTTACTTTCATGGTATTTTTCTTTCTTCTAAATTTTACTTTTAACTTTATAACTTCCAGAATGTCGGTCTTTTAATTCGCCGATCTTATTTTTATTCCAGTTGGTTATTTTGCTATAATATCCCACTATTCTAGTTACTCCATATACATCTTCACTCCCACATCCACTACAATTCTCCTGCAATCCCCGGCTAACTTCACTGCAGGTATTACATATGGTAAACTCAGGCGAAATAGTAAGTTGAGAACACTGAGTATGTTCCCAAACTTTTTTAACTAAATTATAGATACTCTCTGGTGAAGGGCGGCTTTCTCCTACAAAGGCATGAATTATCGCCCCGCTCTTTATTAAAGGGTGGAATTTACTCTGTTTAATAATTCGAGTAATTAAATCTACCGGTGCTGAAGCAGCAAAATGGATACTATTGGTATAATAACTTTCATTTACATTGGAATTTCCCTTTATAACTTTTTTACTATCTGGAAATTCTTGTAAATCGATTTTAGCTAACCTTCCTGCTGCGCTTTCGGCAGGAGATTCCTCTAAGGATAATTTTAAATTGAACTTCTCACTATACTCTCTGCATTTTAAACTCATAAAGGATATAATTTTTAATCCCAACTTAAAAACATCTTCATCTTCATGAAGCTGTTTACCACTAATATACTGCACTGCTTCGTTTAAACCGATTAATCCTATTAGATATGTACCTCCATCTAAATCTACATAAGGTTTGCCATCTCGAGCTGTTTTGCCTATTTGCCACAAAGGTCCGCTGGGATTTTCCATCATCATCTTTAAAAACTTTTTCTTCTGTAAATGAGCTTTAACCGCCAAACATAAAGCCTGATCGATTTTTTCGAAAAATAATTTTAAATTTTCTTCATCGTTCAAATTAAAAGAAGATTCGAAAATATTATTATTAGGGAAGGTTTTATAAGCGCATTGGGGAAGGTTGATAGTAACATTCTGTATTCCGGCAAATCTTAACTTTTCCGGATGCTGTATCATTTCCTGATCAGTTATCTCGGTTTTTAACCGGCAGCAGGCGGCCAAGCTTATATCTTCTCTATCAAAAATAAAATAAGGTGAACCGTTCTCGGAAGCTATTTCACAAGCATATTTTAATAATTTTTTTTGTTCTTGGTCTTTGAAAGAATTGCTGTCAATGTGTAGATCCATTTTAGGAAAAGCAAAAACTTTTCCGTGGTAATCCCCTTCTCTCCAAACTTCCATCAAAGCCTTTAAAAATAATTTTGATTCTTTCTCGTATTCTCCATAGGTTTTTCCAGTATATTTTCCTCCCGGTCCGATTGCCGGAATATTTCTAAGATAGTGCGGAATACCGAGGTGAACATTGAAATCCAAGAAAAGACTCTGTCCTCCTCTTGAAAAAGCGTTTTGCGAACCACTAAAAATTAAATATTGGGCTTCTTGCTTTATTTCTTTAAAAGTCAGATTTACTAAAAATGGGGCATACATGATATTTAAATAACCAATACCTAAGGCACCCGCATAATAGGCTTGCATAGAAGCCAGAAAAGTGTTTAAATGTCCGGTTAAAGTTCTGGTATGCTTGGCCGGGGCGGAAGAAGTATCTAAATTTTCTAATTCCAGTCCATATTTTTTTAAAAATTCGAGAGAATGACCCGAACAATAAATTCTCGGGTAACCCAAGTCATGAATATGAATCCAAGCTTTTAAATGGGCATCAGCTACTTCTTTGGAAAAAACTTCCTGTAGCATATATTGTTTGATAGTATTTTCTGCAATGGTCAAATTTATAGCTTCCGGATTATTGGTTCCAATATTACTATTTTCTTTACTCTTGGAAAAAAATAGTTGCCTTAAATCAAAAGTAGGCATTCCGATAATCTTTTGTTTTCTCCACTTATGTTCATATCCCCTGACAAATAGCTCATTGTCAACCAATTCTCTAATCAAAGAAGTGGAAATCTCGCTTAATCCTAAGTCGACTATCTTTTTTTCTACTGCCTTGGCTATCTTTATAGAAACATTTAAAGACAGTTCCGCTTCTTTGACTAAAGCTTGAATAATTTTCTGCCTATCCCAGGGGAAAATATTCTCAGAGGTTGGAGTGGAAACCAACAGAGAAAGATCAGTTATACTTTTATGGTTCTCTACCTTTTTTCTAACTTTTAAACTCCCTCTAATTCTACTCCTTTTGTCCCGATATAAAATGTAGGCCTTAGTAACTTTTACCATTCCTTCTCTAATTAAGACCTCTTCTACTACATCCTGAACTTCTTCTACTTGCGGAACCTTATCGATAAATCTTTTTTCTAATTTTATAATTATCTGATCGGTTACTTTTTCTGGTATGGCTTTATTTCTTTCCCCCGTTGCTTGCATAGCAGCAAAAATAGCTTCGCTTATCTTCTTTTTGTCAAATTCTACTAACTGACCGTCTCTCTTTCTAATAGTCTTTATCATTTTGAAACCTCATTATAAAATATAGTTGTGAAATTAGCCGTTAGTGAATAGCATAACTATCGTGGAGCATATAGCGTACAGCGTTTAGCGTATATTAATTTAGTATCGCGCTAAAAGAAACTAGGATTCAGGTGTAGGGGCGCAATGTATTGTGCCCTTTTTCGTAATTCACAAACAGGCGGATCTACCCTCGTGAAAATGGGGGGGCACCTGTTCTATGGTTATATATTAATCATCGAGGGTGCAGCAATACGCCTCTAATTTTTTCAAATTCGAAGTCTGCAGCTCGAAACTTATTACTGGTTACACATTACTCATCACTGCATTTTATGCGAGATACGAATCAGGCTCCCTACGACAAAAAGGAATCCTTATACAACTAAATAATCTTTCTATTTGCTAATCTTCCTTATCTCTTTTACGAAGCTGCTTAGATCTTTAAATTGCCTGTATACTGATGCAAATCTTACGTAAGCTACTTCATCTAAATCTTGTAATCTGGAGATAGCCAATTCTCCAATTATGGTGCTCTTAACTTCATTCACTCCTTCACTTTTTATGGTCTCTTCTACGTTGCTTACTAAATTATTTATAGTTTCCATACTAATTGGTCTTTTTTCACAGGCTTTAATAATACCGTTGGTTATCTTTTCTCGAGAAAAAGGCTCTCTTCTCCCGTCTTTCTTTATTACCATTAAGGGAATTAAATCTATTCTTTCATAAGTAGTAAATCTTTTATTACATTTTTTACAAATTCTTCTTCTTCTAACTACTAATTCATTTTCTATGTGCCTGGATTCAATTACCCCGGTATCGTAATAACCGCAAAAAGGGCATTTCATGTTGCACCCCTAAATGTAGGACTATATTTATAGTATTACACCATATATATGGAATGTCAATATAAAATTACTAATATTTTTAAAAAAAATATTTCTTATATTTGGTTAGTTAGTTGGTTTATTGGTTTGTTGGTTAGTTAGTTACCTGGTTATTTGGTTAAGAGGAAAAAAGAAGCCAGAGTAAAGAAACAGAAATGTCATTGCGATTGATCGGAGGGAGTGTGGCAATCTCGGGATTGAGATTGTTTCGTCGTTTATCTCCTCGCAATGACAAAAAGCTTTGAATTCTAAATTATGGTTTTTAGTTTAAGTTTTAACTTATTAGTTGCTATACTGAAAACCTGCATTTAATACTAACGACTATACTTCTATACGCAAAACGCTGTACGCTATTTTTACTTTTTCTCCCTTAAAAAAGTAGGTATATCTAAATCATTGTAACTCGTCTCATCTTTATCGAAATCGATTCCCTCAAGCTTGGGTTCTTCTTTCATCTTCTCTAAGGTTTCAAATCCGGTAGCTATCACCGTTATCTTTACTTCATCGTTTAATCCTTTGTTAATTACCGCTCCAAAGATAATATTTGCTTCCGGATTAGCTGCCTTGGAAATTATTTCAGCAGCTCTATTAACTTCATGTAAAGTTAAACTTGAACTCCCACTAATATTAAACAACAACCCTTTAGCTCCATCGATTTTTGTCTCTAAAATTGGACTGTTTATAGCCCTTTCAGCAGCTTCTATGGCTCGGTTTTCACCACTTGCTCTTCCCAATCCCATTATAGCTGTGCCGGCATTTTCTATAACCATTTTTACATCAGCAAAATCTACGTTTATTAAACCTGGCTCGACTACAATCTCGGTAATTCCCTGAATACCATTTAGTAGAACCTCGTCGGCAATTTTGAAAGCATCCAACACAGAAGTATTTTCCTCAACAATCTGAAGCAATTTATCGTTAGGTATTGCAATTAAAGTATCTACATATTCTTTTAATAATTTTATTCCTTCCTCAGCCTGCTTCATCCTTTTATGACCTTCAAAAGAAAAAGGCTTGGTTACTACTCCTACTGTTAAGGCGCCTAAGTCTTTAGATATCCGAGCAACGATAGGAGCACCACCGGTTCCTGTTCCACCTCCCATTCCAGCGGTGATGAATACCATATCTGCTCCTTTTAAAGCTTTAGCAATCCTGTCTTTGTCTTCTTCCGCTGCCTTACGACCAATTTCAGGGTTAGATCCACTACCTAAACCCTTGGTTATCCTACTACCAATTTGTATTTTTTGTTCTGCGTTAGAAAAGGCTAACACTTGAGCATCGGTATTAGCGGAAATATAATTAACCCCTTGTAATTTCGCATCAATCATTCGATTAACAGCATTTCCACCTCCACCGCCAATACCAATTACTTTTATATCGATAAACTCTCCTACTTTATTGTTAAGATTAAACAATTTATAGCCTCCCTACAAATAATGGAACATTAACCTATTTAAAGGCAATAAAAAAACTAAAAAAAATCTTTCAACCAGCTGATGATTTTAGTAAAAATATTTGTTACTTTTGTTTTTCTTTTGGTCGATTGAAATGATCTTCCGATAGAATATTTTTCAGTAGCAAAACTCAATAATCCAATTGCTTCAGAATAAAACGGATCATTTATCATGTCTGCTAACTCCCCTTCGTAATGAGGGCTTCCTAATCGAGAGGGTAAATTTAAGACCTTTTCTGCAACCTCTGAGATACCGGGCAACAAAGAACTTCCTCCGGTTATAACTATTCCTCCGGGAATCATATTATAACACCCGGATTTTCTAACTTCAGTTCCTACCAAATCAAATATCTCACTTACCCGGGGCTCAATTATCTCTACCAGGTACTTTTTGGATACATTATGCTTATCCTTTCCGTCAATACTGGAAATCTCTATTGATTCCTCATGAGAAGCATTATTTTCAACTGCGCTTCCAGAACTAATTTTTATCTTTTCGGCTTCTTCTATAGAAGTTCTTAAACCAACGGCTAAATCATTGGTTATTTGAATGCCTCCTACTGGTAAAACTGCAGAATAAGCCAATCCACCTTCAACAAAAATTGCTATTTCGGTAGTCCCTGCACCAATATCAATTAATAAAATTCCTAAATCTTTCTCAGCATTACTTAAAATCGCATTACTGGAAGCCAAGGTTCCAAAAATTACTTCTTCAATATCCACCCCCGCTCCCTCTACACATTTAATTAAATTTTGCACAGCGGTAATTGAACCGGTTACAATATGGACTTTGCACTCTAATCTTGCTCCCGACATTCCCAGGGGATCCGATATTCCACTTTGACCATCAACTATAAATTCGCGGCTTAAAGTATGAATTAATTCTTTCTCAGAAGAAACTATTCCTGCTTTAGCAGCTTCTATAACTTTTTCAATGTCATTTTCGGCAATTTCTGGGGATTCTCCGGAAATAGCAATAACTCCTTTACTATTTACAGATGATATATGGCTTCCGGCGATAGAAACAAAAGCAGAATTAATACGTATTCCTGCCATACGTTCAGCGCTTTCAATAGATTCCTTTACTGATTGGATGGCCTGTTCCAAATCTATAATTATTCCTTTTCTTGTTCCCAAAGAGGGGGATGTACCTATACCAATAATTTCTATCTGGTCATTCTCACCTAATTCACCTATAACTGTACATACTTTTCCGGAACCTATATCCAGACCAACTACAATTTCATCTGTTCCCATATTTATAACCTCCTGTATGCTTTAGAAATATCATACACTACTTAAAAATTAAAGTAAACAGACTGATGTCTTTTTTTATAAACATCATTTTTTCAATTTTATTACTAAACTGTCTTTAAAGCGGATATCAATGTATTCTACTAATAATTTTTCCCTTTCAATTTTTTCCAGGGCTTCCCTTAACAAATTTTCCTTATTGATAATCCCTTCCGGTCCATTCACTCTCACTTTTAAGGTATCATCCTTATTACAAATCATAAAATCATCTGGGGATAATATTTCTACCCGGCAAAATTTCTTGGGCAGTATCACTTCTGCTGAATTAACACTCTCTAATGCCGTCCTAAACTCAGGTTTACCTATAATTTCTCCTATTTTAATTTCATCAAGTTCTAACCCTAATACTAGAGGCAGGCCAAATTTTCCCTCCGGTATATCAATTTTAGATAAAACTATTCCCTCTTTAGTGGAGGAAAAATATTCTTCTCCGATATGGACAATCCCCGCTGGTTTTCTCTCTTTTATAGAAATAATAATTTTATTAGGTATTACCCGTTTTATTTCTACCTCTTTTATCCAGGGTTCTTGCATTAAAAAATCTTTAGATTTTTTTAGATCTAACTTAAAGATATTTTCGCCTAATTGTATCCCGGACTTATAAAATATTTCATCCTCACTTAGACAATCATTGCTTTTAATAATGACCTCTTCGATATTGTAAAAGTTTGAACTAAATATAAAAGTAAAAAAATTCCAACCTAAAAAACCTATAGCCAAATAAAAAATTAATATTTTGATTAGTCTTGTTGATAAAGGTTGATGCTCTTCGCCTTCCTCCTCCAATTCTTCTTCTGCTACTTCTACCTTTTTTTCTTCTTCCCCCTCTAAGTTTCTTTCTTTATCCTCGTCATCTAATTTTATATTCACTTATATTGAAAATCCCCTTTAATATTAGCGCATAGTATATATAGTTACCCAGTTACTCGGTTTACCAGTTAACCAGTTGAATTAGTCGTTAGTCTAAAATATAAGTTGCAAGATACAAGATGCAAGGTGCGAATCTATTTAGTTATCCGGCTAACCATCTTCACGAGATACTATATGCTCTCTTATTCTGACTTCTGAATTCTGGCTTCTAGTCTCTTAACTAGATACGATTTACCCAATACGAAATACAAAATTATTCTGGCTTTTGGATTCTTTCTTCTTCTTTTCTCTCTTTACACTCTACGCTAAAAACTATAAATACTATTACTATATACTATATACTGACCTTTAGGGTTCTCCTAAAATTTCTATTTCACGCTCTAATTTTATTCCAAAATTTTTCTTTACCCTTTTCTCTATCTCTTCAATTAAATATAGAATATCCCCGGCTGACGCTCCGCCATTATTTATTATAAAATTAGTGTGCCTGGAGGAAACCTGTGCTTTACCTCGAGATAATCCCTTCGCTCCAACTTTTTCTGCCAATTCTCCGGCATAATAACCAGGTGGATTTTTGAATATACTGCCCGCGCTGAATTTATTCAAAGGCTGTTTGGTTTTTCTGATTTCAATATTTTGTTTTACCTTAGATTCAATTTCTTCTTTATTCCCCTTTTTCAACAGCAAAGTTGCTTCTAAAATTATCACTGGCTTGCTTTTTAAATTACATTCGCGATAATTAAAATTTAAATTAGATTTGGATGTTCTTTCTATTTTATTTTCCCGGGTTAAAAAAGTTACATTTTGTACTATATCTGCCATACAATTTTCTTTAAAACTTGCATTATTAATTATGGCCCCGCCTAAAGCCCCGGGAACATTACAGGCAAATTCTAATCCGCTCAATTCTCTACTCAAAGCTATTTTACTCAGATACACTAACGAAACTCCCGCACCTACTTTTACAATTTTATCAGAAAATTCTATTTTTTTAAAACCTTTATTTAGGCTAATTACTAAACCTCTTATACCGCTATCCAAAATCAATAAGTTTGTTCCGTTTCCGATAACCCAAAAAGGTATATTATATTCTTTCGAAATAGAAATGACTTTCTTTAAATCTTCGATATTGTTAGGGCTGCAAAAAACATCAGCAGACCCCCCAATTCTTAATGAAGTATGATTCTTCAATGGCTCATCGCATTTAATTATACTGCCAATTCCTTGTTTTTTACACTCATCTTTTATGATATCTATATTCATAGTCATCTTCAAATAAAATTAAAACACCTTTGTTTTATTTAATTGTTCAGCCAATTCCTGACCAACGGTCCAAATATCCCCTGCTCCCATAGTTATTATTATATCTCCGGGTTGAACAATTTCAGATAAATAACTTAAAATATCATCTTTAGAGGGCAAATATTTTACCTTTTTATGATTGGATTTTTTAACTTCCTTAAATATAGTTTCTCCGCTAATTCCGGATATCGGTGATTCATTAGCTGAATAAACATCATTTATAATTACACAATCGGCGTCAAAAAATGCTTTACCAAACTTTTCTGCCAAAAGTTTAGTTCTACTGTAACGGTGGGGTTGAAATACGGTAATTATTCTTCTATCTTGCCAGCTGGTTCTTAAGGCGCTCAAAGTTGCTTTAATCTCGGTAGGATGATGAGCATAATCATCAAGTATTAATATTTTGTCGTCCAAATTGGCAACGATTTCCATTCTTCTATGTACCCCTTGAAAGTTTTCCAATATTTTAGCAATTTCTACAAAATTTATTCCCAGTTCCCGGGCGACAGCAATTGCTGCTAAAGCATTTAGGATATTATGATATCCAGCAACCTTTAAATAAAGTTCACCTATTTTTTTACCTTGCCAGTATATTTTTGATTTAGAATTTAACTTATCTAATTCTATATCTTTAGCCATTAAATCCGCTTCAGTAAATATTCCATAAGAAATATGACTTTTCCCACATTGTTTTGCCAGTACCTTTATATTATCGCAATCCTTGCACAGGATAACTCGTCCATTATCAGGAACTTTATCAATAAATTTCTTAAAATCTTTTAGAATATTTTCCATATTTCCATAATGATCTAAATGGTCATCTTCTATATTAGTAACTACAACCATGCGTGGACTCAATTCCAAAAACGAACCATCACTTTCATCGGCTTCTACAACTATATGATTTCCATTCCCCAATTTAGCATTATTTTTAAAATTGTTTAGCTCTCCTCCCACTACTACGGTAGGATCGAGACCGCTTTTTTCTAATAGTAGACTTATCATAGAAGAAGTAGTACTCTTACCGTGTGTACCGGCAACGGCTATTCCATATTTATTGTCCATAAGCCTTGCCAGCATCTCAGCCCTCTTGATCATGGTAATCTTCCTATCTCTGGCACCCTTTATTTCTGGATTAGATTCAGGGATTGCGGATGAAATTACTACCAAATCCGCCTCTTCTACATTATTTTTATTATGGCCTCTAAAAATAGTTGCTCCTTTATCAGCCAATCTTCTAGTTATTTTTGAAGTAACAATGTCAGAACCGCTGATTTTATAGCCTGAATCAAGAAGAATCGAGGCTAAGCCACTCATTCCCGATCCGCCAATTCCAATAAAATGTATGTGTAATTTTTTTTCATTCATTAATTATAATTCCACCCCTATTTGTATTTCTTGTATCGTATATATTATATCGTTTTTAAAGCCACTTTTCACTTTTTCTTTTTCGATATACAATATATTTTTTGTATATTTTTTAAATTTTATTAATGTAATCAGAAATATAGTCTACTATCTTTTTAGCTGAATTTTCATTACCCAATTCTCTGCTTTTTCTAGCCATCATCTCTAGTCGATTTTTATCTTTTAATATATCGAGTAAAACCTGGGCCAACTTCTTATCGGATAAATCCTTTTCTAAAATTGATATCGCAGCCCCTTCTCTTGTAAAAATTCTGGCGTTTACTTCCTGGTGATTCTGGGTTGCATAGGGATAAGGTATTAAAATTGCTGGCAAACCATAAGCACCGACCTCAGCTAAAGTTGTGGCTCCCGCCCGACAGATTACTAAATCAGTCAGAGAATAAGCTTTTTCAATATCATACAGATAGGGTTCTACTGAAAATATTTTATGATTTTCTCCCACCATTTTCATAATGTTATCATAATCATCTTGCCCGCTAATCAATAAAATTTGCCAGTTGTTTTTTATAACATCTTTTGTTAAATCGATACCTCCCAGAACAGCTCTATTAATTGAAGCTGCTCCTTTGCTGCCTCCTAATACCAATATAGTTTTTTTTAAAGAATCAAGGTTAAATTTTTCATACTCTTTGTCCATATTCTGTTTAATATTTTTAAAACGTATGGGGTTGCCCGTAAAAATTTTTTTTGCTTTATTACTAAAATATTCTTTTGACTGATTAAAGCTTAAAAATGTTGCTCTGGAAATACGAGATAAAAATTTATTGGTAATCCCGGGTATTACATTCTGCTCATGGACAAAAGTCGGAATACCTAATATTGAGGCCATTAACACAACCGAACCGCTCACATAGCCCCCTGTTCCAATAACTATATCCGGTTTATACTTTTTTATAATTTTATATGACTGAAATAAAGAAATTAGAAAAATGAGAATAGCCGTTAAATTTTCAAAACATATTTTTCGTTGGATGCCCCGGGCATTAATTTTTATAATTTTAAAACCTTCCCGAGGAATAAGTTTTGATTCCAGTCCCCTTTCAGTTCCTACAAACAAAATATCATTATTTATGTCTCTGCCTTTTATCTCGTAAGCTAAACTAATTCCAGGATATATATGCCCCCCTGTTCCCCCACCCGAAATTATCACCTTTAATGCCATCAATTACGCTCCCTATTCTTTTGCTTTATACCGAGAAATATTTAATAAAATTCCCGCGCAAAACATATTTACAATTAGAGATGAACCTCCATAGCTTATAAAGGGCAGGGTAATGCCGGTAGTGGGAATCATCTTGGTTACCACTCCAATATTTATGATGCTCTGAAAAACTATCATAGAGGTAATACCCGCAGCCAGTAAAGTTCCAAATTGGTCAGAAGAATCTAAGGCTATCCTAAATCCACGCCACAACAATATTGTAAAGAGAATAATTATTACTACAGTACCTATAAACCCTAATTCCTCACCAATTATTGAGAAGATAAAGTCAGTATGTTGGTCGGGAAGATAGAAATATTTTTGTTTACTCTCTGCCAATCCGATTCCAAAAATTCCACCGCTCCCTAAGGCTAACAGAGATTGAATTATATGAAACCCGCTATCTAACGGGTCTTTCCAGGGATCTAAAAAGGAGAGTAATCTCGTCCTTCTATATTCTTCTCTTGATAATATTAAAATTCCTAGAGGGATTGCTGCTACTATTAAAGCATAAAGCTGAATTACCCTGGTTCCCCCAATAAATAACATAATAAAAGAAATGCCTAAAATAATTAAGGAAGTACTAAAATCTGGTTCATTCAAGATCAATAAAAACATTACTAACATAATTATTAGAGGGGGTAATACCCCTCTAATAAAGGTTTTTATATCTTTTACTTGTTTTCTGGTTAAAGATTCTGCTATATATAGGATTAAAGCAAATTTAGCAATTTCGGAAGGTTGAAAAGAAAAAAATCCTATCCTAACCCATCTGCTTGCCCCGCCGGCAGCTCTCCCGATACTGGGAATATATACCATCGATAGGAATGCAATGGATAAAATTAAGATAGGCAGTGTAAATTTTTTATAATAATGATAATCGGTATATATAGCGAAAAAAAATACTATTAAAGCTATTATAGCATAAAATAATTGTCTTTTTAAAAAATAATAACTATCTCCATACCATTTATAAGCCATAATATAGCTGGAACTAAAAACCATACATATGCCAACAGCCATAAGTAAAATTACTACTATAAAAAGCCATAAATCAGGAGATCTTTTTTCTGTTAACATCCTTTAAGTGTAACCTCATGTTTAATTGTTAGTGTAGAGCGTATAGCGTTTAGCGTATAGGCTCGGGCTACAAGTGCAAGATTAATTAGTCCACCGGTCTTCCAGTCTACCAGTTATCTAATCATATTAGTCGTTATTATATCGTATTGCTTATTGCTTACCGAGTATCGCCTTAAAGAAATAAGATTAAGGCGTAGGGGCACAATGAATTATGCCCTTTTTATAATTCACAGACAGGCGAGACGCCTATCCTACTTTGGGCACGATATATCATGCCCCTACTATTTTTCAAGCTTGTAACTTTCAACTTGCAACCTGGAACTCGAAACTTATTACTTGTCACACATTACTCGTCACTTATTATCGTATTTTTCTATATACTCAATGCTTATTTCTTAACGATATACAATATACGAAATACTATATACTAAATACTGGCTATTCCAATAATAGCCAGTATTATTCCCGCTATCCAAAACCTGATAATAATTTTAGGTTCTTTCCAGCCACAGAGTTCAAAATGATGGTGAATAGGACTCATCTTAAAAATTAATTTACCTCTTAATTTTACCGAAATAACCTGGAGAATCACTGATAGAGTTTCAATCACAAATACTCCGCCTATTATCAGTAAAAATAATTCTGTTCTGGTAAATATTGCCACTGAGGCAAGTGCGCCACCCAAAGCCAGAGAGCCTACATCTCCTAAAAATATCTTGGCCGGATAAAAATTATAGATTAAAAAACCGAAAGAGGTTAAGGCAACTATCAGGGAAAATAGGCTCATAGGCAATATATTTTGCATATAAGCAATCAAAGCAAAACTAAACATAGAAATAATTATCAAGCCAGCTGCCAGTCCATCTAAACCATCAGTCAAGTTTACAGCATTAACCGAACTAATCATCACCAGGACCACAAAAGGCACAAACATAATTCCTAAATCTATACTATTTTTCAAAAAAGGAAGATAAATTTCTGTGCCTAAATCAGTGTTTTGTTGGACACCATAGGCAACTATTAGAGCAAGGGCAATTTGAAGGAATAGCTTCTGCATGGTAAGAAGACCCAATGACCGCTTCTTAAGATATTTAATCAAATCGTCAATTAAGCCGATAAGGCCAAAACCGACAGTGGCAGCTAACGACCATAAAACATATTTATTGTAAGGGACAAGGAGTAAAACTATTATTATCAAAGTAAGAATAACTATTACTCCTCCCATAGTAGGTGTTCCCATTTTATGTTGATGAAGGTCCGGTCCTTCCTGGCGAATTTTCTGCCCCACATTATGTTTTTTTAAATATTTTTTAAAGAACGGCAGAGCAATAACCGGAATTATAAAGGAAACTAATAAAGTTAAGGGCCAATAGGTCATTATTTTCTCCTTAGGTAGAATTATTTTTTTGGTATTCTCTTCGCCAAAATTCTAAAATCTCTTCCATTTTCATTTCTCGAGAACCTTTTAATAAGATATAATCTCCGGGTTTGGTTAGACATAACAACTTTTTGGATAAATTTGTCTTCTCGTTTTTCTCAAAAGAAAAAACTCTTTCTTCTGCCATCCCCTCTTCTTTGGAAGACTGAGCGATTATCTTTCCTCCCGGGCCTACAGTTATCAGTATATCAATAGATAATTTTGCTACTTTTTTCCCTATCTCCCGGTGGTAAAAATCGGCCTTTTCTCCTAATTCCAGCATGCCTCCCAAGATGGCTATCTTTCTATTTTTTTGCGCAACTTCTGCTAAGGTTTCTAAAGCACTTTTTACTGATAATGGACTCGCATTATAGGAATCATTCAGTATTTTAATACCCTTGTAAAAGTTGTTCAATTGCATATGCAGGTCTAACGGTTTAAAAGAAGATAAACATTTTTCGACTAAATCTAATTCTATTCCAAGGGCAAAAGCGGCCGCAGCGGCGGCAAGAGCATTATAGATATTGTGTCTTCCTAATAAGGGGAAATATATTTCTTTCCTCATATCATTTTGCACTATAAGGGTAAACTTCATTCCTTTATCACTGACTATTCTAATGTTATCAGCCATAATGTCACTTTTATTTTCAATGCCAAAAGTATATATCTTCTTATTTTTAACAATTTCCAAAGCCTTTAAAAAATAGAGGTCGTCTCTGTTTAGAATGCTTATACCGTCTTTGTTTAATGATTGTAACAATTCCGACTTAGCTTTAAAAATATTATCCTTTGAACCCAATAAACCGATATGCGCCTCTCCAATATTAGTAAGTACTGCTAAATTAGGAGGAATAAAACTGGCAAGAATTCTTATCTCACCCAAACCTCTCATCCCCATCTCTGCCAC
>Ga0114922_10002406_pt1 | contig 17531 bp, 33 predicted proteins | sample AartaG_FD_100975 | JGI IMG/M metagenome (GOLD analysis project Ga0114922, IMG submission 100975) | Deep subsurface microbial communities from Aarhus Bay to uncover new lineages of life (NeLLi) - Aarhus_00045 metaG | ecosystem: Environmental > Aquatic > Marine > Oceanic > Sediment | place...
AGTCATAGCCTGAAAATCCATTTAGCTGATCCCAAATGTTTTTGCTATGATACCCTATCATTTCAGAAATGTCAACCATTAAATGTTGAAGAGCTATATGATCCGCCATTTCCATTAATGAGAGTTCCATTTTTACTTTGACAGGTGATCTGAAATCACATCTAGCACAAGTAAATTTCGTACCATGATTAGAGACATGCTCAAAAGGCATGTCATTCATAGGTTTACCGTGAATGTACATTTGTTACTCCTATAAACATTTTATAAGTAATGCTTTCGCTTTTAGCAATTCAGCGATTGCTACAGATCCAGCATGAGGTTGATATGGAGAAGCTTCTCCCTTTCCGTTTGATAATCTTTCTACTATCTCATCTATTAGATCTATATCTTGTTCTATAGAGTCAAATATTTTATTATACTTTTCAGGATTCATTTTTTTCCTTTCAGCGGAGAAGGTAGGATTCGAACCTACGGAACTGTTACGTTCAATGCTGTAGCAAAGCACCGCTTTCGACCACTCAGCCACTTCTCCTCTGGAGGAGGGGCAGGGATTCGAACCCTGGGATGCTTTTGACACACCGCTGGTTTTCAAGACCAGATCCATCAACCACTCGGACACCCCTCCCTAGTTATCTTCTTTCTCTTCTTCTGGTTCTTTATTCACAGGATCACCAGCGTAAAAACTTGTTGATCTCATTACTCCTTCTTTTCTTAATCCCATGAAGTTCTTTACTCCAGCGGTAGCGGCATAATAAGCTTGGTGTGTTTCTCCAAGACCTTTAGGAGATACTGTATTCCCTGCCGCAAAGCCCATGCTAGCCGCATATTTCTCATCCAGACCAGCACCTAGAAAAGTAAATGTCCAGTTACCAGCTTCTTCAAGATCTTTGATTAATTCGCTTAGACGTACTAATCCGTTTTGGTGAGTAGCATAATCTTCGGAAGCATTTTCATAACCGTCTGTCTCAATGATCAATAGAGCGGCTTTATTTTTTCTTGGATCTTTATCCATTTTGGTTTGAATTTTGGTAATGCCAAGAGCAATAGCATCATACAGCCTAGTCATTCCTCTTGTCCAGTATTCCTCAAGAGGGTTGACTTCATCTATATCAACATTTTCATACTGACAGAGAAGTTCGCTATCAAAGTCAATGACTGTAGCAAGAACTTCCATACCATCATCGGCTTCTTGTTTCAGAGAAGCAATCTGCTCATTGAAATTAGACAAAGCGAGATCTGCTTTTTTCTTACCATTATCGCTACCATTTTCTTCAAACAACATTTCACCCATAGAACCACTATGATCTCCTATGAGTGCTACATAGGTAACTCCTTTTTCTTCGAATCCAAGATTCTTTTTTATTCCTTTGTCTTCATCATTTCCTAACAAGTCTTCATAACCCATTTGTTTACCTCCTAGTGTATTGTCTTATCTTCTTTTTTTAAATCTCCTAAAGCTTCGGGTTTCGGTGGAGGAGGATCAGGTCTTTCTTTTATTTTTATTTCTTCTTTCTTCTTCATAAAAGGATATACCATAAGTCCTATTCCAAAGAAGAATCCTCCTATTCCCAAAGCCCATAGAAGAGTACCAAACATTCCTTTAAACGAAATTATCATGCAACTCCATAGAAATTCAAACATCAATATTCCTCCTCCTGCATTTTTTGCCTTTCCCTTCTTTTTTCCCTTCTGCGCTCTTTCCTACTTTTCTTTCTGACATTAGATCCAAAGAAATAAGCGTCAATGCTTCTTTGTGCTTGTTTTCTTACATCTGGATCTGTAGCCAAATCTCTTTCTTCCTGTAAATTATCGAATCCGTAATTACGATGTTCATGTTTTCCGTATCTCATTTGCTATTCCTTTCAGTTAAGTAGTTTTCAACCTTTCTAATTCAGCATCAACATCTTTTACTTCTTCTTTAGGGAAGTAGTTTTCAACCCATACAGGAAATTCTTTATCACTATAGTACTTATAACAATCATAAACGAATTTGACAAGAGCCAGATTTACAGAAGCAGGAATGTAAACAATTCCAGGAAGATCATCTTCAAGTTTTTGGTCATATACCACCGCTTCTTGATATTCCCTGTATTTAATAGCTCTTCGGTGAGCAATCTTTTTTCCGATGTCTTTTTGCTTCACCAGACCAAAATTAATATGGTCAAATGTATCATATCTTGCATGACATAAAGAAAATCCCATAACAACCTTTTCAGGATTCCAAGGATCTATGGAAGCAACCATGACTCCTACCTTTTGTTTACTTCTTCGAATAAATTCTACTCTGGTATGCTTATCTTCCATTGCTCTTTGAAAGAAATCATCCAGAACCGATTGTTGTAATTTCCGTTTTGCTTTTTTTTCGTTTTCCATGTTAATCTCCTTTTAGATTATTTATACATACCACTCTTCCAACCTTATTACTTCAAAATCAATAGTACTAGGAACAAATATTACTCCTATTTTACCATCTTGGTTCTCAAAATATGCTTTAATATTTTCTAATTGTCGTTTCATGTGTTTTGTCCAAACTTGTCTAGGAACATCGTTGACAGTATTGCTATAGTCTTGATATCTGACTACAAGAACATCTCCCTTTTTCAAATTCAATACTTTTACTTTATCTATAAATTCATTTGAATCCATCATTTACAACACTCCAAATGTTATCAGTAGTCGCTGGTGATTGTCAAGTGAAATTTTTCTTTCGGCTCTTTTCTCTTCGTCCATATCCAAGTATCAACTTCTGATATGTTCCATTGCGTGATATCCATTATCATGCGGCAGACCTTAACTGTAGCGGCTCTTATCTGACATTCCATAAGAGATCCCTTCTCAATTAGCTTCCCTTCTTGGATCTTATAGGACAGGTCATTGCTGTATTCAAATGCTTTGAAATGATGTAGCATTTTCGGTACTTGATAATCCGCTGGCACAAAGATGTCCTGCATGAGTTCTGGAAACCATCCAAGTTGTCTGTTTAGCTGGATGAAGAAAAGAGATGTACGTTTCAGGAAGGTATCAGAGGAAAACCCTGTAAAGTTTCTTACCAGATCTCCTATTAATTCTCTTCCATGTTCCTCTTTATTGATGACAATATTATTAGCAAATCTTAGTCCATGATCCGCAACTTCAAGAAGATGTCTCTTCCGTTCTTCCAGCAATGGATATCTATGAAGTGAAAGTAATTGAATAAGATATTTTATAGAATTATAAAAGATCCCTTGATAATATGCTTCACTTTTTACATCTAAACTGGCTTCTGCTTTTAACAAAGCATGATCCATAGCTTCATCTACAAGATCATACATACCTCCTGAGTTCGCTCCCATTGGTCTAACGTCTGCATTACCATACCAGTAGCAGTAGTTAATTGAGCTAGCCACCAGTTCTCTAAGGACGATGAAGAGTTCATTTTTCTTTTCTTCTACTTCTTGATCTTCTGTAGAATAGAAGCTAACCTTTCCACCCTCTACCATTTGCCTGATAAGTTCATTAATGTTATCATGTTTCAATACTACATGCTGTCTTACTGGTACAGGTAAATTTAAAAACTGTTCCGAAATATCATACACACTTTTAATTAGATCCATATTACCTCCGTCATATAGTCATTTCTTCTGCTTCAATAAAATCTGGTAGTGGAGTATCAGGTTCCCATAATTTACGTTTAACGTAATCACCATCCATTACAAGGCAATCACTCAATTTATCACAACCTCTAGAGAAAAAATTCCCGTATTTATTTTCTTCTATTATTTTATATAAACAATCTCTACAATTGCCCATTTTTCACATCTTCTATTAAATCTTTTAGTTTCATATTCGCTTTCCCTGTCCTAATGCTATTAAGATGTTATCAATATTAATAGGGTAGTAATCCCAAACATCTACTCCGATATTAACCGTTAGCTTGTCTGGTATGGACTTGAATAGATTATGGATATGTCCACATAGGAAAATGGTATTACTATCAACCACACATCTTACACTTGGATCATGATTGACTACAATCTTCCATCTGTTATCAAGTTCCATTATATACGAAGTTGAGACATTTGTAAACCCCATGTCAATATATTTAAATGGTTTTATTTCATCATGATTTCCTAAGACAAGAATATGTCTTCCATTGAGTTTTTCTATGATAGGTCTTAATTTGTCTTGCATGGAGTTTCCGATCATGGCAAAGTCTCCACCATGAATAACCCAATCGTCTTTTTTGACTAGTGAGTTATGTCTTTCGATTATATTTTTTCTTCCTTCTGCTTCTGTCCTCCAAGGACGCTTGAATCCAGAATTAAAAAAGTCTTCCTTGTACATATTCTTATGGAAGAAATGTTGGTCAGCCGTAAACCACATTTTATCGCTTGAAAATAGCATTTTATTCTTCCTTATGTAAATACATTATTATAGCTACTATACCAGAATATAGTATAGCACCACTACCTATGATCATGAAAGCATATTCTGGTATATGTGTATAACTACCTATTGCTGTACCAAGTAATGCAACCCCCATAAAATAGATTACTGATATTGCTCCATCTTTCATAATTTTCCCTCATTTAATTTTTTTCGATACCAATCTTTACAATGCTCACATTCTATATATTCAAATACCTTTCCATTAGCACACCATTGATACCAAAGATCCTTTCCAATACGACTACCACAAACTGGGTTTCCGTCCTCATTAATATGAGTTTGAGTCCACCGTTTTGTGTTAGCCCAATATCCTACAGAGTATCCTCCTATCTTAAAGCCTTTCATATTCCTATACCAAACTTTTTAATTATAGCATTTGAGATATTAATGACTCCCCATACCCAAGGGAAAATTCCAAAGGTAAGAAATATGGCTAGTAAAGCATAAACAGCTATCCTTGCTTTCCAGCCTGTCCATGTCCATTCACTTAGACAAGCTATAGAAGGATGATCATGTACTTGATTGTCATAGTCTACTTGTTCCCATGACTCCAGATCATCGAATTCAGTACTTCCACATGTCGGGCAATATCCATATTCAGTTTCCTGCATCCAATGAGCATCTTCGATAGATCCAGACCAATTACATCTGGAACAAATGACTACAGTTTCATCTGACATCTTGACTGTAATTCTCATTTTCTTCACCCTATACTATTATTAGTTCTACTTCTTTTAAAGTTATAGCATCATCTAATATTTTTTTGTATTTCTTTATGGTATCTTCTGTTCCACCAGTTCTATCAGGATGTACACAAGCAATAAGTATATCTGACTTTTCGGCTATAGGACTATTACGTATGAAACCAGCGGCTTTATTATACGTACAGGTAAAATGTCTTTCTTCTTCTATCCATTTATGATTCCATCTGGCATGAAATATAAGAATAGGAATACCAAAGTCTCTAGCTAACTTCTCTGCAAAGGCATCTCCACCTTTTGGACATCCACCTGAAATAATCCAATCTCCGTCTTCATAGACTGAAAAGAAAGCTTCTTTAACAGCCATAAAAGCAGTTCTGGTATTTCTCCGTCTGGTTCCTATGATTCCAATTTTTTTCATATCGTATTAGGCGTTTTTACTTTTACTTTTTTCTGCATTGTAACAGATAATCCAAAGATTGTCAAGCCAAAATAAAAATATTTTGGTTCATTGACGCAAAACCAGCTACAGAGCCAGTCTTTGAGGAACAATCCAGAATAGCTTCGATAGCTAAAAAGAATTTCCATCCCGTTTTTTAGTATTATCATAACGCAAACTCCTCTTCTGTAAAAAAGGCATCTCGTTTGATATGATCAGGATAATAATTTTGAGAAGATATTACTTCACTTGGAGTCAATCCCAAAATAGAATTCTGGACTTCCCGAATATGTTTGCATATACCATCTCTGATTCTATGACGCTGAAACTTCCATGCTGGACAGGAACAGCCCCATGTCTCCTCATCTTCTGCTCTTGAGACTGTATATTCTTTGTCATAATTAGTATGACTCTTTACATACCATCTATCTATCCACTTCATAACTGAAACTCCTATGCCTAAATGAATGTGCCATTATACACCTGTAACGGCTTTAAAGCCTAATCCGATTATACACCCTATTAAATACAGGAAACCAAATATAATAGCAAGTTTAAAAAACCATGCTATAAGACCTTCAAATCCAAACAGCCATAAAACAAAACATACAATTATGGTTAGAGCTATTACTTCTGCTATTGCAGTTCCCATTATTTTTTTCTCCGTATTGGTTGTTCTTCTTTTAGAGTTCCCCTGAAATCTTTTGCTCCCATATCTAAGCATACAGGACATCTTCTAGCTTCCTCTTTGTTTGTACGATTCCAAGAGTGACCGCATTTCTGACACTTCCATCTATAGACACAGTTCTATACATGAATCCTCCGTTCAAAGCCTATGCTTTCCAAGGCTTCTTTAAAGGTTTCACAAGTAGCGTGATATCCACCATATATAGTAACTACTACCCATTCACCGAATTCAGGTATCAACATCCATGAGAAGTAGTTATCATTGCCTAGAGCCGCAATATGATCACTTTCAATTATTAGTTGATGTGTGTTTCTCATTTTATGACCCCATACTGAAACGTAGAATTTTAACTTCATCATTATCCTGAAACAAAGTTTTCGGAGTTGCCACAACTGCTTCAAGGAAGATATGATGTTTATCATCTGTAGCAATGATCATATCATTTGCCGCTACGCAAAGATCCAGCCACGTAGGACTATCTAAAACCTTACTCCTGTAGCCTTTACCATCACCAAAGAAATTATCTCCCTGCTCGACCATCATGACTTTTCCAGGTACAGGGATTTCATCCAGATTGTCTATAGGAATTCCGTCTGGATCTGATTCATAGGCACTATAGTAAACCCAAAAATCTGCTCCACTTGCGGCTTTAATAGCATCTTCCACTTTCTTATGCATTGGATCAGAAGCTTCTGCATATTTTTTTCGAAATTCACTTTCTGGCATTTCTCTTTTTTCAGACATGATATCTCCTTTTTTTTAGTCAATTATAAATTCATCTTCTTCGAAATGAAAATTGGTTAGTTTAGTTATACCAGATTGAATAAGGCTATTACCAGTTCCAAAGTTGATTGACTGAAACCTTACTTCTTCTGGATCTCTTCCATTGTGTACTCTGATAGTTTTATAATGGTTCACGTACTCAGTTAACGCACACCAAGCCCCGTAGGACGTTCCTGCAACCCCTTGATTATTCTGACTCCGTAGCAATGATTTAAAGATGTCTACTGCTTCTCCAAAAGGCTTTGTATGCCTACTGGATCTAGGGTATAGTGTTTCAAACCATTCAACTGCTACATCTTCGCTCATTGGTCTAGTTACAAGTCTATTCATAGTCAAGTCAAATGAAGTGATTTCTTGATTGTAGTATTTGAGCATGTCTTTGACTACTTCAATTCGGTTGCCTACAAATTTTGTATGTTTTAAATTGAATACCTTGTTACTGGTATTTGCATAACTCCTACTGGAATGTCTATAGGAAGATGCACTTCCAGAAAGCCCATACATACCATTGAAAGCGGTAAGCATGAAGAAGTTTAAATCAAGTTTATCATCTTGAACATATTCACGTTCCGTAAGTTTAAATGAGATCCCTATTATAGCTCCGTCAAGAAGACTGACTACTCCATTGATTTTACCATCTGTAGCTTTGATCAATTCTTTAGCCATACTGTAAAGTGTTTCTGGCTGGACAGGTTCCCAATTTAACCCTACAGTACCTAAGTAGCCATTGGTATCTGTTCTAATCATTGCTTTTTTATCAGGGATAAGAATATTTCTTTCTGTCTTCATCCTTTGACTTTCAACTTCAAAGGGATGATATGTGTTTCTTATTCTATTTGCATCTTTTGTATTAAGTGGAGTGAAATGCATTTAAACTTCTCCCTAGAAACCTGTAATGATAACGGTATAGTGATTAGTGTTATCGTCCAATTGATAAGACATTCCTTCTCTGGTCAATTGAGCAACATAGATTGCCAGCAATTTTATATCCCCTTCTGTTTTCTGAAATTTCGCTTTCATTAGAACTTCTCCTTTATCAAGTTAGCGTGTTTGAGGAAATTTCTTTTACATCCGTTAGCCGTTTTGAATCCATTATCAGGTTGATCATACATGTTGGATGGTGATTTATTCAAATCATACCTAGCAATCCAATAGAATTTACCATCTTCATTGTCTTTGTTAAAAGCTACATATTCATATGGAGTTTCAGTTTCGGTAAGGTCAATTACTACCCTGCCAGTTTTTACAAAGGCTTTGCTATGATTGAAAAGATTTATTTTTTCTACGATATTCATTCTATTTCCTTTTCTTTGTAGTAAGCTGGTTTTTTGTTTGTGGCTGGAATTCGCTCAAGGTTCACAGAGACACCACAAAATGTCAAAGTATCTCCGCTCCATGTGTATCTATAAGATATGTTTCTATCAATTTCAAGTTTGATAATTTCATCTAACTCCGTATCGCTATAAGAATCATTACCAATTTTTTTCTTAGACCATGTTAATTTTTCTCTGGCATTGATTTCTTGTACTCCTGCTTTAAGTCCATGAAGCTCCGCAGATTTATCTACCTTTATAAGTTTAGGCACAAAGGCAACTGCCAGAACTGACATTATTATCATTACTGCTATAACTTCGACTAATGAGAATCCCTTGTTATTCATAATGTAACCTATAAAGGAGAATCACAATTAAAACATCTACCGTTATTGGAAAGCTTTTCTTCTGAATTGGATCTCAACCCACATACAGCACATTCAAAAGGAAAGTCTTCTTCTATTAAATCATCATCACAGTTATTTTTTAATAAACCTTCCAATTTGTTAATGGAAGTTTTCAGAAGATCATTAACAGGTTCCAAGTCATAATCCTCACAACCACAAGGTTTATGATCATGACATTTAGGACAGATACCCATTTCCTCTTCTAATATTTTTTTTGCTTCATCCATTGAAGTACTCATATTTTTTTTCTCCTAGATATTAAATTTGCTAAACATACGGCTTTCAACTTCATCCTCTGAAACCCTTCGGCCTAATTTCTTTTCAACTTCTTTCCATTCGGCTCTTAACGCACTTGCTTTTTTCATTGCCGCTGATCTGGAAATTTCACCGTCACAATGAAGGTTCTCAGGTGAAAGCTCATTGCAAAGAACATCCAAGGCATCTAGTAATTCTTCTTCTGTCTCTGGCATCTTCGCATCTGGATTGAAAATTTTTCTATATGCCAATCGTTTTTCCATATGAAAGGTAGCGGATTTTTTTTGCCGTTTTCTACGTTTACCCATTCCGATACCACGTTCATTTTGCTCCTGAATTTTTTTCATCATGTTAGAAGTTGCTTTGTACTGCTTTCCGTCTTTCTCTAACAGCCAAGACCTTTTAACAGTACCAGCGATTTTGTAGGTTTTGCCATTTAAGCTAACTTCTTGTCCGATTTCGAAATTCATGTTTGATCTCCTTTTTGATGTTATATCTAATTGTATCTTATATAAGAAACAATGTCAAGCACTATTTTCATTTTTAATTTTGGCATAAGCTTCTGGATTAATTTTTTTGATCTCCTCTAAAAGCCGCTCCTGCTCTGCATTTGCATAATCTTCACAATTTTTTTCATGTTCTAACCAGCAAGCTTCACACCAATAGGTAGCTTTATTATAGGTGCAATGATAATTGTGATAATATGTGCTTTTCCAAAAAGTTTTAAAGACTTCGGATTTTGTAAGCACTCTTTTACATGCACAGCATTTTATAGACTTTTTTGATCTCATATATACATTCTATCTTATATAAGAAACAATGTCAAGAAAATAATTTATCAATGATTTCGGTCATATGCAAGATTCATGCCAACTTTGCCAAAAATAGTCCTTGACAAAAAGATTCTTTTGTAATACGATTGACCTTTAATCGAACCCATTTCCGATTGTTTAATGATCGGTAGCATGACCGAAGCTTAGTTGAGATGGGAACCACTACGGCAACGTGGAGAGCGTTAGTTCCTCTAGGAAGCGACCATAGGGTATACTTTGTTTGGTTGTGCTACCATTTAAAAAAAAGGATTGAAAGATGGATCAGGAATTAGCAGAAACTTTAGTTCAGGTTTGTGAGAATGATGGTCTTGACGTGAGCCTTAGAGAATCGTACTCTGGCAGATGTATGTACGGTAAAGACACGGTGGGTGTGGTTCTAAACGAAGGGGATGTTACAGATATTTTAAAAGCTGTTATTAATCAAGCTACTGAATTTGTAAAAGATGATGATGAAGAATATTTAGAAGAAATATTTTCATGTAATGGTTTTAAATTAGACTCAATGGGGAAAGGTATTATACTGTATTAAGCTCCACCTCTGGTTGTATTTTGTTCAAGATTAGGATCATCTGGATATGGAGAATCAGGAACAGTTTTACCAATATCATGTCTTGCTGATTGTCTCTCAGGAGATGCTTTCATAACAGAAGTAGTTCCCCCCTTATTTTTTATTCTCTTAACATTGATAACAGATCCTTCTTCTATTGCTCCTCTATATAGTGGACTCATATCTTTAAAGGTAAGTTGTAGATTACAACTTGAAGGGTAGTTATTTATGAACGGAGCATTATAAGTTGGTTGTACGGCAGTTAAAGCTAGAGTAGTATACTTTATCCATTTTTGAGGATAAGTAAAAACCTCAAACATATAAGGGAAGTCAATAGTGATTCCTCTATTTCTTAAATTAGGAGCAGAAAATTTCATTAAGTCTTTTACTATATCTATTATATCAGATTTAGGATTCCTTTCCGCAATTAACATTACTTCAAAATTTAAATTTCGTCTATCAGAACTTTCATAATATAATGGTGTATCTACTTTTGTCTTAGGTATGGAATGAGGAGATATAGCGTTATAACCTCTTTGCATCCAATCAGAAATTCTCTGACCTTGACTACCACCAATTTTTTTGCCCTTACTTTCTACTGCTATTACATTTTTAGCATTATCCGCTGGTGTACCTGTACTGAATGTTTTCATTAATGCGTTCCATTCAGCACCTAACTTAGCCGCTGTTCTGGCTTTCTGAGCTAATCTAGACGCTAGAGAATCGTATTCATTCCAATTATGAGCTACAGTTTCAGTTAAAGCTAATGGAGCTAGAAAAGCAAATTGAACATCTGGTTTTCCTATAGGTACTGATACTGTACCAACGCCTTTAGAATATTGATCTAATATTTTTTTACCGTTTATATGTATCCATACGAAACCACTACCTTCTGGATTTACAGCCCAAGGATGTGTTCGACTTGGATTTCTTTTAATTACTGAATCCCTACTAGCTATATCTTTATTATTATCTACCATTAGACTCCGTTAAAAATCGTTTTCGTTAAATCCCATTGAGCCAACACCTTCTGGTAGTTGAGGAATTTCATAACTTCCACCACCACCAGTTGTTCCAGTTTGCACCGCTACTTGTGTATTTGCTTGATTATCTTCTGCTATTTTCTTTTGCCCTTCTAATGATTCTTTAGTTTGCTTTTTTATAGCAGTTGTTATTTGTTTAGTATTACCTTCTGCTTCTGCTGATTTTTTATCTGCTTCTGCTTGTGATACTTTATCTATAGTACTACTTCTGTCTGTACCTAATAATCCAAAAGTCCAATCATGCCATGTTTGATCAACCTTTTTTTGAAATTCAGCATCTTTGTTGGACATTTGATCTATGGTTTTAGGTGCTGGCCCACCAGATCCAAACATAGGCATAACAGGCAATGGAAAATCTTTAATACTTTTAATGAAATCCATTATTGGTTTTATTTTTTCTCTTTGAATTTCATCGAATCCTTCCATCATTTTAAGTAGTGATTCAAAAAATCCACCACCAGTCAAAAAAGTTGAAGCAAAATTTAATAGAGGATCCATCCCCTCTTCAAATTCCTTTACCCATTTATCTCCTGATGTTGTTTGTCCTGTAAATTGCTCATATAACCATGCAAGAATTTTTATAGGAAGTTCTAAGAACCCCATTACCATTTTTTTAAGACCACCTTTCATTTTATTTCGGAAATCTCCTGGAGCCGCATTGAATCCTGTTATGAAGTCATAAGCGGCTAAAAGAATTTGTAAGGGCCAGCCAAAAAATTTGAATCCTATTTTGAAAGCCCATCCCATTAGTTTTAACCCTGCGGCAAATTTAGGAAACAATGCTCCTAATTTAAGAGAATATTTAATTATCTTATCCCACATTCCACCAGCCCCAACAAACGGAGCTAGCATTTTCCCGACTAGAGCAAATTTCATAAAAAACTTTCCAATCCATCCAAAAGCTTTCCCAATTCTCAATGCTTTAAATGCAATTTCAAAAGGAAGTAAATACTTTCTAATAATACCACCAATAATTCCAGCCGTTACTAATGCTAATCCTGCTAATAACCAATTATCAACTTTAGTACTTTTACCGAGTTTTATTAATTCTAATTTTTCTTGTCTCCTAAAGTAATTGACCATAAATTGAAGCATTTTATTTCTCTTTCTATCCGCTGGAGGAACCTTTGCCATAAATCCAAATAGTGAATCTTTTAAAAAATTGAAAGTAGATTTAAAGACATTCATAACAACATCGAAAACTTCTGCTAACTCTCCTAGTACTTCTCTCATATGACTACCAATTTTTCCGAATACATTTTTAACAGCACCAATAATATGAGTATGAGTAGCTTTCCATAAAGAAGAACCTAGTCTTAGTGTAGCTCCTAACATAGTTCTCTGTTTAGAAGCGGCATCAAACCAATCCTTTACACTTTCACCAAAATTTTGAAACAATCCTCCCCATGTAATTTGATTTTTTTTAGTTTCATCAAAATATTGAGTTGCGTTTGTTCTAATCATACTAAACAAACTCATTGTAGTTTGTTTTTCTTTTAATCTTTCTTTCTTCTGTTCTTCTAGAAGAATAAGCATCCTTTCTTTTAATATGGTTTCTTGCTTTAAAAGTTTTTGACGGGCTTCTTTTTCTTTCTTTTGTTGAGCATCATTACCACCTACCTTATCAGACATTCGATTGATCGCTTTAAGAATTTGCTCATTTGTTCTTGTCTCTGCTGTAGCCATGTAGGTATCCTTTTACTTCCCTTGCTTAATTCTTTTTTCTTCTTCTTGTAGTTCCTTTATTAATAGACTTACATAAATTGTTCTTTCGAAATCAGGTAACATATTACTTACATCTGGACTAATATTTATCTTCCTTGCAAGTATATATTGTTCTTCAATAATTTGTTGTAAGGAAGTAGTCCACAGCTTAATTAGGAAAAAAAATTGTTTTCTACTGGAACTATTGTATCTTGTTCAAAATCACATGCTCTGCATTTTACTTTATAAGATAAATCTAATCCAAAAGATATTTCTTCAATCTTTTCTCTAATTTTATCATATTCACTTGTAGGAATATTATCTACAAGATATACTTTATCAGTCATGTTAATATTTTCATCTACTCCATCTGGAGTTTCTATTTTATCTATAGCACAAGCATGAAAAAGTGTTTGCATTTCAGCCGTAATTTGTAAGTTACTCAGATTAGGTTTCAGGAAAGAAGGTTTTATTTCTTTTTGATGTTTTCTTTTAACCCTTCTTAAATGAACCTTCACATCGTTAACAAGATCTACTGTTAAGTCTGCTTCTTTATCAAGTTGTTTGATAGGCATTGAATTGAGATCAACTCTATTCAAAGATTGTGAATTGCATTTTGGACAAGTAAGAGTGAATTCAAGAACTTCTCCTTTTGTTTTCTTTCTCATTTCTACTAGAAGAAAAAATCTATCTTCTAAGTAAAGATCATCTGAATTAAAGTCTTCTGTCAAAACACTAGATGATATTAAATCATCTAGTGCTTGTTCTTGAATTAGTAGATTTGTTTCCTTTTCATATGTTAAAAGCTTTTTTAGTTGTCCAGTATTTACTGGTTTGAAAGCCACCTCTTGCCCACTCCCAGGCAATTCACAACTAAATTCATAAACATTTATACGATCATAAAACTTTGGTTTATCTGACATATTACTACCTCCCTTTTTAAAGTCTTCACAGTATATTTATATATTTTATAGTGCTGGAATGTACGGTATACCTGATCCTCCAGTCTCGTTAAAACTAATTTCATGATAGCTATAAGTAAAAGTTACATCGAATGTGACTACTTCTGTAGAAGAGTAATCCATTGACATTTGAGCTATCTCTTTAGGCCAAGCATCATGTAGCGTGAATTCAAGTATTACTTCACCCTCATATCCAAGCATCTGTAACTTTTGATCTCTCATATGTACGTCATGAGTTGTATAAAAGTTATTTATTGGATTATGAACTTTATTACTCCATCTTTCGAATAACATACGTACCTTTGCTTTTAAGTCAACATTAAAAGTAATGGTAACATCAGTATATGTATGCTTTCCAGCAAACTTCCAATCAAATCCCTGCCAATTGATTGTTACCTCTTCTAATGCGGTTGAAGGCATAGTGGCAGTTTTGACTAGAAAGACTGTCTCCTGTTCTGTTAACGGAGCATTTATAGCGGCTGGCCAAGATGGTTGATAGTAAAATAATGAAGTCTTTGCTCCATCACCGAACCCTGCTTTAAATCCCTCAATGTTAAAATTCCGTATATCTGGCATTTTTTATTCTCCTCTTATTAATTTACTAAAAGGGGGATTTCTCCCCCATTAATTTTACGCTGGTGCTGTAGCGGCAACCAGTTCTGTAAAGCTTGCTCCAGTTTTGGTAGCAATAAGATTAAGTACGATAAATTCAGCCGCTCTTGTAGGCTTAATGTAGATATCACACCATAGCTCATTTCTATCAATTCTTTCTGGAGTATTATTTCTACCGTCACATACGATCAGGTAGTCAAAAATTCCTCTTTTAGCTACAACATCTCTTAGGAATGGATCAATTAAGTTTATGATCTGTAGCCTAGTGAAAGTATCATTAGGTTCAAATAAGAAGTACTTCAAGGCTGTAGATATTGCTTTAGCTAGAATGATAAAAAGTCTTCTAACATTGACTCTGTTAAATGCAGAGTTCTTATCAAGCATATTCTTTTGACCCCAAACTACTTTTCCCTGACCAGCGAAACTTACAATAGGATTCATTCCGTTCTTGTACAAGATATCTCGCTCACCTTGTACTGGATTCCAAGAAAGTTTTCTTACAAAGTTTAGTATTGCTCTATTCAATCCAGCAGGAGCAAACCAAGGCTCTGATACATCGTCTGTATTGGCATATACACCAGCTACTTGTCCAGATGCAGGAATCCATCTATAAACACTATTCCATTTATCATAGATATTTAACCAGTTAGCGTAAAGAGCGATATAACTAGAGTTAACATTAAAATCCTCATACGGAGCAGGGTTATTCAATGTTCCTATTCTCCAATCTCTTAAATCGGTAGCTTCATTTCCTCTGTTATTTACTACTAGTGCTTTAGGAACGTCTGCTACTGTTACAGCATCCTTTCTGCTTTCACAAAGATTCAGCATGTAGGTTTTTACTGTAGTAGATTTATTAGAGTCGATGAAGATATTGACATCTACAATCTCTGGATCTGCATAAAGATCAAGAGCATCTATAATGTCTCCGTCTAAAACGCTATCTCCGTTATTTCTAGCTCCACCACCAAAAATAGTGTAGTCAACCATGTATTTATTTTTCATACTTTGGTTATTGAAACCAGTAGAACTATCTATTGCTACTCTAATATACCTTGAGAAGTTATTAATTACATTCTCAACGTATTGTGTTCCTCCCTCATCGTCTATAGCTAGAGGATCTGTACTTACTAAGAATGACTCTACTACAGAATAAGGGATTATTTTCTTATTTCTATCTTGTTGCTCTGCGGCTTTGACTACAATTATAAATTCTTTATCGTCATCAAAAGCCAAATCAACTTGATCATTTACGTCATCATACAATTCAGCGGATAAACCTAAAGTAGCTGTATCTGTTCCTGCTCTAATTCCGTTATAGGTATCTCTACCAAGAATAGCTACCTTTACTAAGTCTCCCCATTCCCCTCTACTTTGAGCTATAAAGGACATTTGAGATCCTGCTTCTGGTCTACCTACATTAAATGGTAGATCCTCATCGGCAAATTCATCAGGATCTTCTGATGCAAAATCTGATAACTGAAAAGCAGTTGCTTGTACATACGGAGTTAAAGTACTTCCCGATAATACAGTACCATACGCTCCAGCGAATGTAGCACTAGGAGCTAAAACTCTTGTGCAATATAAGTTATTTCCAAATTGTAAAAATCCAGCGGCAGACATAATATCTTCATATGTATCATCTTCTGGCGCACCAAAAACCTCTGTCAACTCATCAATGGTATTGACTAGTTGCCTTTTTAATTCTGGCCCTTTCCATGTATTCCTCAAAACACTCACACCTATGGAGGTTGCTACGGCAGGGATAGTAGTTGTAAGGTCTATCTCATTTACATCTACTAATGGTGATAAATATTGTGTCATAATTTTCTTCCTCCTGTCAATCGGTTTTATACCGATAGCTTTTCTATATTATTGAAGATACTACTATCCTATGTTATTTATAAGATGTAGAAGTACTTCTTCTAATACTATTTATATTTTTTTAGTGATTTGGAAGAAAATATAAGGTTTTATGAGATATCTGGCACGACAACTAAGAAGTAATCATATGTAAAGTTTACCATACTTTCTAATTGAACATCTCCTTCTCTTGTACTAAAAGAAACTTCTCCTAAAGTACTGGGCCAAATGTCTATAAATCGAAGTTCAATTACTGGCACTCTGTAGTTAGTAGTGACTACAAGACTGGCATCAACGGCATAATCTTTATGTTCATCTGCTATCTTATCATAGTTATTGTTTATAAATGACATCCAATCGAAAAGTAATTTCCAATTTGATAGATTAGAATCCACAACATAACTAACTAGCCATGTATCAAACTCCATAGGAATTAAACTATGCTTTGTCTTATTACCTTGCCAGCGAAGTTCTTCTTCTGCCATTGATAAACTAGGTATAACAGCAGAAAAGATATTCATCACAAACGGATTATTAGCTGATATGGTTTCCTCTGTGGGAAGTTTCGGAAATATCAACTGAAAATTCGTAGGTGTGGCTTTATCTAAGTTAGTTAAGCCTGATTGTCCACAAGAAATTGTCATTTACTACTTCTCCTATTTTTTACTTATCTGAAACAGTATATCTTCTATAACTTGTACCTTTTAATATCTTTTCTGCTTTTTTCAAGTCTTTCTTATCAATTGTAATTGTAATATCAGTAAAATCAGGGGTTCCCGTAACTCCCCCTCTAACTAATAAGGCATCTATTTCATCTAAATAATTTGATTTTGTACTGAATTTCAAAATCTTTTTTCCTTCATTCAAATATTTGTCTATTAAATCCATTTTTTTCTCCTTTGCCGCTCTGCCTAGAGCGGTTCTGCGCTCTGTCATGGTTCAAAGAGATTATA
>Ga0114922_10002407_pt1 | contig 17527 bp, 16 predicted proteins | sample AartaG_FD_100975 | JGI IMG/M metagenome (GOLD analysis project Ga0114922, IMG submission 100975) | Deep subsurface microbial communities from Aarhus Bay to uncover new lineages of life (NeLLi) - Aarhus_00045 metaG | ecosystem: Environmental > Aquatic > Marine > Oceanic > Sediment | place...
CAGAATAGGGCGCGAGACCTTCCTGAAATCCAGGAACATTCTGGGGGAGACCCCCATGATAGACATGGTCATGACCATAGCCAGCAGGGGCACTACCGCGGGACTCGTCTCCGCGGCACCCTGAGGTAAAACCAGCCCGACTACGAAAGCCAGGGCGAGTATGAACCCCGCATTCCTGAAGAGGGAGGCAAAACGGCTGCTGGCTGACACTGAAATCTCCTCGCCATTTCGCAAAGTCCAGACCCCAGGTAGCCGGGAAATGCCTGGTGCCTTAAACAGTATACCGCAAGACGACCTCCCAATGCCTCATTAAATACCAGGGAGCATTTTTCTTTCATAGCCTCAATTCCTGGATAGTCAGGTGTAATGCGGGCCTATCCTATTGGCGCAACCTTTAGCCTGTGTTATCATTATCGCCGTGGAGATTAATGTCCTGATTGAGGAAGAATTCAAGGACTGCCTGGAGACCGGCTGGCTCCGGAGCCTGGCTGAGCAGGTGCTTACTCTTCAGGGGGCCGGTGTCGAGGCAGAGCTTGGGCTGGTTATTGCCAGTCAGGAAAGGGTGCGGGAACTAAACCGGAGCTACCGGGGTAAGGATGCGCCCACCGATGTCCTCGCCTTCTCTACGCTGCCGAGTGTCGAAGAGCCCTTCATTCTACCGTCTGACGGGCAGCTCCACCTGGGCGAGGTCATCGTCTCCTACCCCCAGGCAGTGATACAGGCCGGGGAAGAGGGACACTCTATTAAAAAGGAGATAGCCACTCTTATCACCCACGGGGTGCTCCATCTCCTGGGATTTGAGGATGAAACGCCGGAACTCAAAAAGCAGATGCAGGCCAGAGAGCAGGAAATCTTGAGTCGCCTGGGGATAGACTAGCACTGACGGAGGTGTCAAGCTATGTCTCAGAAGCTCATAGTCGAGGGTCTGGAACCGTTCAGCGGGCGGCACTGTGAAACCACTGCCCTAAAAAGGGCCCTGGATTATCACGGCCTTTCTCTATCAGAGGAGATGCTCCTGGGACTGGGTGGGGGCATCGGCTTTATCTACTGGTACATGAAGATGATGCCCGCCCCCTTTGTCGGGGGGCGCTTCGGGAAAGGCGCCGACTTTGTCACCAACATCTGCCGCCGCATTGGCGCTGAGGTGACCATTATGGAAACGGCCAGCGCCAGGAAGGGCTACGAGGAGCTAAAGGTGATACTCAGTACTGGTGAGCCAGTGGTCGTTTACGGGGATATGGCTTACCTCCCCTATTTCGCCATCCCCGAGGTAGCCCACTTCGGCGGCCACGTCTTTACTGTCTTCGGCCTCGACGAGGCGGGGGACAGGGTTCACATCTATGACCGTTCCAGAAAGCCGGTAACGGTGACCATAGCCGACCTGGCTCGGGCGCGAGGCTCAAAGTTCCCCCCCTTTCCCCCCAAGCACCGGCTGCTTAAGATAAAGTATCCGGCCAAGCTCGATAACCTGGAGACAGGCATCAAGGAAAGCATCCGGGAATGCTGCCAGGGCATGCTAGCGCCCCCGATAACTAACCTGGGGCTCAGCGGCATGAAAAAGTGGGCAAAGCTGGTAACGAAGTGGCCGGAACAGTTTACCGGCATGAACCTGCTGGGCGCTCTGATGAACGGGTTCATCTATATCGAGACCGGGGGCACCGGGGGCAGCGCCTTCCGCCCCATGTATGCCAGGTTCCTGGAAGAAGCCAGCGAAATTACCAGGCAGCCAGCCCTGAACGAGGTAGCCGCATTGATGCGACAGTCGGCGCTGGTCTGGAGCCAGATTGCCTCGGGGCTGATGCCCGACTCCCGGCCCGCCCTTAAAAGAATGAGGGAGCTAATGGTAGAGAAGAACCGGCTCTTTGAAGAGCAGGGGCAGGATGCCCTAGCTACCATGAACAAGATTAATGAAGACACGGACAGCCTGATGAGGCAGGCCGTAGCAGACCTGGCGGAAAAGCCGCCGGAGTTCCTGTCTGGGGTGCAGCAGAGTATCCTGAAATGCCACAGCCTTGAGCAGAGGGCCTTTCAAACCCTGAGCAGCGTTAACTCGTAAGGAGAGCCTTAAATGAGGGTTCTGGGGATTGCGGGCAGCCCGCGGAGGGGCGGTAATACCGACCTCCTGCTGGCCGAGGTCATGAAGGGGGCCGCCAGCCGGGGGGCCGAGGTCAAGACCATTATCCTTAATGACCTCAAGATTACCCCCTGCCAGCACTGCGATGCCTGTCTTGAGGCAGGCAGGTGCCGCCTGGATGACGATATGCAGATGGTCTACGCCGAGCTTGAGCAGGCTGACCGGGTGGTTTTAGCCTCACCCATCCAGTTCATGGGGCCAAGCGCCCAGATGAAGCTGATGATTGACCGCTGCCAGGCACTATGGGCCAGGAAGTACGTGCTCAAGAGGCCGCCCCTCAACGACCGCCGGGAGAGAAAGGGGCTGTTTGTTTCCGTGGGCGCGCTGAGGAAAGCCGACCTCTTTACGCCGGCACTGACCATAGTAAAGACCCTGTTCAGGGTCATCGATATCACCTATGCCGGAGAACTGTTATTCCCCGGGATAGATGAGAGAGGAGCTATCGCCAGGCACCCTGAAGCCCTACGCCAGGCCTTCCTGGCGGGACAAAAACTGGCTTCAGGCTGATAGCCATACCCCTAGCCCTCTACTGCGACAGCCAATTAAAAAGCTACTGAGAGTTCTCCTGCCACCGTGTTTCCACTCTCAGTAGCTTAATACCGGGTCTTAACTGGCGGAGACTCGCCAGACCGGTTACTTCTTTTTGCTTTCCTTGGCTTCGGCCTCGGCTTCGGCCTCGGCTTCCGCTTCCTCACCGAGCACGAAGTGGAGGAGCTGCCTCTCCGAGGTCTGATGAGGCAGAAGCTCGTGGGTTATCTTCCCCAGACGCATGACGAGGATGCGGTTGGCAGCTATCATTATCTCTCTAAGGTCCGATGACAAGAGGAGCACACCCAGCCCCTTCTCCCTTACCTGCTGACGTATCACTTCATATATTTCTTCACGAGCGCCGACGTCAACACCGCGCGTCGGCTCATCCAGAATCAAGAGCCTTGATTCAGCAGCCAGCCACTTACCGATGACCACCTTCTGCTGATTACCACCGCTCAAGAACTTGACCAGCCGGTTAGGCTCAGGGGGACGAAGAGCCACATCCTTAATAACGCCCCGCACCAGGTCCCGGGCCATCCTGCCAATTATAACAAAGCCCCGGGTTACCCTATGAAAAGCCGGCAGAATCGTGTTGAAAAGCACCGACTGCTCAGCTACTATGCCCTCCGCCTGGCGGTCCTCGGTCACAAAACCGATACCCATCTTCTTAGCACTGGAGGGACTGAGCTTCTTAAGGTCAATCCCTTCGCCATCAAATATCATCTCCCCCTTTATAGTAAAGGTCTTGGGCAGAGCACCAAAGATTGTCTTGCCCAGCTCGGTCTTACCGGCACCAATCTGCCCGGCTACGCCCACGATTTCCCCTTTACCCACTCTCAGATTGACACCGGAGTAGATCTCCTTATCCCTCTCTCTTGCCTCCAGACCGTGAAGCTCAATTATATTAGCCTTGGGCTTCTTATAGGTGTCCTCCCGGACAATCTGAGCGCTGACCTGCTTCCCGGTCATCTTCTCTACCAGCATCGAGAGGTCCAGTTCAGAGATGTCATAAGTACCCTCGATATGTCCGTCCCTGATAACCGTGCACCTGTTGGCGATGTCGAAGACCTCGTTCAGCTTGTGAGTTATGTATACGATAGCCACGCCCTGGTCACGCAGCGTGTTGACCAGCTCGTACAGGTGCCCGATCTCATCGTAGGAGAGGGCAGCCGAGGGCTCATCCATAACGAACACCACCGGGTCGTAGGAAAGCGCCCGGGCAATCTCAACCTCCTGCTGGTCGGCCACCTTCAGGTCACCCACCACCGTAGCCGGCGGAATATCGCTGCCCAGAGACTTGAGGACTTCGGCGGCCCTCTGCCTGGTGTAGCCCCACCTTATCATGCCCCGCCGCGACGGCAACCGGCCCATGAAAATATTCTCGGCGACGGTGAGATATTTAACCAGACCGAACTCCTGATAAACCATGGAAACCCGGTTCCGCTGCGCCTCGGTAGGGTTGTTGAATCTTACCTTTTTACCAGCGACAACATAATCGCCGCTTTCAGGCCGATGCACGCCCATCAGCGTCTTCATAAGGACGCTCTTACCAGCGCCATTTTCCCCGAGAAGGGCATGAACCTCACCGGCACGCACATCAAAGTTTACATCGTACAGTACCTGCACCCCCCCGAAGGATTTACTAATGTTCGTCATTTTCACAACTTCGTCCAACTTCTACCTCCTTTAGCGGCTCACAGGAAAACAAGCCGCCTGATAGTCCAGACTGCCTTCCTAATTCACACTAAACCGAAAACTTCATTCCCCACCAGAGAATATACTACAAGCTTTGACATATTGCAAGGTTCTTTGGAGACCGCTTTTACCAAAAATATTATACTATAGAAATTAGGAAAGTCAAGCCATCATTCAACTGGTTCTTTAACCACAATATTAATGATTAACCCCCTATTTTAAGCAAAAGTATGTCCCTAACATAGATTACGCTATAGGGTTAATCCAGGCCCTAGTTATAGCTATTCATGGCTGACGAGATACCCTCGGTTAGAAAACAGACGATAGCCTGGCTCACCCTGGGTATGACCTGGGCCACAATCCGCGCTTCCTCCGGGGTGAAATCGCCGAGCACATAAGAGATGACGCCTTCGTCGGTCTCAACCGGGTTCTCGCTCGCAGCCGGCCGCCCAATTCCCACCCGAAGACGGGGGAAGTCCTGAGTTCCCAGAGAAGAGATGATGGAGCTAACCCCCTTATGCCCCCCGGAGCTGCCACCGCTGCGAAGGCGGATTCTGGCCAGGGGAAGGTCAAGGTCGTCGTGAACGACGAGCAGGTCGCTCAGGGCAACATCATATTTTTTTACCAGCCGGCTAACCGATAGTCCGCTCAAATTCATAAAGGTCTGGGGTTTAGCCAAGACCACGCCACCCTCCGCCACCTGGCCGAGGCGCGCTTTCTCCCACCGGCTATCGAACCGAATCCCCTGCCGCCGGGCAAAATGATTCAGGCACCTGAACCCGATATTATGACGGTTGTGGGCATAACTCTGCCCGGGATTCCCCAGTCCCACAATCAGCTTCATGGTTTAAGCTCACTCCCTCAGGGTATTCCGGCCCAAAGCTATGGAGCCTTCTAACTCCCCTCAGACTTCTTGGCTCTTTTCCCGCCCACTTTACGATGGTAAGCTATTTTGAGGTTGGACAGCCACCTCAGAGGAGCGAAGATGGGGTGATTATAGAGCCTCTTATACCAGAGGGGAATTTCATGCCACCGGGTTATGTACTCAGGATTTCCGAGATGGCTCCCCGGTTGAGTATCACCACAAAGACACACGATACCACTATCAGGGGTTGGGTCCAGGCTAAGCCACCCGCCATCCACCCTGGCCTCAACCCAGAAGTGGACACTGAACGGTGCTAACTTCATTATGGGCAGGAGGTTCCCATCCATGGGCCTCCCCTCCACACACCTGGCTTCAATACCACGAGCCTTGAGCCTTGATACCAGAAGCTCAGCCTTAATGCCGCAGTGTCCCTGCCGCTGGGCCAAGGTACGCGCGGTATCACCCCAATGCGATAAGGCATATCTAATGTTCTCTTTAACCCAACTGTATTCGGCTACCGCCTCTTCGTACTGTGTCATTTCATCATTTGTCCCTGGTGCTGGTCCCTAGACCGCCCGCAGGCTCCAGCAGTCTAAGTAACTCTCCCTCGGTAATCTGCCTGATACCCAGAGCCTGAGCGCGGGCCAGCTTTAAGCCGGGCTCAGCCCCGACCACAAGGTAGCTGGTCTTGCGGGTGACATCGCTCTTGGCGACGCCCCCGAGAGCCTTTATCCGGGCCTCCGCCTCCGGCCGGCTAAATCTCTCCAGGCGGCCGGTGATGACAAACTCCTGCCCGCTCAGTAGTAACTCCTCAGGCTCGGCCGTTTCCTCTTTGGGGTCAACCCCGGCAGCCTTCAGCCTCTGGATAATATTTCTGTTTTCCTCCTGCCCGAAGAAGGCGATAATGCTGTCGGCAATCTTGGGTCCCACCGCAGCCACGGAGGTGAGCCTTTCCCTTGAGGCTTTAGCCAGCCCGTCAAGGCTGCCGAACTCGCGGGCCAGAATCTCGGCCATCTCGGCACCGACGTGCCGTATCCCCAGGGCGAAGATAAGCCGGGTCAGGGGCCGTTTTTTGCTATCGCTAATCGCCTCTATAAGGTTAGCCGCGCTCTTTTCGCCCATCCTCTCTCTCTTCGCCATTTGCTCCCGGCTGAGAGAATACAGGTCGGCAACGTCCCCGACCAGTCCCTCTCTTAACAGCATGGCGCTCTGCGATTCACCGATGCCCCTGATATCCATGGCGCCCCGGGAGGCAAAATGTTCCAGGCGCTGCTCAGCCTGAGCCGGACAGGCGGCATTGGAGCAGTAGTACATGACCTCACCTTCGGGCTTAACTATCTCTCCGCCACACACCGGGCACGCCGGGCGTCCTCTATCCTTATCAAAGACCTTCTCCCGGAGGCTGAATTCTTTCTCCTGACCGCTACGCTTACTCACCACCGGCCCCACCACCTCGGGGATTACCTCACCGGCCCGCTGGATAATGACGGTATCCCCCTCACGGATGTCCTTACGCCGTATATCGTCCTCGTTATGCAGCGCCGCCTGCTTAATGGTCACCCCACCCACCGAGACCGGCTCCAGAATGGCGTAGGGGTTAAGGGTGCCCGTCCGTCCGACGCTGATGCCGATTTCCTTGAGCCGCGTGGTGCCCTGAACCGCCGGGAACTTGTAGGCGATTGCCCAGCGGGGCTCGCGGCCAACGTCCCCCAAACGTCCCTGCAACTCAATTGAATCCACCTTGACCACAATGCCGTCGGCTTCATAAGGCAGGCTCTGTCTCTCCTTCACCCAGTCCTGATAATAACCCTCAATCTCCTCAATACCGCTGAGTAATCGGTTATGCGGGTTCACCTTAAAACCCAGCGACCCGAGGTAGGCCATCGTCTCCCAGTGGGTGGGGGGTGCCGGCTTACCCCCGGCGTAACCCAGCATATAGATATAGATGTCCAGGGGGCGCTGGGCCGTGATGCGGGAGTCAAGCTGGCGCACCGAGCCCGCGGCAGCATTTCTGGGGTTAGCGAAGAGGGGCAGCCCCGCCTCCTCCCGCTCCCTGTTCAGCTTACGAAAGCCCTCTCTGGGCAGGAAGACCTCCCCCCGCACCTCAAAACGGGGTGGGGCCTCCTTAGATACTGACAGGGGAATACTGCGGATGGTTCTCAGGTTCCGGGTAATATCCTCCCCCCGAAGGCCGTCACCACGGGTAGCTCCCGTAGTCAGCCGCCTGTTAACATAGGTCAGGGCGACCGCCAGTCCGTCAATCTTATGCTCGGCGACGAAGCTGAACTGCTCCTCGCCCAGCAGCTTTGCGGTGCGGGTATACCACGCCGCCAGCTCCTCCTGGGAGAAGACATTGCCCAGAGACAAAAGGGGCAGGGGGTGGGCCACGACGCCAAAGGCCTCCACCGGGGCCGCGCCGACCCGCTGCGTCGGCGAGTCCGGGGTCAGAAACTGGGGATAGTCCGCCTCCAGCCGCCTGAGTTCCTCCATCAGCCGGTCATACTCGGCGTCGCTAATCTCCGGGCTGTCCAGGACATAATAACGGTAGTTATGATGGTTAAGCTGCGCCCGTAACTCGTTAATTCTGTTTTTTATATCGTCTGAGTCCGCCACCCGGTTAAACCCCCTGGCAGGTTCCTAAAAATTATAGCACATATCAGCCTCATTGATACCCGGGGAAACTTGCGCCTGTTCCACACCATAAGATAAACTAATGTCGGGTAAAGGGCCTGCCGCAGGCAAGCGTGACCTAGAAGGAATGTGACAGGGATGGCTGAGATTCGCCCCTTCCGGGGCGTGCGCTATAACGAGCAACTGGTCAGTGACCTCTCTGCGGTTATCTGCCCGCCTTACGACATTATTACCCCACAGACCGCCCAGGAGCTTTACCAGCGCAGTGAGTATAACTTCGCCAGGCTGGAGTACGGGCGCTTACTGCCCCCGGGGACAAGCCCGGAGGAGAAGCATACCCATTCCGCAACCACCCTGGACGAGTGGCTCGGGAGGGGCGTCCTTAAGATTGACGAAGTGCCGGCGCTCTATCTCCACGACCACTCCTTCAGCTACCGGGGGAAGGAATATAGACGGCGCGGCATCCTGGCCAGTGTCCGGCTTGAGGAATGGGACAAAATGGTGATTCGCCCCCACGAGGGCACCCTGGCTAGAGCCAAGGATGACCGGTTAAGCCTGCTCTGGACCCTGGAAGCCAACACCAGCCCGATTCTGACCCTGTTCGACGACGGGGGAGGACGGGTCTCTTCGCTGCTGACCCTTGAGGCGCAAAAACAGCCCGTAATCAGCCTGGTTAGCGACACCGGGGACAGCCACAGTGTCTGGGCCATCACCGAGCCTGAGGTCACTAAGCAGATAGGTGCCAGCCTAGCCCACCAGCCACTCTATATCGCCGACGGGCACCACCGCTATGAGAGCGCTCTTACCTATCAGCGGGAGAGACGGGCCTGCTCCGGAGCGGCCTCCGGTGACGAAGAGTTTAATTTTGTGATGATGACGCTGGTGGCTCTGTCCGACCCCGGGCTTATTATCCTGTCACCCCACCGGTTGGTTCGAGGCCTGTCACCGGCTATCTTAAGCGAGCTGAAGGCCAAGCTAGCGTCTTTCTTCGAACTGGAAGAGCTGCCGCTGAGTGACCCCGATGTCTGGCAGCAAGTCGATGCTCTAATAGACAGCCGAGAAACAGACCAGACCAGGTTTATTCTTGTCGGCCTGTCACCGGAACACCTCGTGGTGCTCCGGCTGCGCGACCCTGGCGCCGTAAGGCAGATGATACCCTACTTTCACGGTGAGCTATACTCGAAGCTAAACGTCAGTATCCTCGACCACGTCATTCTGGAGGAAATGCTGGGACTGGGCAGCGGCCAGGAAAACTCCCTCACCTTCAGCTACGACAGGCAGGAAGCAGTCAGGAAGATAGTAGACCGGGAATACCAGCTTGCCTTTCTCCTGAGCCCGGTTAAGGCGGAACTGGTTAAGGCCATTGCCGACGGCGGGGAACGCATGCCCCGGAAGTCAACCTATTTCTATCCCAAGCCCCCGGCGGGGCTGGTCTTCCGCCGGCTGGACTAGGCACCACCAGCTGGGAGCCTCGTTACAGCTTTACCAGCTTGGCAGTATAGACATCGGGGATAGACACTCCTGCTTTAGTAAGCTTAATTCTGGCTCCTACTCCAGCATCTTTTCCTGACACAGGGTAATATAATCGTGGGCATAAGGGTGTCCCGGGAAAAGATTAAGCACAATCTCAAATTCATCCACCGCCTCAGCATACCTCTCGGCATAAAAGAGCAGCATAGCCCGGCTGTAGTGCTCGTCGGTCACGCCCTGCTCATTCTTAACGTTTAACTCATTCAGAAAATCCTTGGCAACGTTACTGGGAACCAGGAAGTTAAAGCCCCCGACCTCCTTGTATTCGCCGAGAACCGGGTCCCAGCCGGACGTACCAAAGGTTGTTATCCCGATAACTTCGCCCTCTTCATTGATAGCCGGACCGCCGCTATTACCGTGGGTTATGGCAGTATCGGTCTGCAATATCGGCGAACCGTCAGGGGCTTCTTTGACAGCGCTTATGATACCCGCGGTAACCGAGGCTTCAAACTTGCTTGCTTCGGAAAGGTAGTCATGCTGCACCACGGCTCCCGGGTAGCCGATGGCCATAATGTTATCACCGACCATCATTTCACCAGAATCACCCAGAATCATGGCCGGATGGTTGTTGGCCTCCATCTTGATGATAGCCACGTCTTTTCCAGATACCGAAGTCCACTGACCATTGACCAGCTTCCATTCACGCGGACTCACTTTTCTGACGTCGGCCCGATAGCCACGCTCTATCAAGTCTAACCCTGCGACTGACTTGCCCACCGTCACGGTAACTTCCTGTTTGATGTTAACCACCTCAAAACTCTCGTGCGCCGCCGCCCACAGGTCTTCTGCATCCTGTTCAGTTACCGGCCAGGGGTCAAGCCCCACCTGTGCCCAGTACTGCGGGAAGGTCCCGAAGCCCCAATTGACAAACCCCCGGTACATGGCACTTTCAATCTGCTCGTCACTCTTGTGGACAACGTGAGCATTGGTTAAAACATAGCCGTCGGGGTTAATCACGAAACCCGTACCCTGGCCTCCCAGGGTCAAGGTGGGGATATCGAGCGCCTGGAACATCTCGCCGTCTTGGAACAAGCCGACAACGGCTTCGCGAGTGCTTCTATCAACCAGATTCGCCGACCACGTAGAGTAGATAAGCACTACCGCTGGCTCATTTAAGACGGCTTTCTGTCCTATCGTCAGCTCTTCTAACCCGCCGACAGGGGCTCCCGCCGGTGAACCGCAGCCGGGTGCTAATACCACCGATAACAAGATTAGTATCGTAACGACGTATGGAAGAAAATACTTTTTCATTTGTCCTCCTCCAACCGGTTAGTCTCATAACCACTTGACTATGAGTTTAGCCATTACGAGTCGTCATTGTCAATAGGCAAATGTGCTGACAAAAGACGAAATTCACAAAAGTGAGCCTAGTTATGGCAAATCCTGGAGGTGACAGTTCGCTAACCGTACGGCATCTTGCCCTCGTTACAGCTTTACCAGCTTGGCGGTATAGACATCGGGGATAGAGAGTATCCGCTTAAGGTGCTCTTCAGTCATGGGTTCATCCAAGGCTAATACCATCAGGGCCTCGCCCCGAGGCTTGAGACGGCCCACGTGCATGGAGCTGATATTGACATCGGCGTCGCCGGTTACCTTGCTCACGGCGCTGATGAGGCCGGGGCAGTCCCGGTGGTCGCTGAACAGGAAATAGCCCCCGGTGGGCACAATATCAAGCCAGTAGTTATTAACCCGAACGATGTGCAATTCACCACGCATCACCGTTCCGGCCACGGTGGTAACCCCGGTGCTGGTGACAATCTCGACGGTGAAGAGACTGGTATAGTTTTCACAGGTGGTCTCCTTCTGCTCCACCACGGTGAGACCCCGATGAGCGGCCACGATATTGGCATTGACCAGGTTCACCCGCTCCTCACTTATCTCGTTAAGAATTCCGCCCAGGATAGCCGCCTTGAGAATGTTGGTATCGTAGTTGGCAATCTCACCCTCATACTTAATCTGTATGGTATTCATCTGCCCCTCAGCCAGCTGACTGGCCAGCTTACCGGTCATGGCCGCCGCCTTCACCACCGGCACCAGCACCGCCAGGGCTTCGGGCGAAACAAAGGGAGCGTTAACCGCATACCTGGCGGGCTGCCCCTTAAGCACGTCAACAATCTGCACGGCGACATCCTTAGCCACCATAGCCTGAGCCTCGGAGGTAGAAGCCCCCAGGTGGGGGGTAACGATGATATTGTCACACTCAAAAAGAACACTGCTCGTCGCCGGCTCTTCAGGAAAGACATCAACGGCGGCACCGGCAACCTTGTTGTTCTTTATCGCTCTGACCAGCGCCGCCTCGTTAATCAAGCCCCCCCGGGCGGTGTTAATAATACGAACCTGAGGTTTGACCAGGGAGAGCTCCTTAGCACCGACTAGCTCCCTGGTCGACGCTGTCAGCGGCAGGTGCAGGGTTATGAAGTCCGATTCTTTAAGTATCTGCTCAAAAGAGACCAGCTCTACCTGCAGGTTACGGGCATGGTCAACCGAGATGTAAGGGTCATGGGCAATGAGCCTCATCTCCAGGCCGCGCGCCCGCCGCGCCACCTCGGAGCCGACACTGCCCAGACCGATAATGCCCAGTGTCTTATTCCTGACCTCGGTGCCCATGAAGCTAGTCCGCTTCCAGACCCCGGATTTAAGCAAGGCATTAGCCTGGGGAATGTGACGGGCCAGGGCGAGCATCAGGGCAATAGTGTGCTCCGCCGCCGAAATGGTGTTACCGGTAGGGGCATTAACGACCACGATACCGCGCTGGGTAGCCGCCTCAACATCAACATTATCAATGCCAACCCCGGCCCGCGCGATAACCTGCAGGTTTTTCCCGGCGGCTATCACCCCGGCCGATACCTGAGTCTGGCTGCGCACCACCAGAGCATCATAATCGCCGACTATGGCGGAGATTTCCTCAGCCCCCAGTCCCAGCCTGACATCCACCTGAGCGCAGCTACGCAGAATCTCCAAACCCTCACCAGCAATCGACTCGGTGACCAAAATCTTCATGACACTAACCCCCGAATCCGGCTTGAGGCAGGACCACCTTCAGCGCCGATATTACCAGCTCGATATCGCTCTCCTTTACCCAGCCCATGTGGCCGATGCGGAATATTTTACCATCCAGACTCTGCTGTCCGCCACCGAGCACAATCCGGTGCTCCTCCCTCATAATCTTGAGCATCTTCTTAGTGTCAAGCCCGCCGGCACCCGCCACGGCGGTGACCGTGTTGGAGGCGTATCTCTCATCGGCAAAGAGGGGTAGCCCCAGTGATTTCATGCTGTCCCGGGCCAACTGAGCCACCCGGGCATGACGGGCAAAGATACTGGCTAAACCCTCTTTGAGCATCATCTTCAACGAAACCGAGAGCGCGAATATCGCCGTCATCCCCGGCGTCCACGGCGTCTGCCTCTTTTCCAGATAGCTCTTAGCCTTGGAGAAGTCCCAGTAGAAGCGGGGCATCCTGGCCCCGGCGTGGGCCCGCCACGCCTCTTCACTGACACTAACCATGGCTAGCCCCGGGGGTACCATCCACCCCTTCTGAGAACCGGTAACCACCACATCACAGTGCCACTCATCCACCGGCAGGTCAATCGAACTGAGACTGCTGATAGCATCAACCAGTAGCAGCTTACTAAACCGCTTGACCGTGCTGCTGATTTGAGCCAGGTCATTGGTGACCCCGGTAGAGGTCTCGTTGTGGGTAACCAGCACCGCCTTTATCCCCGGTTCGGCCTCAAGGGCGCGGCGTATCGAGTCAACGTCGGCTGCCTTACCCCACTCAAACCCGAGCGGTATTACCTCGGCACCAAACTGCCGGGCAATGGTGGCGAAGCGCTCCCCGAAGACGCCGATAGAGACCGAGAGCACCTTATCGCCGGGGGAAAGGGTATTAACAACGGCTGCCTCCAAACCACCCGTCCCGGAGCCGGTAAGCAGGAAAAGGTCGTTCTTGGTCTGAAATAGCTGTTTTAGATTATCGGTCGCGTCACTTACTATCTGCCCGAACTCGGGGCCGCGATGATTTATCATCTGCTTGGTCATCGCCTGGAGGACCTCATCGGGGCAGGGGGTAGGGCCGGGAATACGCAGCTGTTCCATTATCTGTCTCCTTTACCAGTTTCATCAGTATTTATTATCTTAGCAAAGCGGCGCTTACCGACCTTGATGATGCTGCCGCTCCGAAGTGAAGCAATATTACTGGAAATTTTCTTGCCGTTTATACTTACAGCTCCTTGGGCGATTAATCTGTTAGCTTCGCTCCGACTTTTAGCCAACCCTATTTTCACAAGTAGTCGACTGATGTCGGGGTGTTCCAAAAGTTGAGAAGCAATTGGGCTGATACCCTCAGAGTTTGGCACTCTTACTGGTTCCCCCATTGTCCTCAGGTATTTGAATGATACGCGGTACTCTAATATTTCCCCTGGTGTCTCCTTCCTCTGGACTACCTTGCTGAAATGCAAGTCAGCCTCGCTGGCTGCCTCCTGGTCGTAGAGTTGGGTCACGAGCTCCCGGGCCAGCCGCTTCTTGAGCACCATCGGATTAACGGTCTGCTTACTTAGCTGCTGGCGGAACTCCTCCAGCTCCTCATCGGGGACATCGGTCAGTAGCTCAAAGTAGTCCATAATCAGGTCGTCAGGGATGGACATCACCTTGCCGTATATCTCGCTCGGCGCTTCGGCGACCCCGATATAGTTACCCAGGCTCTTACTCATCTTCTGGCTGCCGTCGGTGCCGATGAGCAGCGGCGCCAGGAATACCTGCTGCGGGCGCTGCCCCATCATGGACTGAAGCTCTCTCCCCACCAGCAGATTAAACTTCTGGTCGGTGCCGCCGAACTCGACATCAGCCTTAACAGCCACCGAATCATAGGCCTGCAACAGAGGGTAGAGGAGCTCGGTCACCGCGATGGGACGTCCCTCATGATAGCGGTTGCTGAAGTCCTCCCGCGCCAGGAGCTGGGCGACGGTAAAGCGGCTGGTGAGCCTGATTACATCCGCCAGGTCGAACTTACCGAACCACTCGCTCTGCCACCTCACCTCCGTCCGGGCTTTATCAACTACCTTGAAGAACTGCTCCATATAGGTCTTGGCGTTAGCCTGAACCTGCTCCCTGGTCAGCATCGGTCGGGTGACGGAAACGCCGCTGGGGTCGCCGATCTGGGCCGTCCAGTCGCCGACAATAAGCACCACCTGGTGCCCCAGCTCCTGAAACTGGCGCAGCTTCCTCAGCGTTACCATATGGCCGAGGTGGATATCGGGAAAGCTGGGGTCAAAGCCCTCCTTGAGGCGCAACTTCTTACCGGAGCGCAGAAGCTCCACCATCTCCTCCCAGATAATAACCTCAGCCACCCCGCGCCTGAGCAGGCGGTCAAGCTCTTCACCGTTGGTAACCTTGCCCTCATTAGCCATATACTCAGCTCCTGCCCCCGGCGCTCAAAATTGCCCGGCCCTGTTCTATATCCTCGACTATCTGGCTTTTCAGCGCCTCAACAGTGTCAAATTGCCTCTCACCCCGAAGCCTCTCCATTATATCAATTTTCAGCTCCTGTCCATATAGGTTGCCCTGGTAACCAAGAATATAGACCTCCACGCCACTCCGCCGGCCCCCGAAGGTAGGCCGCCGGCCGATATTGGTCATTGACTCATAGGCACGCCCGGCAACATAAACCCAGGTAGCGTAAACGCCTTCGGCGGGAAGAGCCTGCCCCGGGTCTACTTCCAGATTGGCGGTGGGGAAGTCCAGCTTCGCTCCCCGGCTGGCACCGCGCACCACCCTTCCGTGCAGGCTGAAGGGGCGACCTACCAGGCTACGCACCCTCTTCAGGTCGCCGCCGGCCAGGGCCTCCCTGATAGCGGTGCTGCTTACCACATCCCCATTTACCTTTACCGGAGGGACTACGGTTACCGCAAAGCCCATGTCCTCACCCAGGGTGCGGAGAGTGCTAGCATTACCCTCTCTATCTCGCCCCAGGGTAAAGTCAGGCCCGATTACCAGCTCCCTGAGTCTCAGGTAATTCCTGAGCAGTCCCATAAACTGCGCTGCGCTGAGCCGGGCCAGCTCCCGGGTAAAGGGCAAAACGATAACGACGCTGACGCCCTCGTCCTTGAGAAGGGCCTTTCTCTGCTCAAGGTCAGCGAGGAAGGGCAGCCTGGTCTTGGGGGAGAGCACCTTCAGAGGGTGCGGGTCAAAGGTGACCACGCCACTGAGCAGGTCACGCTCTCTGGCCCGCTCCAGCAGCCTGGAGAGCAGGGATTTATGCCCGAGGTGGACACCGTCAAAGACCCCGACCGCCAGTACCATATCCCTGTCCGGTGATAACCCGGATAACTCTTCCTCTAGTGACATGGCTTCTCACTAAGCAGGATTACCGATAGCTGGTAAGCTATTAGCACTACAGAACTCGGCTTTACTGCGGATGGAATACTTGAATTAAATACTATCACAAGCCAATTTAGGCGTCAATTTGGAGGGTATTGACAAGCCCATAGTGAGGGGCTAAACTCAGGCTCTAGCCGTGTCTCGCCCTCGCTGGATTAAGACATCCGGCAGCAGAAAGGCTCAAATGAACGAAATCCCGAGAGAGATAGCCCTCAGGCTGTGCGCCGAGATTCGCCAGGAGAACCGTGGCAAGCGCTTCAGTGCCACCCGCATGCAGTGCTGGGGCTGCACCCGATATGCCAAAGGAAACCCCGACAAAATGTGCCTCAGCAACCGGGAGGGTAGTCGCGGCTGTAATCTGGTCAACAAGCGCTATGAACAAGCCCCTGACTGACCATCATCACGGATATTGACTCCATAATCCCGAGGCACTATAATCTAAACCGACTGAGAGTCCACATGACAAGTCTGTAATCGCGTGTTATTAGCATCCCTCCCGGAAAGCTAGACATAGTAAGTGAGTAAGCAGTACCGCTTAAGAACGGTATAAATTAAGGAGGATTAATATGCCTGGACTTATAATAGCCTTGGTTGCCCTGTTTGTTTGGCTACTCTACGAGACTAAATGGCTTACCATCCGCTTACCACAAGTATAGTCAGCGCAATTTGCGGCCACGCAGTGACGCTACAGGCCGGCCTGAGATACAGCCCGGTATAAATTAACTGCGGTCTGAACCATGCAAAAAAGAGGGGCGCTGGAAATCCACAGCATCTTCAAACCTCCAGGATAGGAGCAGTTCTGTGCCTTTCTGGGGCTATTTAATTAACGGTTCACCCTTCTCCAAGCACACGGACTACGTAAAGCCGAGGCGGCTCTTCGCCGCGGAGAGGGCATCATGAAAGATGCTAACAGTTGGCCAGGTTTGATATCCCGCTACTTCAGACATCCCAGAAACTCAATTGAGAAGTGGTTCAGCAGTATTCCTAATCTGGCACCTAACGGTGATAGGGTTAAACCTCATGACATAAACCACGGCGCCCGAGAAGCAGTCGAGCCCGAGCAGAGGTACCACGACCTGATGCTCAGGCTTCAGGGAAACCATCTCGGAATGCCGCAGGAAACAGAAAGGCCTAAAAATGGGCGGCAGCTCCAAGAAGCTGTGAACAATATCGTGTGCCAGGGAAAAGAGAAAATGGCCAGCGCCCGCAGCAAAGAAGAGATACTGCTGGAGTTTATAGACAGCCTGTATAAGATAAAGTCTCTGTTATAGAATGGGGAGCCGCTTCTCACCGCGCAGCCGAGCGAACATCGCTGTTCTTTGTCACTAACTTGGGTTATAATCTTACTTGATTCAGATGCCAGCGTAGCTCAGTGGTAGAGCAGCGGTTTCGTAAACCGCTGGTCGTCAGTTCGACTCTGACCGCTGGCTCCAGAAGCAGCTAAGGTAGATCCATTATCTCCACCCCTAGTGGAAGCTGGAATTCGCTATCGGGAATACTGGTAAATTGTATGTTCTTATACTCAATTGTAGTCGTACCCTGGTCTGTTACCGTAACTACTTTTGTGGGAAATCCGTGCTCTTCCCATATCCACATTTTTGTGTTCACATCTTGAACTGTATACTCAACGACCATGCAGACCTTGCCATCTATTGTCTCGGTGCCTAGATTTCGGGGGTGGTACTGACTAATAGCCAGAGTCTCTTCTACCGGAGAGCCTTGAGCCTGTTCATAGGTCACCTTGAATGCCATGTTTTGCTCCGGTATA
>Ga0114922_10002408_pt1 | contig 17523 bp, 12 predicted proteins | sample AartaG_FD_100975 | JGI IMG/M metagenome (GOLD analysis project Ga0114922, IMG submission 100975) | Deep subsurface microbial communities from Aarhus Bay to uncover new lineages of life (NeLLi) - Aarhus_00045 metaG | ecosystem: Environmental > Aquatic > Marine > Oceanic > Sediment | place...
CTATGAAGTTTATTTCGCGGGCTCAAGAGGCTCTCAGCATTTCTATGATATTCCACATCATTCCACTATCGCACTCGGAGAGTGGCGTGGAGGCGGGCCTGGTGTACATCCCTTCGGCACCGGGCCCTGGCGGGCGCCTGCAAATAACACCAATACCTTTGCCAGAGAATCACATATCGATATTATGGCTTCCAGAGCCGGGGTGGACACCGTAGAGTTCCGTTTGAAGAATTTGAAGGATGAAAGGATGCGGAGGGTTCTCCAGGCTGCGGCAGAGAAGTCCGGCTGGTCCCCCGCGAAAGCGCCCAGCGGTCGTGGCATTGGCGTAGCCTGCGGTATTGATTCGGGAACGTATGTGGCCCATATAGCCGAAGTTGAGGTCGACGAGCGAACCGGAAGCGTGCAGGTTAAGCGCGTAGTATGTGCTCAGGATATGGGTATAGTAGTTAATCCTGAAGGAGCTATTTTGCAGATAGAAGGCTGTATCACGATGGGATTGGGTTATGCACTGACCGAAGAAATCCGCTTCAAAGGTGGAAAAATCCTTGACTCGAACTTCGATACTTATGAGCTGCCTCGTTTCTCATGGCTGCCAAAAATCGAAACAGTGCTGATAAAGGCAGATGACATTTCACCCCAGGGAGGTGGGGAACCGGCCATTATTTGTATGGGTGGTGTTATTGCTAACGCTATTTATGATGCAACCGGCGCCAGATTGCTTCAACTGCCCATGACCCCGGAACGGGTAAAACAAGCGCTTGCAAGCCGTGCCCGAGATGCAGTTTTAACGACATAAGGGAAGTATTCAGCAATATCGCAGAGTTCGCAGCAGGAAGTTAGCCTGTGCCTTGAAGCATATCTTTGTGGTCACGGTTTCCTGTATTCAATGGTTGTGAATTAATCTTGGATGCATCCTACGGCTTTCACTTCACGAGCTAATACGATTCATCCTATACAACCGGTTTTGCACCTTTTAGTAAATCCCCGATATCCGTAATGTCTACACCGGGACCCTTGGGAACAGTGATGGCGCCGTTCCTGATTTCCAAAGGTGGGTCAAACCAGTTGCCCTATAGATTTGCCCGTTATCCTACCCATCAAGTCCAGGATGGCGAACTCCACCCAGGCCAGAGGGCACCACAGTGCCAAGCCCTGTAGCTTGTAATTGCTGCTGTACCTGTACAAGCCAAACAAGTGTGATTCGAGGTCTCGGGCATCTTTGCCAATGAAGTAGGGAATAACCAGCTTGTTCAGTATCGGATAATAAACCCCCAGTTCGCTTAATGCGTACATCATAGGTTGATATTTAGAAGTTTTTGTATTCCGTAGCTCTTGCGGATGAACATATCGGCCGCGGGTAATTGCTCACGAGGGATAACTACCACCGGATTATCCAGCTCAAATTCGATTACGTCATACTTTGATTCGGGATTCAGTTTCTGAGCTGTCAGGATGTCCTTGATGGAACGTATGGTCATGCCGTTAAATTTTTTGACAACGATTTGTCCAAGTTCAATGTAGCCGAGGTTGATATTGGCCGGCAGGACGTAACTTAGTATCACGATGTTACTGCGTTCGGAGGTGGGCTTGAAGGCAAGGTCGCGATAATTATGATATAGATGTGGCGAGACCTTGCCGGTCCAACCATCACCCCACCGGGTTAGATACTCACGGGTAAGCTTTTGTAGGATGAATCCGCCTGTGATGATGTATTCCGGCTGCTGGTCATATTCATGATATGGTACGAGCATTTCTGAGGACCTGAAGTTCTTAATCTCGGATTGGACCTGTATTTTCTCGCCGTCACGCCAAAGTTCGAACAAAACCGTCTCGCCGACAGTTTTACTTGTAATCAGATGATGGAAAAGCAGCCATTCGTATTTCGGGTGCATGAATCGGCCGTAAGAGTTGAGAGCATTTCCGTCAATCGCTAATATGACGTCAGCTTTTTTGAGCACATCGCAGCCGGTCCCAAGATTATAGACGTCTGTTACGTAGGCACCGGTTTTGAGAGACTTCGGCATCTTCAGAAATGACCGTATAGCCGGGTCCAAAAGCTCAGAAGTAGCAAAGCCGACCGCCCCAAAGCCCTCGTAACCCCCGTTCTTGCGTTCGAAAGAGACCACGGGGGCTACAGCAGCTAAAAACCTATTGATTATCTCTGCCGGGATAAGGCTTGCTTCTTTGTTCTCGTTAGACCAGCAGGCTATCCCGATTGGTTCTGAGCCGACACAGTAAACCTGTCCTGCTCCCGTACGATGGGATGTGTTGGCGGCGATGTAATGGAGGCGTTTTTCATATGAAGTGGTTGTCTTTTGAACTCTTGTGCGGTCAAGATAACCTCGTCCGTTATATAAATGGTTATCAGATGAAAGCCAGTAGAAATCCACTTCAGCTCCTTTTTGGTAGTCCTCCGTAAATACAAGGGGCTTCAAAGGCTTGCTCACTGCATTAGGGTCAAGTTCGATTAGACAGAGATTGCTTTCGTAATCGACAACTTTGATCTTAGCGCCGACAAATTCGTTTTGGCCATATATAAGAGCTTTTACGAAGGCTAAATTTGCGACGCTCCAGGCCGTCGTGAGCACCTCGTATTCACCGACTGCACAAGCACATGCCCAGTTTTCCGAGAGGTCTTTATGCCTCCATGGCTGAGTCTGCTCGTAACCGTAAAAGGACGTTTTTAAGTAAACAATCGATTGTTTCATTTCGGAGTTTACCCTGAGCGTAGCCGAAGGGGTCAAATCGGCCTGGCGGTTTTCGGCGACAGTTAGATGTGAACACAGTGTGATAACAGCACCGAATATGATAAATATGAAAGCTGCGTGTTTTTTCATAACTTCTCCTCTGAGCGAGCTTCGGCAGGTATGTAGTATCTGTTCAGTATGAGTTGGTGTCTGAGTCGAGCCTTTTTGGCATCAATGAGCAATGTCCGATTGTTGCCCATAAACTTTATTGTGTAGAAATCATCGACATCCTGCTGAAAGGCTTTATAAACGTCATCAAGGCCCCAAATCGTTACGCCATTGATGCTCTCGACCGGCTGGCTCCTAAAGTCGCCGGCATAAGAGTTGACCTCATCGGGCAATATTTCCGCAAGGACCACGTACTCTTTGCGCTGCCGGTCAGTATTGAGCTGCATTGAATATCTAAAAAGATATCGCAGGTAATGTGGTATATCTTTTTGCCAATCACGTCCCCAGGTTTCAAGTAAGTTTCTTGTCGCAGGAACAAACGTCAACCCGGCAAAGCAAACATATCGTGGGGGACGATCATATTGCCGTGCCTGTTCGAAAATTGGTCTATTCAAAGCCAAAGTTGCGATTTCTGTCATTAGTTTACCGTTGCGATAGAAAGTAAGTTGTGCCGTTTGGCCGATGTGTTTAGTCTCGATGGCCTCGGACATATGCAATCTCAGGCCATATATTCGAACCATTCCATCATTATCAACGTTATAACTATCGATTCGTGTGACCACATCATTCGGCTGCAGTATTGATTCGATCGAGCTGTGCATCATCGTAGCGACTACTATGATACCATCCTCATGGGGTGGAATCTTAAGGTAATCCTTGTAGCTGACACTGTGGAGACCTGGATACAGCAGGGCCCCTAACGATCCAAAACCATCGTATTTGCCGTCTTCGATATCAACGAGAAAGTGCTTGATGACAGTTGTGGGAATCATATAGCCTATACCTTCAGCCATTAGCAGGCCCTGGAAAGCCACTCCAACAACTTTGCCGTTTTGCATAACCGGGCCACCGCTGTTCCCGGGGTTAATAGCTGCGTCAGTTTGTATGACCAGGTGCGCATCGGCTCCGCTGTGGACGTAAGTGTCTGTCTCTACACGCGAGACCACACCCTCCGTAACGGAAATGCGGTTACCACCCACTGGGAATCCGTATGTTGATACAGTGCTGTTTACCATCGGGATCCCTGCCAGCTCCAGAGGAACAGTACCGTCAAAAAAACTTTCATCGTCAACGGTTAATATTGCTAAGTCGCAATCGTGACCGATAAAGGCAACCCTGGCTGGGTAGCGTTTAGCGATATTTTCCTTTTTGAATTCACTATATTTACAGTTACTGACGTTGTGGGCGTTGGTAAGGATTCTTTTGCCTGCTATGACAAATCCTGAGCCAATACCTTGAACCATCGCTTTCTGCTTCCAGGGGGTAACATAGTCGAAGTCCTGCCTGACGCTTCGGATTAAAACCACTGACTTTTCAAGACCCTGCTGTTCGGTAGTCCCTAAAGGGACGCCTTTCGGCGTTTGCGATACGTTAAGGTTGCCCGCCGTGGCTCGCTTGGCGGAGCCAAGTCGCGACAGGCCTAAGAGCACCGACACCGCAACTACCGTGGTCAATATCCACTTTTGACAACACATTACTCAGGACTCCAAAAAATGGATTAATTGTCTCACTGGCCCAGATGCCATCCCATTCGACTTCGCTCAGGGTAGGCTTAACAAGAATATCTTTCTCTATATTAATCTCTTGAGCGAAAAATTGGAAGAACATTTCATGTGTAATCCTCAGGCAAGTGTAGATAGAAGATAGGCATCCCATCATGCGCTCTGCCGCTGTGGCTCAGTCAAGCAGAGCCTCCGGGAACGACCGTCGGCAAGTCAAATGACCGGTTGTTCCGTATTTTCTGGGCAAGTCTCGTATAGAAATGTGTCTTGGCCAGCGCCGATTCACCTGTTGATGAGCTAATCGGTGGGAGAGGGGTTCGGCATGGAGGTGATACAGATGAAAAAGTGCAGGGATGGCCGGTGTTTGCTTTAATTGGAACCGAAAAAAAAGTTGACTAATCATGACAAATCAATTAACATATTTTTGCCCTCACTTTTGTGGCTTGAAGTTTTCTATGAGATTGGCCGTGCTAGGCGGGGTGTTAGCGGTACCCTATACTCGCAATCCGCTACAGCGAGGCGGAATTCTTTTCCGAGGGTTGATTGAGTTGGGTCACTACTGCCATAAGTGACGTTGACAGTCGGGTCCCATGCAAATGAACGGCGTGAACCTGGTCAGGCCGGGAACGGAGCAGCCATAAGCGTTAGTTTGTTGTGCTGTGGATCAACCCGGCTCGAGTTGGCTGTGACAGCAAACTCAGCAAAATCGATTCGAAGAAAAGTGCACGGCCTTTTTTGATCGTAAATTTCAGGGACAGATTTGAGGAAAAGCGGCCCTGAACTGCCGAAAGTAACTGTACGGTCAGATGGCAACATTCAAGTACACAATCCGCTGGGTTATGCCGGCACTTCACATCGGTACAAGAAACCTGGACATTATATAGCTTCGGTGAAACGCAGCAATAAACATGGTCACGAGGCTATCACACACCTGCACATATGCCTGGGCAATGGCAATTCATCAAATCACGAGTAACAGAGCATTAATGGGATTTTGCTATTTTTGCTCCTCAAGGATACCCATGCCGCTGCGATCCGGGTAGGGCGGTCGTTTGGCCGGTACATAGGGATTTCTCTTAAGTTCATCCAGCATGTGTTGTATGGCGGCATCGAGCTGCGGATCGTCCCCATCGACCATTAACGCGGGGTCATCGATAATCTCTATATCCGGATCCACGCCATGCCCTTCCATGGTGAGCGTGCCATCGGTTTCGTAGAAGGTAATGAACGGCACGGTTAATCGAGCGCCATCAATTAGGGATGGATTCCTGGAAATACCGATTACACCGCCCCAGGTGCGCATGCCAATGAGTTTCCCCAGTCCGGCTTTGCGGAAAAGGTAGGGAAAAATGTCCCCGCCTGAGCCTGACTCGCCGTTGATCATCATGCACTTGGGGCCCTGATGGCTCAGGGTTGGAACCCGCCAGTCGTTTTCATAACGCTCAAATATATGCATGTAGATCGGGCGGTTCAGCAGCTCTATGAACCGGTCGGCAATATTACCGCCCCCGTTCCAGCGCTCATCGATGATTAGCGCGCCCTTATTCATCTGGCCGTAGAACTGACGGAATAGTTCGCGCTGTCCACGGTTCCCTGTGTCCGGTACGTGAATATACCCAACTTGGCCGCCGGATTCTTTTTCGACATGCCGACGATTACTCTCAACCCAATGACGATAACGCAAGTTGTGTTCGGATCCCAGCAGCTTTACAAACACATTTGTTGCCTTCTCTGGGTCGGGGTTAGCCCCGACGGTCAGCGTCACGGTTTGACCGGCAAGGCCTTCGAAAGCCGCCCAGGGCGCCTTGGAGGTATCGACCGGAACCCCATTGACTTTGAACAGATACTTAAACTGCTCGCGTTTCTTCTCATCCAGTTCATGCAATATAGAGCGGGCGTCGGCGTCCCAAATGCCGCCCTCATAAACCTTCGCAATGCGGTAGAATCCCTGGTCGAGCTCAAAGTCCGCTCCGAGATACCCGATTGATTGCCGAGGTCCGGAGTCCACATCGCCTCCGCCGTAATACGTATGACCTGCGTTGACTTCACTAATCATCTCCGCAATGACATACCCGACATCGCGGCGCGATACACAGTCATCTAACATGGCCTCGTATTGTTTGCGCACCGCGGGCCAGTCGACCTTGTGCATATAGGGGTCATAGAAGTAGTCACGCATGAATCGCCATGCGTCATTGAAGATTTGCCGCCATTCCTGGCGAGGCTCAATCACCACGTTCATCGGTTTGGTTACGACCAGGTTATCGAGCTTTTGGCTGGGCTTGGCATCGATGATACCGGTCTTGCCACCACTGCGCACAAGAAGCTTTTTGCCGTCCGGTGTCATTTGCACGAAGGTTACCTGTTTGAGAATCGTTTTCTCCTCGCGTTTTTCGTCATTTGGGTCAAAGTACTGGAGTGTGCTCTCCTCTCCGCGGCGCAGATAAATTAGGTGGTTCTTATCATTGACTGCAAGATAGGAACACCGTCCGCGCTTAATTGGAACACGGTAGGAACGCGCTTCCATATTTTCCAGTTCAATGTCAACTGGTTTGATTTTTTCCTTATCTTTATCCTCATCACCTTTATCGTCTTTCTCTTTGTCTTCGTCTTCCTTCTCGTCCTTTTCGTCCTTCTTGTCTTTCTCTACCTCTTCTTCATCGCTCTTGGCTTTGAAGGGATTCGAGACGTCCTTCCGCAAGCCAGCCGCATGCAATATAGCGGTATCCTGATAGATAAAGGTCAGACCGGCATCAGCGTTTTTAGGTTGCGAAATTTCCCGGTTACTAAAGAAGTATAAAAAGTCTCCTTTCCTATCAAACGTGGGCAAAAAATCAACGAACATACCTTTAGTCACCTGGTGGAGTTCGTCTTTCTTAACATTGTAAAGCATGACCACGTTCATATTATCCATATTGGGCCTGGTATAGGTAAGCCATTGTGAGTCCGCTGACCAACGAAATTGTCTAGGAGCTCCCCAGTGCCACCCACTGATATTAATACGGTCGAAATAATGGACTTTGCGCTGCTCAACATTAAAGACATAAAACTTGCTTTCATGGTCGGTCAATACCATCCACTTGGAATCCGGTGACCAGACAGGTTGATAGCGATAGCCCGGTCCCATGGACGTAATGGTTTCTGGTTTATCTTTTCCGTCCGCTGTTCGAATAACAAGTTCGTTTTCACCGGATTCGTCTGAAAAGTAGGTTATCCATTTTCCATCCGGACTCCAGGAAGGCTCGCGTTCTGCGATTCCACTCGTTCGAGTAAGGTTTCGAGGGGTGCCGTGCTTGGCCGGTAAAGTCCAGACATCACCACGAGTCTCCACCAGAACACGTTTGGCCTTAGGAGAGAGATACCAGTCTGAAACTCCCCCGCTCACATCCTTGCGAATCGGACGCAGCTTCGGACGAGCGCCGGGAACAGAAATATTGACTGGTGTCGCTTGCTCGCTGGCCAGGTTTAAAAGGTAGAGTTTGGCATTGTACTCAAAGATTATCTCGCCTTCGCCATTTGGACCGGGACCGTTTGAAGGCCATTTCACATCGTAATCCTTGAAGTGGGTAATCTGCTTCCTTTCTTTTGTCTCCAGGTCATAGCACCAAATGTTAAGACGATGATGCACTCCGGCATCCGAAAGGTAATATATGTTCCTTCCTTGCCACATGGGAATGGTATCCGTGCCTTCCCAATCAGTTACCTTTTTTGAAGTATGGTTTTCCATGTGGAAAAGCCAGATGTCCGAGGCCCAGCCTCCGCGGTAACGCTTCCATGACCTAAAGTCGCGATTGCGAGGCGTATAGGCGAGCCATTGGCCATCACCCGAAATGGCCCCGTACCCGCCGTAAGGCACCGGCAGCCGATTCGGCAGACCGCCGGCTTTCTGTACGGTGAATAATTGCATCTGCCGTCCCAGTCCACCCAGTCCGTTCATCGCGAATAGGAGCCGGTTGTCGAAAGACCAGTCACACAGACGCTCACCACTGGAATGATAAGTCACCCGCTGCGGGATTCCTCCTTCGACGGCTACAGTGTAGATATCGTTGTTTCCATCGTAGTTCCCGTTGAATGCAATAGTGCGTCCATCCGGACTGAATCGCGGAAACGCTTCTCCGCCCGGAGGACTTGCCAACGGGGACGCTATTCCGCCCGCTCGCGGGACTACCCAGATATCGTCTGCATAGACAAACACGATATGAGTCGAGCTGACATCCGGGTAACGCATCATACCGCCATGGGGCTGTACCGCCGCACTGGCAGCGAAAGCATGGAAAAACGGCAACATCAAGAAAAAACAGAACGGCGGAATTTTAGAAAACGATCTCATGATAATGTTCCTCCTTTAAAAATATTTCAACTTCGAAGCAGCTCGTAGGGTGAGCATCGCCCACATTTTACTTGGTGGTGTGCAGTGCACATCCAGTGCACATCCTACGACTAACCTACCTAAAAAAGACTATAGCAATTTTGCCTGCCGGAAACCCAAACTCCACAGACTTGCCAATATTATTTGTACCAAATTAGTTGCCTTCCCGTCAAGGAAAATCTTTCTCAAACTTAAGGTTTTTACCAAAAGTTTCTCATCTCTGCGAAGCGCTACGCCGAAGCAGCAAGGCCGAAGCCGTAGCGGGGCTCCGCTGGAAACCCTTGTGAAGCCCCTAAGTTTGTTTAATATCCAGTTCCATTGGGAAATATTTTTTGGCGTTGTTGAAGCAGATATCCTCGACCATGTTTCCCAGCAGATCCGAATCGTTCGGCAGCAGGCCTGCTTCGACGTCGCTGCCGAGCATATTGCACAGTATTCTGCGGAAATATTCATGCCTTGGATATGACAGAAAGCTTCGCGAATCCGTCAGCATCCCGACGAATCGGCTCAGCAGGCCCATATTCGAAAGCACGTTCATTTGTTCTTCCATGCCGTTTTTTTGGTCGAGGAACCACCACGCCGAGCCGTACTGCATCTTGCCGGGCGCTGAGCCGTCCTGAAAGTTGCCGGCCATTGTCGCACACAAGGCGTTGTCTCTCGGATTGAGGTTATAGAGAATCGTTTTGGGCAGTGTATTGTTCGTGTCCAGCCGGTCGAGGAATTTTGAGAGCGGCTTTGCCATCTCGAAATCTCCTATCGAATCACATCCGATATCCGGGCCTATGGCTTTGAACATCCGCGTACTGTTGTTTCTAAGCGCCCCCAAGTGGAGTTGCTGAACCCAGCCCGATTCGTAGTCTATCAGGGCGAATTCAAACATCATCGCTGATTTGAATTTGAGGCGCTGCGACAAATCCAAATTTTTGCCCGACCTTATCCTGTCGAATATCTTTTCGATTTCTTTTTCGGTATAATCCTCGGCGTAAGCCGTATCTAATCCGTGGTCGGAGAGCCGACAGCCGTTTTCGTGGAAATAATCGTGGCGTTTACGGATTGCTTCGATATACAAGTGGAAGCTGGCTATTTCCATATCACAGATTTCTTCGAGCTTGTCGATAAATACGTTCAGGTCTGTAATGTCCTCAACAGCCATTGCCTTGTCGGGTCGAAAGGCCGTGTGAACTTTGATTTCAAAGCCGTCTGCTCTAATTTTTTTATGATGCTCTAACGAATCGAGCGGTCCTTCAGTGGTGCAGACCAGCTTGACGTTTGCTTTGCGCATTATATTGCGGACGCTGAATCCCGGCGTCCTTAACATCTCGCTGCACGTCTCGTAAATTTCCCTGGCGGTTTTGGGGCCTAATTGTTTGTTTTTTACGCCGAAGGGATTTTTCAACTCCAGATGAGTCCAGTGATAGAGAGGATTTCGGATACAGTATGGAACGGTTTGGGCCCACTTCTCGAACTTTTCATAATCGTTTGCATCGCCGGTGATATATTCCTCCGCTATTCCGTTTGCTCTCATTGCCCGCCATTTGTAATGGTCCCCGCAAAGCCAGGCCTGTGTAAGGTTCTCGAACCGATGGTCGGCGGCAATCTGGTCCGCCGGCAGATGACAGTGATAGTCATAGATAGGCATCTTCTTTGCGTGCTCATGATAGAGAATCTTGGCGGTTTTGCTTTGCAACAGGAAATCTTCTGGCATGAATTCAGCCATTTTTTGTCCTTACAGTCCTTACAGTCCTTACAGTCGCTCTATTTTTCCCTTGGTTACTTATCCTGTTCTGGTGGTTTACGCTCTGGTTTCTTGAACTTTGCCATTTGCTGGGCCCAGTCGGCGATTTCGCTCTTGGTCTTCGTAAGGCGTTTTGATTCTTGTTTTGGCTGTTTCTTCTCTTCCTCACAGACCTTACGTATCCAATATGCGTATGCTATCCATCCGATTATCAGAGCAGGTACGGCGATTAGCATAAAGATTTTATACATAGTATATTTCCTTTATATTAACCGGTTATCCCCTTAATTCTGGCCAATTTGGCATTGCCTGAAATAATACCCGAATCGCACCCAAAGGTCAATATTGAGTGTTGCGAACATATTTTCCTATCTCGTGAAGCTTCTTTTTTGAAGCATAACTCGTGTATGGGCGATGGTGTATTGAGATATGGTTCGTAATCACAAAAAAAATTCGCCTTTTTTTTATCAACATTTAATCGGTGAGAAACGCTTTTAATATGAGCAGTTGGTTTTGAAGGGAATGTCTGCGCGAATACTAATTCTTTGTTTTTAACAGATTTTTTGCAGATTTAGGTGCGGATGGCGCCGAGGGCGCGAGAAAAAGGACTTTTCGCGCCTTCGGTTGCTTTTTTTAGGGGTAATTGCTGTAACCTTGACCTTACCCCAAACCTTTGCACTGAATACTGCTGGAAATTCTGGCTTAAAGAATTCTTTTTTATCTCAGGCAGTATATGTCGAAGCTGCGGTTTTTCCGCCTCGTCCGGTCCAGTTCGTGTGGAAGAATTCGCCCCGCGGCTTATCAACCCGTTCGTAAGTATGGGCGCCGAAATAATCGCGCTGGGCCTGTAACAGATTGGCCGGCAGCCGGTCGTGACGATAGCCGTCATAGAAGGCCAGGGCCGAGCTCATGGCCGGCATCGGAATACCCATTTCGACAGCAGTGGTAACGACGCGTCGCCAGGCGGGCTGTGCTTTTTCGACGGCATCCTTAAAGAAAGGATCCAGAAGCAGATTGGTCAAGTCCGGATTTGTATCGAATGCTTCCTTGATTTTGCCTAAGAAGACCGAGCGGATTATACAGCCGCCTCGCCACATCAGGGCGATACCGCCATAGTTTAAATTCCAGTTGTGCTCTATGGCGGCGGCCCGCATAAGTTGATAGCCCTGGGCGTAGCTGATGATTTTCGCCGCGTAAAGGGCTTGACGCAGGTCATTGATGAAGGCTTTTTTGTCACCGCTGAAATTCGGCTTCGGGCCTGAGAGGACCTTGGATGCCGCAACGCGTTCTTCTTTCAAGGCTGACAGGCAGCGAGCAAAGACCGCTTCGCCGATAAGCGTTAAAGGCTGGCCGAGGTTCAGAGCCTCAATGGCCGTCCACTTGCCTGTGCCCTTCTGTCCCGCGGTGTCGAGGATAAGATCGATAACCTCATTGCCGTCCTCGTCTTTGTAAGCAAGAATGTCTCGCGTTATCTCGATGAGATATGAGTTTAGTTCACCTTCGTACCATTCGGCCAAACACTTGTGCATTTCCTCGTTGGTCATGCCGAGACCTTCGCCCATCATCTGATAGGTCTCACATATCATTTGCATATCACCGTATTCGATACCGTTGTGTACCGTTTTTACGAAGTGTCCGGCGCCGTTTTCGCCGACCCAGTCACAACAAGGCTCGCTCTCGGCGGTCCTGGCACAAATGGCCTGGAATATGGGTTTGATGTGCTCCCAGGCCGGCGGTGAGCCGCCCGGCATAATCGACGGCCCTCGCAGCGCGCCCTCTTCGCCGCCCGAGACACCCGTGCCGATATAGAGCTTGCCCTTACTCTCCACGTACGCCGTGCGCCGCATAGTGTCAGGGAAATGCGAGTTACCGCCGTCGATAATGATGTCCCCGTCTTCGAGATGCGGCAGCAGTTTTTCGATGAAGGCATCGACTGCTGCGCCGGCTTTGACCATCAGCATAATCTTGCGGGGGATTTTTAGGTTTTCAGCAAGCTCTTCGATAGAATGACAGCCGATGATATTCTTACCCTTGGCCCGGCCCTCGATAAATCTATCCACCTTCGATACGGTACGGTTGAAGCAGGCCACGGTAAAGCCCTTACTTTCCATATTCAGGATGAGGTTTTCACCCATTACCGCAAGGCCGATAAGGCCCATATCTGCTTTTGCCATTTTTGTTATTTCCTTTCTTAAATTTATCGTTTGCTATCGATTATTGATCCGGAATAGCTGGTATATATCCGTTGGACAATCGGTGCAGCACTTCACCGGCATTTTGCACAACCAAAATGCCTTCGTCCTCTTTGTTTTCGTAGTCGGCTATGTTTATCTCATCAGGATTCATATAACCGAGATTTACCTTTTCGCAGCGTTGTTTGTCGATACTGGTCGCAAGCACCACGTTAGCCCGCGGTTTTTCAACGCCGTCGATGTATGTGCCGATACCTTTAACGTGAGTAGAGTGCGCCATCGCCGCCCGCGGGATGCCGGCGAATTTGTCCATTCGCTTCAGAAAGTAATCACGCGTATGATAGCCGATTTTATCAAGGATTTTGCCGTGCGTATATGATATTTTCGTAATGTGCGGAGCGTAGATAATCAGCGTCCCGCCGTCGGCGAGTATCGGTTCGAGTTTGTACATTACCTTTCCCGCCGTCCAGATATCGTCGTACATCTTCGGTGCAATACCGAGAATCGTATGATAAGGTTTGTCCTTGTAAATAATATGGACGTCCCTGGACAAATCCGCCGCCTTTCCCCAGGCCTCGGTGCAATCGCCGATGAATATTCCCTTGAGCTTGTTCCCCATAGCTACGATGGCGAATAGTTTGTGCGGCATTTTTATAAACGAAGCTGCCTTTTCAACCACTTCTCGTGTCGGCGTGCTTTTGTTGCCGTTTATAACAGGATTTGTTATCACGCCACTTAGCCAGTGAAAAAAGTTTATGATTTCATCACCGCTGATACCGGGGAAAATGTACTTATGTCCACCGGAAAAGCCGACAACCTCGTGAGGAAATACCGGGCCCAATATAAAAAATTCATCGTATTCGAAAATCAGTTTGTTAATAGCTATATCAACTTCTTCACGAAACAGACCACCGCTTATCTGCTCGATCTCGTCGGCGGTGATTCGGCCTATGGAAGTGAAAGTCTGCGCTTTTTCCCATTCGTGGTTGAAAAACTTTACCGATGCGTATTTACTGCCGCGCTCATCCGCTGTCATACAAAGTCTGGTGCAGATTTGCTCTTCGCTCAAAGGCTGATGTGTTCCGAGCGCAACCAGACAATCGACGGCCTTTGCCTTTTGCTCAAGACAATCGTAAATGATTTTGAATATATCGCCTATAGGTCCCGAACGGGTATTGTCGGGAATTATCAGCAGAATCCGTTTGCCGGTGTAGTCGTTTCGCGCAAAGAACTCGGCAATCGCCTCGCCGGCCTGACTGTTATCAACAGAACCATCTTTATTTTGTCGTTCAATTATCATTTTGCTTATCTCGTGAAGGCTGTCTCGCTTCACGCTTCACTATTCACGCTTCATGTTTTTTCCCACGGAGGCAATTCCGGCAGGTATCCATCGAATTCTGCAATTACTTTTTCCTCGTAGTCGCCCGCGTATTCGCCCTTGATGAATTTATCGAATGCCTCCTCGTGGAACCGCTTCCATGAGTGGATTTCATCGCCGGGATTAATCGGATAAAACAGGGCATTATTGGCCTTGGCAGCCTTCATATCACCCGGTGCATCGCCGACCATCAGAACGTGATTCTTTTCATATCTGCCCTTTGTGGCATACTCAAGGTGCTGAGTTTTTGTGCCCATTTCCTGCCCGGCTATAGCCTCTACGTATTTGGCGATGTCGTGTTCTTCCCACTCGCGCCTCAGTGCCTCACACGGTGTTGCCGAGACAACGATTACGTCGGCCATCGGCTGGATTTTCTCTAAGCTCTCCCGCACAAACGGAAACGGCGGCATGCCCTTGACGGTCTCTCCTATGGCCCAGTTTACACGCTCGCTCCAGGCAAGCGCATGTTCCAGCTCGCGCTTGGCTTCCGGGTCTGTTGCTTGCTCGATGGCCTGCTTTAAACCATCGTTGCTTAGCAGACTATCGGGGTCATCGACCCACGCAAAGTAATGTGGGTATTGTGGAACCTTGAAATTCCGGGCCCTGGTCATCGGATGATTCGGTAAAAGCTCCGCTATGATGCGCTTGGCCGTTTTGTGTCGGTTCGCCCCGCGAGTCTTGGAAAATAAATCGGCAAAGTCCTTGCATTCACGCGCCGCCTGAGCCACCGGCTGCAGGCCGAAATAGGCAATCAGCCACGGACAGAAACATTCACGCTGCTTAATTCCCATCGTATCGAAGGCACACCCGTCCGAATCAATCCCTACGAAAAACTTGTATTTCGGTTTGAAATCCTTTAAAGGTTGTGCCGGGTCAACATCAGCCATTTTATTCTCCTGTATTGTATTTCGTATTATTGTGTTGTCTGACGCATTACGCAATACGCACGCTTGTCCTGAGCGTAGCCGAAGGGATGCATCACGAATCATACCCCGCTGAAAGCCGAGAATCCGCCGTCGACGGGGACGACAATGCCGGTAACAAATCTTGCCCCGTCGCTCAGCAGCCACATGACCGTTCCAATCAGTTCCTCTGGCTCACCGAATCTGCCCATTGGGGTATGGTCGATAATTGTACTGCCCCGAGCAGTCAACTCACCGGTTTTTTCATCGGTCAACAGGAACCGGTTTTGTTCGGTCAGAAAGAATCCTGGCGCAATCGCATTTACGCGGATATCTTTGGAATAATTCTGGCAAACGTGCACCGCTAACCATTGTGTAAAGTTGCTCACGGCTGCCTTGGCCGCTGAGTATGCCGGTATCTTACTCAGAGGTCGAAAAGCGTTCATGCTGGAAACATTCAATATGATACCGGCTCCGTTTTCAGCCATCTCTTTGCCGAAAACCTGCGTCGGCAGTAAGGTACCGAGAAAATTAAGGTCGAAAACAAACCGAACCGCCTCGCTCGGCAAATCAAAAAAAGATAAATCCGGCGAAGTCGTCGCCTCTTTTTTATTCCCGCCGGCCCCGTTAATCAATATGTCGATTTTGCCTAATTCGGATGTGATTTTCTCGCGGGCGGCGACCAGATTATCTTTATCCAGCACATCACATTTGACCCAGATAGCCTGGCCTTGACCGGACAAAATTGCATCAGCAACTTCGGCTGCGGCGGCTTCCACCAAATCCAGAACCGCAATTTTCGCCCCCGCCTCACCCAGCGCCCTGGCCATCGTCCCGCAAAGAACACCCCCGCCTCCGGTAATCGCAATTACCTTGCCTTTAACGCTATATAATTCTTCCATCTATCGTCCTTTCTCGTGGATGTGGTTACTCATTCACTCATCCACTATAAATATTTGGGTAGTTTTTTCTCTAACGGTTTACGCTCGAACCTCATAAACACGGGCAGGCCGTCCTTATCAATTCTTACAGGCGCCTCGCCCTGAACCAGCGGCCGAACGTAATCCCGCATCGCATCGGTGATATGGTTGCCCTCATCGTTTATAAACTCAGTCGGCACTTTCTTTTCCCCGTTCGCCACATCCCTCAGCTCTGCCAGGCCTGTCGTGCATTTATATTTGGGGCCTTCTTCGCGGACCAGCGTTACCATTTTACCGTTTACGCCTTCAAGGGCGTGTTTCACCGCCATCTGCCCGCACATGTATGCCTCATTGACATCGGTCAGAGAGGCAAAGTGCATAGCGCTTCGCTGGTTGGTGCCGAGCTTATTGAAGCGGGCCTTTATGCCAACTTCCTTCTCTATCACGGCCTTGAGCATCTCAGCGACCCCGCCAAGCTGAACATGCCCGAAACTATCCTTGCTGAACGTCCCTTTGTCCGCTGTAACGTATTCGCCCTTATCATCTTTAAGCCCTTCACCCGCAACGATAAACACCCTGCCTAACCGTCCCAATACCTCCTTGACATCGCTGATGAGCTTATCGAAGGAAAAGGCCGCTTCCGGCATATACACAAGGTGCGGTGCATCTTCCGGACATTGAGCGGCAAGGCCCGTCGCCGCCGCTATCCAGCCGGCGTTCCTGCCCATAACCTCTAAAATTGTACACGTATCCGTCGTATAGAGTGCCTCGGTATCCCGCCCCGCCTCGGCCGCACAGGTCGCGACGTATTTTGCCACGCTTGGATAACCCGGACAGTGGTCGGTAAAGGCCAGGTCGTTATCAACTGTTTTCGGAATACCCATACAAACCAGCTCATAACCGGCATCTGCGGCTAACTTGTTGACCTTATCGGCGGTATCCATAGAGTCATTACCCCCGGCATAAAAGAAATAACGAACATTATGTGCCTTGAAGACATTGAGCACTCTCTCGAAATCCGCTTTGGATTCTTCCAGTGATTTTAGCTTATATCTGCACGAACCAATGGCTGCCGCCGGTGTTTGCCTTAGCGCCTCGATGGCCACTGCCTTTTCAGCCGAGATATCGAATAAATCCTCTTTCAATACGCCTAATATGCCATTGGTTGCGCCTATAACGCTGCCAATTTTGCCTGATTTCATTGATTCTTGTATTACACCGCAGGCGCTTGAGTTGATCACCGCCGTCGGCCCGCCGGACTGTGCAACAATAGCGTTAGGTTTCGATTCCATCGTAATTACTCCATTACTTTTTTCTATCTAATAAGATTTGCGTTTTTAATGGAATACTGGGTGGCACCCTCAAACCCTTGCTTGAGCTCGCCGAAGGCTTGTTTGGGGGCGGCTTCAACCAATAATGTTCTGATTAAATTACCCGTATTTGGCAGAATATACACCGCGCTGGATGCAATTTCAATAGTTTTTAGTTTCTCAAACTTAGGGGTTTTCTCTTAAGTTTTTCCACAGCAAATCCTTGTGAAGCCAAAAACAGGTATTTATTGCTTCAGTCAGACCTCCTAACAAACGGTATAAAAGAAAATCAGGTTTATC
>Ga0114922_10002409_pt1 | contig 17522 bp, 16 predicted proteins | sample AartaG_FD_100975 | JGI IMG/M metagenome (GOLD analysis project Ga0114922, IMG submission 100975) | Deep subsurface microbial communities from Aarhus Bay to uncover new lineages of life (NeLLi) - Aarhus_00045 metaG | ecosystem: Environmental > Aquatic > Marine > Oceanic > Sediment | place...
ACGAGCAGCCTGAACTGCTCACCCGCTTTTTCGGGGTTACCTTCCGTTAAGGCACCCTCGAAATGCTTAATCTGCGTCTTGACCATGCTCTTGCGGGCACGATTAATGACTCTGCGTTTGGCGTTCTGTTTTATTCTCTTTTTCGCTGATAATGAATGCGCCACTCAAAACTCCTATTTCTTAATCACAACTAAAATTTAAACTTCATCGACAAGTTAATTGTTATTTCGTCTTTCTTAGTTTCTCCACCCGCCGGCTCACATCCTTGTAATTGAAATCAACCTGCGCCAGTTTTCGATAAATCTCAAAAGCCTCCTCGGCCTGCTTGTTCTCTTCATAGCTCCTGGCGAGATTATACCGCAACTCCTTTGCAATGTCACTATCCTGATCGCCGCAAATCCCAAGTGCGCGGGTGAAAACGTCAATCGCATCGGAAAACCAGCCTTTCAGGAAAAAGCACAGCCCCGTCTTATCCAGCGCCGGCACCTTACATTGGGGGTCCCTTTGCGCCTCCTGAAAGAGCGGTATCGCTTTATCATACTCTTTATTAACGAGAAGTCGAACACCGTATTCATATTTCATCCGCAGGTCAGTGGGGTAATTTTGCACGCAAAGGCGATAATGCTCCGTCTCGGCCCGGGCAAAATCCTCAAGACCTTGGGCCAGCTTCTTTTTTAACTCTTCGTTCTCGCCCTCAGCTTCGGCTGCTTCTTTTGCATGGCGAACCCGGCATTTGAGTTTTCTTATTCCGAACTCACCTTCTCGGCGTTTGAAGACGAAATCGCCGGTCTTCTCGAAAGCATCGACTAAAATCTTGAAGGCCTCCTCCTCGGCCTGGTCCCTCTGCAGTTCAAAAAGGGCGTCGGCCAGCTTCAGTATGTTCGCAGGTAAATTCGGATTGGCCTGCAACCATGCTCTTGCAGCTTCGACGGCTTTTGCAAGAAACTCGGCACTTTTGACAAGACTCTCCTGAGAATGCAGCATCTCCTGTTTTTTCCTGTCGAGAATCGACTGCCTGAAATCCCCCTCCTGCCCGTACTTTCCCTTCTTGACCGTCATTTGTGCCGTCAGGTCCCGAAGCTCATCTGCCAACTCGTCATCGCCGGGCCTTAGTTCAACCGCGCACCTGCAGGCCTCGACCGCCTTTGAAAACATCTCAAGTGATTTATAAGAATCTCTCAGCAGAAGGTAGGTAGCCAAAGAAGACTTTGCACTGGCGCGGTTTGCATCAAAGATCAGTTGGGCAATCCAGTCGGCTGTCCGTCCGTAACCGCCTGCTACCGAAGCCTTTAACATGGCCTCGGCATACGGCAGATGGTCCGGGTCCCTGGCTAACAGATACTCGGCGTTTAGCATCTCATCCAACGGCGTCTTGCCGCCACGCTTTCTCATCTTATCTACGACCGAGGGCTTCTTACCGCCTTTACCCTGCCGAATTAACGCTATACGCCGAAGCGGTATATGGCCGTCCTCAACGGCATCAGGAACCCGACGAAGACCCTCGATGTACATGTCAATAGCATAGTTGAAGTTATCCGTGGACGCAATCTCCTCTGCACGCTCGAAGAACGTTGTCGCCTTTTCCAAACCGGCCTCTGGGTCGATCCCCGGCATGTCAAAACCTTGCCTCTGTTAAAAACTGAAGTTTTGCAAAAGTCCTGTTAAAAACTAAAAAAACGCAGTACGCCGCAAATTTCACCAAAATCCGCCGCATACAGATAAATTATCAAGTCGCTTCTTGCCAAAAGCGTAGGCCTTACTATACTACGGATACATAGTTATTTGTCAACAAATAAATACTTGTGTAAGGCCGGTGTCTGTGATATAAGCAGGGGCTGAAGGACCGTTACAATGAAAAATTCAATGTGTGGAGAAGACTGAAATGATTTCAGCACTCGAAATGTATGACCCCCAGATTTACGAACTCCTGACCCAGGAAAAGGCCCGGCAGAGCGGCGCCATCCGACTGATTCCGTCGGAAAATTATGTCTCAAAGGCCGTTATGCAGGCCAGCGGAAGCTGTCTGACCAACAAATACGCCGAGGGATACCCCGGGAAACGCTACTACGAGGGCCAGCAGGTTACAGACCTGATTGAGACGGTGGCCGTTGAGCGGGCAAAGAAAATCTTCGCCGCCGACCATGCCAACGTGCAATCGTATTCCGGTTCGGTTGCCAATATCGCGGCATATTCGGCGCTGCTTAAGCCCGGTGATATGATTATGGGCCTGTCGCTGACCTACGGAGGACATCTGACACACGGCTCAAAGGCAAGCCTTACAAGCAGGTTCTATAAGTCTGTCCCCTATAAGGTTGACCCCAACACCGGAAGGCTCGACTATGACAAGATAGAACAACTTGCAAAAAAGCACAAACCCAAGATGATTATCTCCGGCGCTACGGCATATCCGCGCGAGATAGACTTCGAGATCTTCGGCCAAATCGCAAAGAAAGTCGGCGCTTATCACCTGAGCGACATCGCCCACGTTGCAGGTCTCGTTGTGGCCGGAATTCATAAAAGCCCCGTCCCTTATGCTGATATAGTCTCAACAACAAGCCACAAGACCCTGCGAGGACCCCGCGGAGGAATCCTACTTTGCAAGGCCGAACACGCAAAAACCGTTGACAGGGCGGTCTTCCCCGGACTCCAGGGTGGGCCACACATGCATACCATAACCGGAATCGCAGTGGCATTGGCCGAAGCCGATACACCCGAATTCATCAATTACGCAAAGCAAATCGTCAAAAACGCCGCCAGATTGGCCGAGAAGTTGCTCGAACACGGATTTGACCTCGTATCCGGCGGAACCGACAATCATCTTATACTGATAGATTTACGCAATAAAGGTATCCGGGGCAAAAAACTTGCAAAGGCCCTTGATAGGGCCGGTATCGTTACCAATTTTAATACTATACCCGGCGATCCCGCACCGCCGAGGGATCCGAGCGGACTGAGAATCGGCACCCCGGCCGTTACTACAAGGGGAATGAAAGAACCCCAGATGGACATAATTGCCGGACTCATAAACAAGGTCGCACAGAACATCGAAAATGATGCGGCTATCGCCGAAGTCGGCAAGGAAGCCCTGTTGCTGAGCTCACAGTTCTTCGTCCCCGAGCACTTCATCATTCCAAGAAAGAATAATAACCATATACTATAGCCGGGTGGGCGGACACAGTCTTCGTGCCCGACCCGTAAACAAGATAATAACGCGCACAAAGATTATGATGAGCCAGGACAGATTAAGAACTGCTATTTTAGGTCTTACTGACAAAGGCCGGCAACTCCTGGAAGCAGCCGGTGCGACCGGTTTGTTCGACATTGTTGCCGTCGCAGACGCCGACCTTGAACTTGCTGAAAGAGTCGCACGAAGATACGAAGCCGAGGCACTTGATGATTATCGCCAGTTGGTGATACAAAATCAGCTTGACGTCCTGCTCGTGGCCGACCCAATGTATTTATGCGATGAGCATGTGCGGGCGGCAATGAAAAAAAAGTTCAACATATTGAAGCTCATCCCACCCGCCCTCGATTTTGAACAGACCGCTGAACTGGTACACCTGGCGAAAAGCGAAAAAGTTCGGTTTGCTGCTGCGAACAGTCATCGTTTCTGCACGGGCTTTCGAAAATTGAAAGACTACCTGGAATCCAAAGATACTAAAGATATTCATCTCATTACGGCTGTAAATAATCTGTCCAGGGACCTTGATTGTCCGAGCGAGCGTTGGCTCAGCGACCCCCGGCTTGCCGGCGGCGGTGTGTTACTCAGGAATTGCTACGAACTGTTCGACCTGATTGTCCGTAGCTTTGGTATCCCCCAACAGGTTTACTGTGTAAATACAAGCCAGGCACCGGACAAACAGCAGCGCCTCTCGATAACCGAGGACACCGCGGTGGTAACAATGAAATTTTCCGACACACTCGTTGCCAATCTTGTCGCCAGCAGGGTTTTCGGCCCGCCTCGCAAGATGCTCCGGATGAACAGCGAGAAGGAATTTTGGACCGCCTCCGACAACAATCTGACGGTGTGGGATAATCTCGGCAATGTTATTGACCGGTTCGAGGCTGAATCCAGCGAAACCGAAGCAACAGCAGAAATGCTTGAGAACTTTGCGCAGATTTTGTTATCACCCGATAAAAATCGGTTTGGTAGCGAGGAAAACAGCATCCTGGATAATATGGCGGTGATTGAATCGGCGTATCTGTCCGCGCGAACAGCTATGCCCGAGGAACCGGCAAAAATTCTTGATATGGTAAAGACAGGGCCTAAAAATATTTGGCCGACAACCACCCAAAAAAACGTTTGACAAATTGAATCTTGATTGCTATCGTGCTTGATGTATGCTTAATCCCAATGCTTTTATGGAGAACTGGATATGGATGAAGACAAGAAAAAGGTCGTTATGATTGTCGTTGTTGTGGTTTGCCTGGCTCTTGCCGGCGCACTCGCGTATAAGAATTTCGGCGGCGGCGGCGACACCTCTACATCGGCTCAGAAGCCCCAGACAATGCTTTGTGTCAATCCGGATTGCGGCCACATTTTCGAGATGACGATGGAAGAACGCCGCGAGATAATGAGGGAGCGGGGCCGCATGATGAGGCGGAGCGGACCACCGGCATTTACCTGTCCGCAGTGCGGCGAGGAATCCGCTTATCAGGCCAACAAATGCCCCAAGTGCAGCACTGTTTTTATTGCAGATTACACCTCGGATGACTTTACGGACAGATGTCCCGAGTGCGGCTACAGTGCCATCGAGGAAAGACGCCAGCAGAAAGGCCAGTGACACCGTCTGACTGAAAACTCGGGCTTAATAAGTTTTGACCTCGAAAAGCGGAGCAATATGCGCTCCGCTTTTTTTGGCTTGCTAGCCTTAAAGGATAGGGGTACAATTTACAAGTTAACCTGTAAGGCTGCGATTTTTACGGTAGCTGTCCCAGGTTCCGTCGGAGTCAGCAATCCTGGCAGATCGGGGATTTGAAAGTGGGGGACGGAGCAGTAGTTTTTTGGTTTGCAAGTTGTTTTTAGAGCGTCGAGTTGATATAATGGAATCCGCAGTCAAGAAAAGCTGGCGTTGGTGGCTGGTGTCGGCCGTAGTTGCAATCGCTCTACTGTTTCTCGGCGGGGGTCTGAAGTCTGTGCCAGGCGCCGGCAGCGTCTCAAACGGTCGGGCGGGCGCAATAATGGTTGTGCCTGTCCAGGTGGGCCGTGACGCATACGGCCTGGCGATGGTTGATACCATCGGTAAGACACTTTGGGTGTATGAAATCAACGCTCGGGCGCCAAAGAATCGGTTGAGACTTCTGGCGGCCAGAGACTGGCAGTATGACCAACTGCTGGCCGAGTACAGTACCGGCGAACCGAGGCCCCAGCAGGTCAGGGAGCTTCTCGAAAAGCTGGATATGCCGCAAAAAGTGAAACGCAGGACCCGGCAGGAACTTGAAGAATTGGCACAACCGGAAACTGATTGAATTTTGTCTGAGAACAAAATTTTTTGCAAAACTTCGGTGAGAACATAAATACAAGGAGATAGTTATGGCCGGTGATTATTATAGTCTTGAGGAAGTAATCGAAAAGCTCGGCAGGCCCGAGGACCAAATCAAGAAGCTGGTAAGCGACGGCCGGTTGCACGAGTTCCGCGACGGGAAGAAGACGCTATACAAAATCGCGGAAGTCGACGCGTTGCTTTCTGAAATCTCGCAACTGGATACCGCCACAGGGGCGTCAGGGATACAGTTAATGCCGGATGACAGCGGTGAAACTGCTGAACCGGCCGCCGGTCTCACTGCCGGGATTAACCTGGGCGACCTGACCGGTGCCGATACCACCGTCGGCACTACCGGAATTAACGTGCTTGGTGATACGGACGATGAGTATAAAATTGCCGATGACACGCAGGGCGAAACGCAGATAGTAGAGTCGGAAGAGGCCGAGGATTTTGGCTCTCTGGATGGTGACCTCAGCATGGATAGCGTAGGAAGCGGTTCGGGGCTTCTGGACCTGTCGCTGCAGGCCGACGATACCTCGTTGGGTGCGGTTCTGGACGACATTCTGCCGGCCGCCGGCGAGGGCGCACCTGCTGCTGTGGAAGATGTCGGTGTGGCCGAAGAAGCCGATAAGATTTTTGAAGAGGCCGAGCCTGAAGCCGTCGAGCCTATTGAGCCTGAGCCGGTGGTGATGCCGCAGTATAGCGAACACGCCCCCGATGTGACAAGTAATTCCTTCGGAATTGCACTTTTCGTGCCCCTTTTGGCGATGGTTTACGCTGCTATTGTGCTTATCACGGGCTTTAAGGGCATATCGCCCACGATTCTTAAGGGCATCGAGGGTATAATATGGTATGTCGCGATAGGTCTGGCGGCCGTTGTGCTGGGTATAGTTGGCTTCGCATGGCTTCTGGGTGGCAGAAAGAGCAAACGCCCGTCGCCCCTGCTATATCAGCAGCCGGCAAAAAATTCCTGAAGTCCGCCTAAGTCATTGCAATTGTCGGGGTAGTGGGTTCTAATGGAGCCGGCAGTTGAAAGCAAGTGAGTTTGCTTGGAAAGTCGTAACCACAAATCTTGAAAGGGTAGAGTAATGCGAAGTGCAGGATTTTTACCGATGGTTTTAGTGCTTGCGGTGGCAATAGTGACTGGCGGCTGTGTTGCTCAGCAGCAGTTTGACGAGGTGAAGGCCCAGAACCGGATTCAGCAGCAGCGTATAACAGACCTCGAAGGCGACCTTGGCTCTTGCCGGTTGAAGTTGGCACAGTCGGGCAAACAGATGGAGACGCTGCAGGGCCGAAACATTGCCGAACTGGGTGCATTAGACGACGAAATTACCGCACTTGAAAAGGATATCGAGGCAAAGAAGTCGCTGATTGCCCGGATGCAGGCTCAATTGCTTCGCAGCGGGGCCGCCTTGCCGATGGAACTGAGCGTGATGCTCCAGGACTTCGCAAGCCGCCATAAGATGGTTACCTTCGACCCCGACAGCGGCATGCTCAAATTCGAAAGCGACCTCCTGTTTGAGTTGGGCTCCGACAAGGTCGCGCCACAAGCCGTCGCCTCGGTCAAAGCGCTGTGCGGCATAATGAACTCAAAAGAGGCCCGGGAATTCGACGTGGTAATCGCAGGCCATACCGATGACGTGCCAATAAAAAAGGCGGCGACAAAGGCAAAGCATCCTACAAACTGGCATCTTTCGGTGCACCGCTCGATAGCCGTCCTCAACATCATGACGGCAAACAAAGTAGCACCGACCCGTGTAAGCGTGAGGGGATTCGGCGAATATAGACCTATAGCGCAAAATAAACCCATCAAAAAAGGCAATCCTGCAAACAGACGCGTGGAGCTTTATATCGTACCCTCCGGTACGTGATAGCCTAATTTATCATTCCCGCGAAACTTGTCCCCGCGAAGGAATGTCACCCCTGCGGAGGCAGGGGCGGGGAGCGGGAATACAGATTCTCTAAAAAACAGTGTAAATCTGTGTTAATCCGTGTCTAAAAAAAAGTGGTCGAAATATGGCTGAAAGGACGCTAATCATCATTAAGCCGGACGCCGTTCAGCGGCACCTCGCCGGCGAAATCATTTCCCGCCTCGAACGCAAGGGTTTCAAGCTCATCGCGGCAAAATTCATGCTCGTCAACAAACAACTCGCCCGCCGGCTCTACGACGTACACAAGGATAAATCCTTCTTTGGCGAGCTGGTCGAATTTATCACCTCCGGCCCGGTCATGGTAATGGTATGGGAAGCCGATGAGATTATCGCAACGGCCCGCAAGATGATCGGCCGAACATTCGGCTATGAGGCCCGACCAGGCACCATCCGCGGCGATTTCGGCTGTTCACAACGCTACAATCTCGTCCACGGCTCCGACTCGCCCGCCTCCGCCGAATTCGAGATAAATCTCTTCTTCAACCCACAAGAGCTAACCAACTACGACCTCACCGACCAACACTGGCTCTGGGGCCAAAACCAGTAAACAAACAAGCCCGTCATGCTGGGACTTAACTGCGCTCGGCAGAAGTCAGAAATTCGCAAATGTCATTCCGGGCGAGCTTGTCCTGAGCCTAGCCGAAGGAATCCGGAATACGTCTTTGCTTGTGGCAACCGGTCTTTTATGGTTTCCTTGGTTGGTTGAAGAATGTGGTGCCTACCTTGATGGTGAGGGTGGCGATGTCGTCGGTGATAACAAGTCCGGCCCGGCCTTTGCCGAGGACCGGATGGTCGAAATCAAGGCCGTTCGGCTCGTCAAGTTTTATCGCGTACGCGGGATTCTGCTCCAGTTTGGTTATAACCGTATTTACCACGCGCCTGGCCATCATCGAGCCGCTGGTCAACGTCTGGCTGTCGGGCGTAAGCTGAACGATGTCCGAGTTATAGTCTTTCAACAGTTGTTTCAATACGGCGATTCGTCTTGCGTTTTCATTGGCGTATGGCTCAGCTAAGACCAGCGGATCGATGACGGCCTGTGCATCGAATCTGAGCTTTGGCGCAGGTACAACGTAATAGCCCTTAACACGTTCGTCGGCCACGAAGGAGTATTTCCGTTTTGCAGTCAAAAGGTCTTCGTCAAAGGCCACCGCGCTGAACCAAAGCATTGACACCGACCTCTTGTCGCTCCAGGCCGCGACCACACTTTCACTCTGACTCAGAAAATCGTCTTCCTGTTGAATAACCGATAGAACCTCCGCCGAAGAGCTTTCCTTGAGAACAATCCGGTCATAACGGTCCAGAAGCCAACTGTCGCCGGTATAACGCTCATAGCTTGTAACAATATCGCAGGCTGAAATAAAAATGCAGCAACAGGTAGCGGCGATTATCATGCCCCGAATATCTATTCTGTCACAACTGTTTGGAATTTTGGTCATTCGGATTTTGAATTTGTTTAGTCCCGATGTATCGGGATAGATATTAGAATTTCGGTTTTAGTAATATCAGACTTCCTTCGATTCTATCCACTTCATCATCTTACGAAGCTCCCTGCCGATTTGTTCAAGCCGGCTGTTATAGTCTTTGGCGTAAAGTTCCTTGAACTTTTTCAGGCCGCCCTTATACTCGGCGACCCATTCTTTTGCAAACTTGCCGCTGGTCACCTCGGCCAATATCTTTTTCATCTCGGCCCGCGTTTTATCCGTGATTATCCTCGACCCGCGCGTAAGGTCCCCGTACTCGGCGGTATTCGAGATGCTGTATCGCATGTAGCTGAGACCGCCCTGGTACATCAAATCAACAATAAGCTTGACCTCGTGCATACACTCGAAGTACGCAATCTCCGGCTGATAACCCGCCTCGACCAGTGTCTCAAAGCCGGCCTTAATCAGGCTTGTAAGGCCGCCGCAAAGGACAACCTGCTCTCCGAAAAGGTCGGTCTCGGTTTCTTCTTTGAACGTCGTCTCGATAACGCCCGCCCGGGCACCACCGATACCGTTCGCCCAGGCTAAAGCTATCTGCCTTGCATCCCTGGTCGCGTCTTGCTGTATGGCAATCAAATTGGCTACGCCGCCGCCGGCCTCGAATTCGCTGCGCACAAGATGACCCGGCCCTTTCGGGGCGATCATCACGACATTAACGTCTTTAGGAGGGACGATGTACTTGAAGTGGATGTTGAAGCCGTGGCAAAACCCTAAGGTTTGACCCGCTGCAAGATTCGGGGCGATATGCTCTTCATAGACCTTTGCCTGAACCTCATCCGGCACCGTTACGATAATCAACGTCGCACCGTCCATCGCCGTTTTAATATCGCCCGGCCCGAAGCCGTGCTCCACCGCCAGCTTGAAGTTGTCCGTACCGGCCAATTCCGCCACAGAGACCTCGATGCCGCTGTCACGCAGGTTCAGGCTGTGCGCGTGACCCTGGCTGCCGTAGCCGATTACCGCAACCTTTTTGCCTTGCAGAGCGTCTATCGGAGCATCTGATTCATAATATATTGTTGCCATAAGCTCTTTCTCCTTATCGTTTAGTATTAAAGTCGTCTGTAAAATCGAGGTTAGGCATAACCCTATTTAGTATTACAGCGCAACGGCATTAGTCCGCCTGTTTCTTGCCGTGCCGCGCCATCGCGACGGTACCCGTGCGCACAACGTTTTTTACGCCGTAGGGCCGGCAAGCATTGATAAAAGCCTCGATCTTGTTCTCCGGCCCCGCTATCTCAACCATAACAAATTTAGGACCGATGTCCACAACTTTTCCCCTGAACATCTCGATCAGAGCCAGGATTTCGGAACGCTTTTCCGGTGGCGTAGCAACCGAAATCAGCATCAGGTCCCGAATTACGATGTCCTGGCCGGTGAAATCCTGAACCTTCACGACAGAGACAATCTTCGCCAACTGCTTACGAACCTGCTCAACTACCCGGTCATCGCCGATAACGACTATCGTCATTCGGCTCAGCGATGGGTCCTCCGTCCTGCCCACTGTCAGCGAGTCAATATTGAAGGCCCTTGCTGCGAACATTCCCGCAACATGCGCCAGAACGCCCGGCTGGTTTTGAACCAATGTACTAATAATATGTTTCTGTTCCATTTGATATACCCCTAATCAAATTCGGGCAACCGGAATAGCATAAGCCGCCCTTTCAGTTTCTCTGCAAAAGCGCGACGGCGGAAGCCGCCCGAAAACACCCATTATAATTTCCCCCAACCCAAAAGTCAATCCCGTCCACTGCTGAGCAAAGCGAAGTCCCGACTCGTCGGGGTCCTGAGCAAGATTGATGGAACCCGGCTTCCAGTTTATTTACCCCCGGGTTTTACCTGCGGTTTTTTTCGTTTAGCTTGGCGAAGGATGAACGCTTTACGCCTCACAATCCCCACGTCATTGCGAGTGGCCGCAAACCGCACGGCAACCTTGACCATTACAATTTAAAATAACTTCAACATTGTTTAGATCAAATCATAAAGATCATCCCATTCTTTATTAAAGCTATTAATCAGTGCAACCTTTTCCTTCCTTGATCCTGCTTTTATTTGTTTTTCTCGTTTGATAGCTGCGGTGGGCCCATCGAATTTTTCATAATAAACAAGCTTAACAACATTATATTTTTTTGTAAACCCGTCCTTTACCTTTTCTTTATGCTCATAAACACGTCTTTTAAGATCGTTGGTAATGCCTGTATATAACGTTGGCTGGCTCGGATTAGTCATTATGTAAACATAGCACTGTTTTGAACTCATGCTTTCCTCCCGTCATTGCCGCCACAACCCCCGTCATTGCGAGGCCTGCGAAGCAGGCCGCGGCAATCTTGACCATCAACACTTATAATAACCGCCACTCCTCCCCCGTCTTCTGTCCACCGTCCACAGTCAACCTTTGCATCTCCTCAACTATTTCATTCGCCGGACAACTTTAATTTTGCCCGGATCATGGGTGGATGGTCATGAGAGCAGTTGCTTCTTCAGCATGCAGACGCTGATTTTGCCTTACTCTTTCAGTATTTAGTTTATTCCCAACAGGCATCCGCCGGATAAAGATTGCAGTCAAGCCACTCAGAAATCATAATCACAAAATCTACGAAGTCCACCTTGCAATCTTTATAAAAATCAACATTGCTCTGCCAGGTACATAAAACGTAACTTCCCAAATTAACTTCTTCTGCTTGTTGCGGCTCGGTGAGACCATCTAATGTACCATTGCCGGGGATATACCAGTTACCGCCAATCCAGCCTGCATCAGGGCCGGTCCCATCATTGCGATACATATAGCTGTCTTCGTAGTCATAGCTTTTGTCTGCCTTCCAGACCTGGTCGACAACAGTAGCGCCATCCATAATCCGGAAACCGTCATTACCATCACCATTTATGAATCCACTGACAAGCGCACGATTGCCAAAGATGCCCGTAGTACCAAACATTGAGTCGAATGCGCCTTCACCGTCCTCGTGAGTGCCTATCAGGTATGCAAATGTGTCGGTAAAGATTCCGCTGAGGGCGGATGACCAGTCCCATCCACCACCGTTGGATGAACGTTCGATCGTGTAGCTCGACAAATCGACTGTGCCCGATATATACAGCTCAATAACCTTCGGTACGCCGCCGGGCATATCACCATCCATGATGCACGTTATAATCACGGTATTTGGTTCAAAGGCGAAAGCCAACCATTCTTCAGCAAAAATTGCAAAGTCTTCTAAGTTCACTTTGCAGTCGTCATCGACATCAGAAACAGGATGCTCCACGCAATAGGAATCAACACCAAAGGAATAGGATTTAGATACGAATGTATCAATCGCACCAGGCAGAAGCAACTCTCCAAGCGCAAGAGCGCCTAAAGCGACATCGGGCAAACCTGCAGAATTCGGCTGCCAGGAAAGGTAGTTCGGTCGGCGATATAATATGTTAGGATCTATGCCTCCGTTAACACCTTTGAATTCCTGACGAGCACCGCAACGATAAGCATTGTACGCGGCGACTGTTGTAGCTTCCGCCTTGGGTTTGTAGGCATGGTGTGGGCTCCATCCCGCGAAGGAGATAAGAGACGGGAAGGTTGCTACATCACATGGATGGTCGGACAGGCTATCTGGATAGTAGCCGTTTGGGTCACAATAATCGGGATCGGTTGTGCCGGCGGAAAAAACGGTGTAATAACGCGGACCGTTATCGTCCGTCCACGCTGCAGAGGAGCACAGCAAGTTCCAGATGTTCGACTGCCAGTTCGGATCGTTGCGAAAGTCTTGCTGGAGAAGAAACGGGTAAAGTGAGACAAACGCAGGTTGAAATTGCCCGGCTGCGTTGACTGTAACTGGTCCACAGGAGCTGCAATGAACCGCTGTGGGCCAGCGCGCACGATCCAGCCAACGAATGTAAATATCAGTGGCATTTGGCTCTCCATAGGCTGAAGCCTGCTCTAAAAAAAGAATCCCTTCAAAAAATGGACAAACCTCCGATTTGAGTTCCGGACCACCTTCTAATAGGCCGCGAAGGTACAAACAATCCGTACCTTCTTGTATGTAACTTTCCCAGTTTGAAATGCCACCTATGATAGAAATGGCTGCCTGCAGGATTTCAGTATCATCTGGGTAGAATTGGGCTGCGCGATCTGCAGCAAGCACGATCTTCATCGTACTTAGAACAGCTATCTCAGGGGTCCATTCATTTGGCTCACAAACGGGAGCGCACTTGGTCTCACCAGTAGCCGGTTCATACCAGTGGTGGTAAAAGCCATCAGAACTCCTGACCGGGGTGATCCCGTCGTCAGCCAGGCTGGCATAACGTTTCAGAATTTGTCGCACAAGCCCAATGGCGTCCACATCTGCATTGATATAATCGTTCATCATAAGAACAAGGATTACCCACATAGCGCCGTCCGGCGAGGCAGGATGAAAACGATCCCATTCAAGATCTGCATCAACATCAGCGTCGATGACCCATCCTGAAGGCTCTCCATCCGGGGATATTAAGCCCTTGCAGAAAGTGACCAGTTGAGTAAACTCGTCGGATTTCCACCCTTCATAGCTAAGTCGTATGTCGTTATCATCGTATATCCAAGCTGCATTTTCACCCAGGCCAACCAAGAAGTGGCCATCGGCTGAGGCGGAAATGTCGTAAGCCGACGCTCCGCTCGTCCAGTAGAGAACCGGGGCAAAAGACTGTTCACCGCGGGCCTGCTGGGGTGAGACATAAAACACTTGGTTTGCAGCGTCCAAATAATAAAGCCCTGGGCCGAATCCATAGTGATTACTATAGGTTATTGCCCTGTAATTGTATGTATTATCAACGGTCTCAAGTGTCAGTGGCGATGAACTCAAATCGGCGCGAAAGAGGCCGGTTTCGCTGGCCGCGTACAGTTGATTCTCCTGACGGTCAAGGCATAGGCCATGTACATAATTACCTCCCAGCAGCGTCAGTGTTTCCAGCAACGTGCCGCTGACGTCATCGCATTTAGCCTCATAAACTTTAATACCGGTGTTCCAGGTGCCGACATATAATGTCCCGCTGAAATGGACTGCAGACAAAAAAGGCCATAAACTACCATGATACCAGAGATCCAGACGAGCAAAGACAGACAGCTGGTCGGTAAATGTATCATAACGCAGGATTGCGTCGCTACCTTGACCGTCACCTGGCGTTTGAATATCATAAATGAGAATGAAAAGCTGCCTTCCCGAGTCGGACCATGCCAGGCCACAGGGTCCATTTGTACCGCCATGTAAAATCATCCACGGTAAAAGTGCCTCTATCTCGGAACGGGTGATTGTTCGGACTAACTCTTTTTTGATATTTCTTATTTCTATGTTGTCGTCGTATGAATCTCCTACGGCGTACCATCCTGCAAGCGGAGCACAAGCTACCGAGACGGTATCATCACCTCCTGAAACAGGCCAGGTTTCGACTACCACATCGGCGAGAACAAAATCCAACACCAGCACAATGACCACAACCATTACAATAATCTTTCGCTTTTCCATTTTGAACCTCCTTACATTTCCAAAATCCCGGTTTACTTAATCCGACAAAAATTGTTCCTGAAAATACACGCGCAAATCTTGCCTGCTTTTATCGATCTCTTTTTTTTATAAAATGTAAGTTGTGTGCTTCTGAGACTACCCCGTCTGACTCACCAACCTTCCCCAAAACTCATACTATGAATATAACAAAATACCTCCAGTTGAAGATGGTGTCAATATAAATATTTGCGAATTATTTTCTTTTTTCCTGCGATAAAAATAGGGCCAGAACAGGAGTAATCATGCTTGGTTTTCGGTTATCTACAATCCAGTGCCCTCACTTCTGCAGGATATCTTTGTAGTCGGCGCAGTATTTCTTTCTGCCGCAATCAGGACAGTATTTACCCATTCACACACTGTCGAACTGGTTCATTATCTTATCGATGAGTGTCTTATCCGTCGTGATTAACCCGGCCATCACCGAAGGCATTTCCCTCGGCTTCCCAGCCATCAAAACCCTCCTCGAAGTCGGCTATCATAATATCTTCTCTTGGTGCTGTGCCTGCAGCCTATAATTAACTAATGCAAAAAATGAAAATGACTGCCAACAAACTCGGTAGCTTAGAAAACCAGTGCATAGTCCTCTCCTTTTTTTACTGATTACTCCTTTTTCAACAGTTGAGGTCTGGGTTCCTTCACCCAGCCTGCCGGACGTTGGTTTCTGCCTTTCATACCGGCATCCCCAATATCCTTTTTCATCGTCTCTGCAAGCGCAAGCAGCCGGCTGACGACGTCCGGATGCTCATCCGCCAAGTTGTGGTCTTCATGAATATCGGTCTTTAGGTTATACAATTGCAGCGGTGTCTTGCCCTCCGGTTCTCCCCAGTTTCTCTTTTTCACTTCCATTGGAAGATGCAGTTTCCATTTTCCGGACCGGACGCATTGAAGTTGATCGATTTGATAGTAATAGAATGCTTCATGGGGGGACTTGGCACCGGGCATACCTGATATAAGCGGCCAGATGTCCTTACCATCAATCTTGCGGTCTTTAGCCGGTTCAGTCCCGGAAAGCCGGGCCATAGTCGGAAGAAAGTCAATTGCAGAACATACTTCATGGCATAACATGCCCGCTGGGATCTTCCCTTCGAAGCGCATCACACAGGGGATGCGAATTCCTCCCTCATAAGTGCTGCCTTTCTCGTTTCTAAGCGGCTCATTGCTGCCCCCACCGTCAGCACCATTATCCGAGGTGAATATCACCAAAGTATTACTATCAATACCAATCTCTTTCAGGACCTTTATAATTTCACCTGTAGACCAGTCGATTTCCTCCACAGCATCACCGTAAATACCGTTTGCGGATTTGCCCTTGAATGCCTCAGAAGCATGACGCGGCCAATGGACCATGGAATGAGGCAGGTAGACAAAGAATGGAAACTCCCGGTTCTTTCTGATAAATGAGATAGTCTCTTCTGTATACCTTTTCGTCAGTGTGTCCTGCTGGGCCGGCGCCTCAATGACTTCTTCATTCCGCATCAACGGTAGTGGAACGCCGCGTGGCATAAATTCCTCATCAATGATATCCCGATCCATGTCGTTACTATAAGGTATACCAAAGTAATAATCGAAGCCCTGGCGAGTGGGCAGAAATTCAGGCTGGTCGCCCAGGTGCCATTTCCCGATACAAGCAGTTTTGTAACCTTGTTCCCGCAATATCTCTGCAATGGTTATTTCATCGGGGTGCAGGCCTTTGCGAGAATTCGGGAAAAGGACACACCTTCCATTTTCATCCTCATGCATGTTCAGACGCTGTGGATAACATCCAGTCAGCAGAGCAGCCCGGGAAGGTGTACAGACCGAACACGCCACATAGAAATCCGTGAACTTCATTCCCTCTGATGCCATCTGGTCTATATGCGGTGTGCGATGCTCTTTCGAACCGAAACAGCCTACATCACCATACCCCAGATCATCGACGAAAATGATGATAAAATTAGGTTTCTTTTCAACTCCTGTACTTCCGAGCGCAAGGAGTTGAGGTTTCATCAGCAAAGCAGCACCCACTCCCCCAATAGTTTTTAAAAAATTTCGACGTGTTTGCATTTCAGAATTCACAAAAAGACCTCCTAAATTATGCCGGGATTAAATTAACTGTCATTTCCCATTTAAACTCTTACAACATAATTTTCTCCGTTCAAGTTAAATAATTGTGTAAAAATCTTCGTGAACCGTCAAGATTTTTCTTTTTCGGGAAAATGAAAGGTGTCCCGCAAAACTGGCCCGACAAAAACAAAGCTGATTTCTAAGCGGCAAAGGCCCGATTCATCGACAGCGCGACGGTCACCTTTAATTTTCTCCCATCGAAAAATGAACCGCACCCCTTTAATTACCCCCCAATGTTTCCAAGCCTTTATCGCTGGTGTTGGGGGTCATTGTAGCTTCTCATTCAAGATGCGTTTCGCGCGTTGAAAGGCCGGCAAGTGTCTTTCCATCGTTTCAGGTTTCAGTTTGCTCAGTATCCCGAAAGAACGCTTGCCTTTCTGGTAGGCGTTGGAGCAGTTGTGCGTTGCACGTTTCAGTCCCTCCTGAATGTCCTGCCGATTACGTTGCTCAAGACTGATCAGCGACGGCAATGCAGATTCCTGAAGGTTGCTGCCATAGTGTTGTCTGAGGTTATCGGGGTCGGCGACGATCCAACTCTCCATACACGTTGTCATGAACAACACCTGTTTGTCATCAGCCCCATTCGGCCGTTCCCAACGGTCGCAATTCCTGAGGTGATCCCAGGTCTTCTCGGAATTGCTCACAGGCTTCTCACTATCGATCAACATGGCCACATATTCCGCCTTGTTGCTCTCGTGCGCCGTCTTGAAGTCGCCATACGCTGCTGAACGACCGCCGCACGCCACCAATCGAGGCATCCGCCCGGAGAAACCACACCGTTCCAGCAGCTTCCGAAATCCTTGGCGGCATCGCACGTGAAGTCCCTTTGAATCCCCGCCGCCTTCTATGTAGATGTACGCTCTCACCAGCGCATGCCTCCTATCTCGCCCTTGAGCCACAACTGGCCAAGACGGTACCTATCCAACCACTGCTTAAGTTCCTTGCTGTCCAGACGCTGCATCCGGGTTCTGCCGTCCTGCTTCTCGCAGACTATTA
>Ga0114922_10002410_pt1 | contig 17519 bp, 16 predicted proteins | sample AartaG_FD_100975 | JGI IMG/M metagenome (GOLD analysis project Ga0114922, IMG submission 100975) | Deep subsurface microbial communities from Aarhus Bay to uncover new lineages of life (NeLLi) - Aarhus_00045 metaG | ecosystem: Environmental > Aquatic > Marine > Oceanic > Sediment | place...
AATGTAACCTTGTTCATTTTCGAGGTCTATTATTTTTGCAAAAACCTTATCTTCGGTCTTTAATTTTTTTAATTCATGCTTTGCTTCGTAAAATTCTTTTCCGTAAATTATCCCTGTTCCTATGTTTCCCAAATCTAAAAAGACAGAAGCTTTCGCTTTACCCACAACTTTACCTTCCACAATTTCTCCGACCTTCGGTAGTTTTACCAGATCGTTTTGTTCTAATATTTTTTTCATGTCCATTGTATCGTCCACTATAACATAGAAATTTTATTATAGCAAGAGTTTAGCAATAGTTCCTTAGAATAATTGAAGTTTATTTTTATTTATGATAAAATATATGAACACGACACCAATTTACGAATTGACACCAATGATACGAATGACTAAAAACTTAATCTATCCAGAATTCTCTTATAAAATTACAGGTATTCTTTTTAAAGTGCATAATAAATTGGGGAGATATTGTAAAGAGAAACAATACCAAGATATGATTGAAGAAATTTTGAAAAAAGAGAATATTAGATTTGAGAGAGAAAAGAAAATACCTATTTCTTTGGAAGTTGGTGGAAATAAAGTGGATTTTGTGATAGAAAATAAAATTCTTTTAGAATGTAAAGCTAAGCCGATTTTTACAAAACAGGATTATTATCAAGTTTTGAGATATTTAAAAGCGTCAAATATAAAACTTGGATTGCTAGTAAACTTTCGAAACACCTATCTTAGACCAAAACGAATACTTAATTAATTTGTAACATTGGTGTTTTATTAGTATATTAGTGTCGGGTCTATGATTATTACCTGGTACGGACAAGCTTGTTTTAAAATTGTGGTTCAAAAAGGAAAGGATGGTTCGGTTAATATCTTAACCGATCCTTTTGATAAAGAGACTGGTCTCCGGTCCCCTAGAATTGAGGCTGATATTTTGTTATTTACTCATAATGATAAAAAAGCGATTTCCAAACCTGCCCGCCAACCGGCTAGAGCCTCAAGGCGACTGGCAGGCGGGGAGAGTTTTTTAATTACCGGACCCGGAGAATATGATATAAAAGGACTTTACATCCAAGGTATTCCAGCTTCAGCAAAGAATAACAAAACCTCTCAAGGAACCACTATTTATACTATTGAGGCCGAAGGAATGAAAATTTGTCATCTCGGTAGTTTGGACCAGGGAGAATTAGCTTCTAAGGAGCTTGAAGCAATTGGTGATGTTGACATTTTGATGGTTCCTATAGGAGGAAAAGAGGCGCTTGATACTAAAGAGGCAATAAAAATAATGTCTCAAATTGAACCAAAGATTGTTATACCAATGTATTATAAGATACCAGGACTAAAAATAGCGTTGGACGGTCTTGACAAATTTTTGAAAAGTTTAGGAATAAAAAAAATAGAATCTTTGCCTAAGTTATCAATTAAAAAGAAGGATCTTCCTGAAGAAGAAGCGAAAATAATTACCCTAAAACCTTAACTTGCGAATTTGCACGAATTTCGACATGAATATTCGCGAATCTTATTTGTGAAAGTCAACGAACTAAAATTTGTAAAAAAGCTCCAAAATCAACCCGAACATATAAAAAAAGTAATTCTTTGGACTACGATTATTGTTATAGGCTTGGGATTAATTTTCTGGTGGATTATAAATGTTGAAAAGAGCATAAAAGAATTTCAAAAAGAAAAACTTATTGAAGGACTAAATTTGCCTCGGCTTGAAGAGGAAATAAAAGATTTTCCTTCAATAGAAATACCCAAACTTGATGAAGAAGAATTAAAGAAATTGGAGGAGCAAATAAAGAAATTGGGAGAAGAAGATGAAGAAGGGCAAAATTCAGGTCCTAATAATCAGCAACTGCAATAATAAATTTTCTTAAACAATGAACGATAAACAACCCCAAAAAATTACAGGGGTAGGAAAAGTAAAACCTCGAAAAATAGTTGACGAGATGAAAGAGTCCTATATTGATTATGCAATGTCAGTTATCGTTGCCAGGGCTCTTCCGGATGTCCGTGACGGGCTGAAGCCTGTCCATCGCCGGATTTTATACGCAATGCTGGAAGAAGGTTTACATTATAATGCGAGATTTAGAAAATCAGCAACGGTTGTGGGCTCGGTCTTGGGCAGATACCATCCTCACGGCGACGCGGCAGTTTATGATTCTTTGGCAAGAATGGCTCAGGATTTTTCATTGAGATATCCTCTTATTGAAGGTCAAGGAAATTTTGGATCGCTTGACAATGACCCACCCGCCGCTCAGCGTTATACAGAATGTAAATTATCAAGAATCGGTGAAGAAATGCTTAGAGATATTGAAAAAGAAACAGTTAATTGGGTTGATAACTATGATGGGACAAGAAAAGAACCAACAGTTTTACCCTCCCCTTTACCCCAACTTCTTTTAAATGGTTCTTTGGGGATTGCCGTCGGGATGGCGACAAACATTCCTCCTCACAATCTTTCTGAACTTTGTGACGCTTTGGTTTATCTATTAGATAAGACTAAAGCAACAACTGAAGATATTTTCAAGTTTATTCAGGGTCCGGATTTCCCTTTGGGCGGAGCAATTTATGGAAAAAAGGAAATAATTTCTGCTTATTCGCAAGGTAAAGGCCCTATTGTTATGCGAGGAAAGGCCAAGGTGATAGAGGAAAAAACCGGAAGGTCTCAAATTATTGTTAATGAAATTCCCTATCAGGTTCAAAAATCAACCCTGGTTGAACAGTTTGCTAAATTGGTTCAAGACAAAAAAATTGATGGAATAAAAGACATCAGGGACGAGTCGGATAGGGAAGGCATGAGAATTGTAATTGATTTACAAAAAGCAGCTTTTCCCCGGAAGATCTTAAATCGGCTTTATAAGTTCAGCGATTTGCAAAAAACTTTTTATTTAAATATGTTAGCTCTGGTTGATGGAATTCAGCCTAGGGTTTTGTCACTCGTTGATATTTTAAATTATTTTATTTCGCATCGGAAAGAAATAGTATTCAGAAGAACAAAATACGATTTAGGTAAAGCAAAAAAAAGAGCTCATATTTTAGAAGGTTTACATAAATGCCTCTCAAAGATTGACGCTCTTATAAAAACTATTAAAACCTCAAAGAGTCGAGAAGATGCCCAGAAAAATTTGATGAAAAGATTTAAATTAACTCAAATTCAGGCCAATGCTATTTTAGAAACAAAACTATCAGCCCTTGCTGGACTAGAAAGACAAAAAATTGAACAAGAACTTAAAGAGATATTGACCAAAATTAAAAAACTCACAACTATTCTTAAAAGTCCCCAAAGAATAAAAGAAGTTGTCAGGGAAGAGTTAAGGGAAATAAAAGAAAAATTTGGGGATGAAAGAAAAACAAAAGTTTTTGTCCAACAAATTGGCCAAATTGCTGAAGAGGATTTAATTCCTAAAGAAGAAACAATTATTACTATGACCCAGGGAGGGTATATTAAGCGAATAAACCCTACCACTTATAAAAGCCAAAAAAGAGGAGGGAAGGGAATTTTAGGGATGAAAACTTTGCAAGACGATATTGTTGAACATTTTCTTTTAGCTCAAACTCACGATTCATTATGTTTCTTTACTGATTCAGGAAAAGTTTTTAGAACTTTAGCTTATGAGATTCCTGAAGAATCAAGGGTGGCAAGAGGTAGAGGGCTTTTAAATTTTCTTGAACTTTCTTCCGGAGAAAAAGTTTTGTCTTTACTTGGCTTTGGTAAAAAAGATATTGATTTGGGGATAAAAAATTTGATAATGATTACCCAAGGTGGCATAATAAAAAAAACTGCTTTGGATGAATTTAAAAATGTTCGCCGTTCAGGATTAATTGCGATAAAACTGAGAAAGGATGATATTTTAAAGAAAGTTGTGAAAAGCACCGGCGATAACGAGATAATTATAACTACAAAAAAAGGTCAATCCATCCGATTTAAAGAAGAAGGAATAAGAAAAATGGGGAGACCTGCTTCGGGAATAAAGGGGATTAGTTTAAGAAAGGAAGATAAGGTAGTGGGCATGGATGTTATAGAAAATCAAAAATCGGAAGCCAAAGGACGACCTCCTCATCAGAAGTTAGAAAAACAATTTTTATTGGTGGTGACTGAAAACGGATACGGTAAAAGGACTGCGATAGAAGAGTATCGATTACAAGGAAGGGGCGGGACAGGGATTAAGACGGCCAATATTACTTCAAAAACAGGAGATTTAACGGCATCAAGAGTTCTAATTGGTCAAGAAGAAGATCTAATTGTTATTTCTCAAAAGGGTCATGTAATCAGGACAAAAATTACTTCAATTCCGAAGCTAAGTCGAGCAACTCAAGGAGTAAGAATAATGAGACTAGCAGAAGGCGATAAAGTAGCTTCAGCAACCTTTATATAATAGCTACGAAATACGAATTTTTTACGTAGCCCCAAAAATTATGTTAAACCCAGATAAAGTTTTAGATGAGCTTGAATTAAGAAAAAATATGGTCGCAGCAGAGTTTGGTTGCGGGTCAGGCGGTTTTGCTATTCCTTTAGCAAAAAGATTGGAAGACGGATTGGTTTATGGTATAGATGTTCAAGAAGCTCCTCTCTCTGCTCTGAAAAGTCGTTCCCTTTTTGAAAAAATTGAGAATATTAGAGTTATCCGTTCTGATTTGGAAAAACCCAGAGGTTCAACATTAACTGATAATTCTGTGGATTTAGTTTTAATACCTAATGTCTTGTTTCAAATAGAGGAAAAAAGCGTTGTCTTATCGGAAGCGAAGAGAGTTTTGAAAAAACAGGGGAAATTGGTAGTAATTGATTGGTTATCTGAAGCGAAGCAGGGTCCAGTCGAAGGAAGGATTTCTTCTGAAGAAGTAAAGAAAATGGCTGATAAAGTGGGGTTAAAGCTGGAAAAAGAATTTAAAGCCGGAATTTACCACTATGGACTTGTCTTTGAAAAACCTTGATTTTGATATTTTAGTATTGTATTATGAAAAAACATAGCGACTGCGTCGATATATTTTTCTCGCTGACGCTCGAAAATTATGAAACCTTTTTATTCTAAATTATTAATCATTTTGTTATTAACTTCTTTACTAATTCCTATATTAGCTAAGGCTGATATAGAAATTCCTAATCCCTTAAAAGCTCAAAATTTTATCGAGTTGCTAAATACAATTATTGATTTTATTTTTATCTTGTCTTTAGGAATAGCCCCGATAATGATAATTATCTCTGGATTTTACTTTATTACAGCTATGGGGGAACCTGAAAAAATTGCTACGGCAAAAAAAATAATTATTTGGGCCCTAATTGGCTTACTTGTTGTGTTCTGCGCCAAGGGTTTGATTGAACTTTTTCAAAAAGTTTTTGAAGTAAGAACAGGTCCATAATTAGTTATTTAGTCAAAAAGGTCGAATTTAACAAATGTATATTCTTTAAAAAAATGCGAAAAATTATAATAGGTTTAACTTTAACAGGGCTTTTAGCAGTTCCCTTGATAGGGCTAGCTCAAGCAGCAGGTGCAGCGCCTACTTTGGATATAATGGATGTGTTGGATAGAATTACTAACTGGCTTTTTACTATTCTACTGATTATTGCGGCAATCTTTATTATAATTGCTGCTTACTTTTTTGTTACTGCTCAAGGAGATCCTGAGAAGACAAAAAAGGCAAGAGATTTTGTTTTGTATGCCCTAGTTGGAGTATTGGTAGCTTTTTGCGCCAAAGGTTTAGTCATGTTGGTAAAGACAATGGTTGGGGCTTAATGTAACGTCTTAGTAATGAGAGTAGGCTAAATTTTTCTGATTACTCTTAATGAAAGAAGGGGGTTTATTTAAGATTTTACCCCCTTTCTTTTATTTATGCAGTTAAAAAAGGTATAATACAAAAACAAAATAGAATCGCGGACGTGGTGAAATTGGAAGACACGTAGGATTTAGGATCCTATGCCGAAAGGCTTGTGGGTTCGAGTCCCACCGTCCGCACATTTAAAAACCGCCCTTAAAGCGGTTTTTAAATGTTTATTTCTATCTATACTAATTTACTGTTTCACAGTTATTTTTCTTTTCTTTTCTCTTTCAATTTTAGGTATTCTTATTGTTAAAACCCCTTCTTTCATTGTGGCTTGGGTTCTGGAAGTATCGACTTCTACAGGTAGGATAATTTCTCTTGAAAATTGGCCCCAATAACATTCCTGATAAAAATAGTTTCTCTCTTTTTCTTCAAATGTTTCTTCCCGGTTCCCCTTTATTGTAACAACATCATTTTCAATAGAAATATCCAATTCTTCAGGCTTCACTCCGGCAACAGCAGATTGAATAATAATTTCTTCATCTGTCTGATAAAGGTCAATTGTTAATTGCCCTTCTGGTTCCAACCAACCTTTCCTTTTTTTTATTTTAGCAGGTTCCTCTTTTACTTCTTTTTCTTCTTTTACTTCAATCTTTTCTTCCTCTTTTAGCACTTTTTCTTTTATTTTGGCGGTGGGAATACCCCGCTTTTTAGAGTGGGGATGAGAACCGCCAAAAGAACTTGCCCCGAAGGGGATATCCGTCCTGGGTGGGTAGTTCATATCTTTTTTTTCGGTATCTTCTGTTTTTTCTTCTATTTTTTTTGATTTTTTGCTTTTTTTCTTTGCTATCTTGCCCACTTTTTTTTCAGAGAGTTGATCTTCGGGCAAGCCTTCGATTTTTATTTCTTTTTCCATTTCTTCTACCGTTTCTTTAGTTAACTGTTCTCCAGGTAGATTTTTTACCCCCATTCCTTTTTTAAGTTTTTCTAAAAAAGATGTCATGTTGTTTTACAAATGCTTTTTATTCTTTTAAGTTTTTTAAAGCCGTAAGAAACAAAAAAAGCAAGCGTGATCAAAATAATTATAGGACCCCAAATAAAATAAGGGTTTCTCACCATCTCTATTATAAATAAATTATAGAGACCATGCAAGAAGGTTGCAATTAGTAACCCCGAAATAATTAATTTTGTTCGTTTCTTAGTTTCATAAATAGATAAGGCCCAAAAGTAGCCTAAGGTCCCCGCACATAAAGCGTGTAAAAAAGTAGCTCCTATAAAACGAAGGGAAGAAATCATTATTGTTCTATGGAAAAGTTCACCCCAAAGGAAAAATTTTTCTCCCGAAAATAAAACTAAGATGTTTTCTAAAGCAGCAAAACCTAAGGCCGCAATAATCATATAGAGCATGACGTCTGTAGGTTCATCAAGTTCTGAATTTTTTAATACTGTTTGCCTAACAACTAAATATTTTAAAAATTCTTCTACAAAAGCTATTCCCAAAAAACTGTACAAAAGAAAATGTAAAAAGGAATAGTCTTCTATCACTTTATCGCTGATTACGAAAAAGCTTTCGGAAATACTTATTTCTACGAAAGCAGCAATTACTGCAATTATCATTCCGTAGAGAAAAATCTTCAAAATCATTTTGTTTGATTCAGGATGGACATCTTTCCGTAAGTAAAATAAAAGCCAGATTATACTAGGAGCGAAACCGAAAAAAAGGTAAATAGAATAAGACATAATAAATCAGAGAACAGTAAACAGAGAACAGTAAACATTGTTCTTTGTTCTTTGTTTACTGTTTACCGACGCTAGGCCATTCTTCAATCATTAAATATTTCTTTTTAGACGGAAGTTTTTGATAAATTTCTTCTGTAATGAAAGGTATAAAAGGATGTAGGAGTTTCAAAGAAGATACTAATACATAAAATAAAATATTTTTAGTTTTCTGATCTTGTTGTTTTTTTGATTCTTCAATATATTGGTCGCAAAAATCATGCCAGAAGAAATTGTATAATGTATGAGCTGCTTTTCCAAACCGAAAATTATCCAAGTCTTTATTTACAGACTTTATTGTTTTATCTAATGATTTAAGAACTTTTTTATCAGCTGTTGTAAAATGTTTTGTTCGTACAAATTCGCGAGGCGAGCGAAGCGAGCCTAAATTCGTAAAAATTCGTGAAGGTTTGTTTGATAAAACAAACCGTGCCGCGTTCCAGATCTTGTTGCAGAATTTTTTCCCCATAACGATGTTATCTTCTGTAAACCTGATATCTTGTCCACCCATAATTTGATAAGCGATTCCAAAGCGAGTAGCATCGGCGCCATATAATTCAATAAGTTTTATCGGGTCTACCCCCGTCCCAAGAGATTTTGACATTCTTTTCCCTTCTCTAGTTAAAACCGTAGCATGAATATAAACATCTTTAAATGGGATTTTTTTCATGAATTCCATTCCAGAAAAAACCATCCGGGCAACCCAAAGATTCAATATGTCTCGAGCAGTGCTAAGAACATCGGTAGGATAAAAAGTTTCCAGATCCGTTTTGTTTTTTTGAGGTTTACCCGCCGTAGCCTTGGCGGAAGCGGGCCATCCCATCGTAGCAAAAGGCCAAAGAGCAGAACTAAACCAGGTATCTAAAACATCTGTTTCTTGTTTTAATTTTTTAGTGTTGCAACAAGGACATTTCTTAGGGACATATTTATCGTCAACAATAGGAGGACAGACGCCTTCAAACTTATAAGTATAAATCCAGGCCGGAGTGTCAGCATTTACTTCTTTTTCCGGATGGTGCCGTTTAAAAGCAGTGGTTAATTCTTCTAATTTGTTATAGGTTTTCCAGTGTTTTTTGTCTTTAAGATCAATTTTACCAACAGTCGTTTTTTTGACTTCTGTAATTGTTGCTATTCCAAAAGTTTCACCCGTAGCACTATTTTCAAAAGCAACTTGATCTCTAACTTTTATACCATGATCACGTAGTCGATAAGTACGGGTTTTATTATCAAAAACTTGCGACACTATATCACCAGAAAAACCCATTTTATAGGTGGTATTTTTGATTTTTTGTTCTGAATCTCCGCAGTACCAAACTGGTATCCGATGTCCCCACCAAATTTGGCGAGAGATGCACCAATCTTTTATGTTTTTTAACCAATCAGAATAAGGTTTTTCAAAGGATTTGGGGTGAAAACTTATTTTACCTTTCTTAACAGAATCTGCAGCTATTTTTGCTAATTTATCCATTTTCAAGAACCATTGCCAAGAAGGAATTAATTCAACAATAGTATCGCAACGATAACATTTAGGAATCTGGTGAATATAATCTTCTACTTTTTCTAAAAGATTTCGCTTTTCCAAATCTTCTATAACTTTTTTCCGTGCTTCAAAAATTTTTAATCCCTGATAAAGAACAGGTGCTTCTTTTGTGATTTTGCCTTTTTCATCAATGACTTGAATACTTTCTAATTTATGAGTTTGGCCTATTTGATAATCAGTTAAATCATGGGCCGGGGTAACTTTTATAGCTCCTGTTCCAAATTTAGGATCAACTAATCTGTCAGCAATAATCGGAATTTCTCTATTTACTAAAGGCAAAATAGCTTTTTTACCGATTAGATTTTTGAATTTTTCATCCTTTGGATTTACTGCCACAGCGGTATCTCCAAGCATTGTTTCTGGTCTTGTTGTCGCAACGATAATAAATTTTCTATCTCCTGTTTTTAACGGATACTTTATATACCAAAGCTTCCCTTTCTCTTCTTTATATTCTAGTTCTAAATCTGACAAGCTTGTAGCGCACCGTGAACACCAATTAATCACCCTTTTTCCACGATAAATCCAGCCCTTTTTATAATAATGCAGAAATGCCTTTTCAGCTGCTCTAATGTATTCTCTATCCATTGTGAATCTGGTTCTTGACCAATCACAAGAAGAGCCCAATTTTTTAAATTGATTTAAGATAATATTTCCATACTTGTTTTTCCAGGCCCAAACTTCTTCAATGAATTTATCTTGACCTAAATCAAATCGAGTTTTACCTTCTTTCTTCAGTTTTTTTTCCACTACATTTTGAGTGGCAATTCCTGCGTGATCTGTCCCTGGAAGCCAAAGAGTTTTGAATCCTTGCATTCTTTTCCAGCGAATTAAAATATCTTGGATTACAGCATTAAGAGCATGTCCCATATGAAGTTCGCCAGTAACATTTGGAGGAGGGATAACAATTGTGTAAGATTTTTTGTGGCGTTTGGGAAGTTTATCAGGATTAAAAAAACCAGACTTTTCCCAGAGCTGGTAGATTTTATTTTCAACACTTTTTGAATTATAAGCTTTAGGGAAATTCATACTCTTTATTTTATCATATTATTTTTAAATTCGCATCTGCTTTTATACCTTCCCAACCTTCTCCTTTTTTGTTTTTCTTCCATCTGAAATAACCAGTGACAGCTGTCATGACAGCATTGTCAGTACAAAATTGGATATTAGGTATTAGATATTGGACATTGGGTAGTTCTTTTTGGATTACTTTCTTTAATTGTTTTCTTAATTCAAAGTTTGCTACAACCCCTCCTCCTAAAATTATTGTTTTCGCTTTGTAATCTTTAGCTGCTTTTAATATTTTTTTAATTAAAACATCAATTATTGCCTGCTGGATTTCGACACACATTTGTTTTATATATTGTCGTCCCTCCGTAGTTCTGCTGAAAGCAGAACGAAGGGGGGCTTTCCCATATTTTTTCTTTACCGCATACAAAACAGCAGTTTTTAACCCAGAGAAACTAAAATCATAATCTTTACTGTGAATCATCGGCCTGGGCAAGCTGATAGAGACCCGGTCTCTATCAGCTTGCTTCAGTTGCGAAGCAAGCTTCGCAATTATTGGTCCTCCGGGGTATTCAAGGCCTAAAATTCTTGCTGTTTTATCAAAACATTCACCAGCAGCATCATCACGAGTTTCGCCTAAAATTTTGTATTTACCAAAATCTTTCATTAAGAAAAGTAAAGTGTGTCCGCCAGAGACCACTAGACAAACAGCTGGAAAATCTTTTTTTTCTAAAGGTTTTTTACCAAGAACGTTTACAAAGATATGAGATTTCAAATGATTCGTTGAAATTATAGGAATTTTCCAAAAAGAAGCTAGCGCCTTGACAAAATTTATTCCGACCCACAAACATGGTTCCAGACCAGGACCTTTTGTAACTGTAATTAAATCGAGATTAGGTTTTTGGTATTTTTTTAAAAATATTTTTAGTTTCCTGAATAAACTTTCTTCTCTTTCAAAAATCTTTTTTAATTCTTGAAATTTGACATTTGAAATTTTATTTGAGATTAGAGGTTTGGAATTAGAAATTTTGAACAATCCTGCTTTTTTTAACGCTTTTTCCAGCACTGGAACCAGATTCTTCTGATGCTCTCGTTTCGCTAGGGTAGGGTATACTCCTCCCCATTTTTTATGGATTTCTACTTGAGAAGATACAATATCAGACAAAATCTTAAATTTCGGCTTTTTATTAGAAGCCTTAATAATAGCAATTGAGGTATCATCGCAAGATGTTTCAATGCCGAGGATTATTATTTCTTTTTGTTCCATGTTTTATGCTATATGTTATATGAAATGTTGCTTTTTTTCAATTTTTAAGGTAAAATATTCTTAATCTTGGCCCCATCGTCTAGTTCGGCTTAGGACACTGGGTTTTCATCCCAGCAACACCGGTTCAAATCCGGTTGGGGCCGCTTATTTATGTTAAAAGAAGAATACCTCATAACAGGCAGGGCATCGGACTTAAAAAATACTAAAGATAGAGTCATTTTCAGACTTCTAGAAATTTTCCCCGGCGCTTTAAGCTGGGGGGTATTGTTTTTGGCTATTATTCTTTCTTGGCTGCGGCCTGTCTGGGTCGCTGTTTTTATTATTTGCTTTTCTATTTTTTGGTTTTTCCGAACAATTTATTTTTCTTTTCATTTATGGACAGGTTATAAAAAAATGGCAAAGAACGAAAAAATTAACTGGATAGAAGAACTAAACAAACTACCCACTACCCACTATTCACTATCCACTATTAATAATTGGAAAGACATTTATCATTTAATCGTAATTCCGACATACAAGGAACCATTGGAAATTCTTCAGGATACTTTTAAAGCTCTGGAGAATACAGATTATCCGAAAGATAAAATGATTGTTGTTTTGGCTTGCGAAGAAAGAGTAAAGGAATTCAACCAGAGGATAGTTCAAGAAATCAAGAAAGAATTTGGCACAAAATTTTTTAAGTTTCTCGTAACCTGGCATCCCTATAATTTACCCGGAGAGATTGCCGGGAAAGGTTCTAATGAAACTTGGGCAGCAAAAAGAGTAAAAGAGGAGATTATTGATCCTCTAGAAACTCCTTATGAAAACATAGTCTTCTCTTCTTTCGATGCTGATACTTGTGTTTTCCCTCGCTATTTTAGTTGTTTGACCTATTCCTATTTAACTTCCGACCGACCAACAAGAACTAGTTTTCAGCCCGTTCCTCTTTTTATAAACAATATTTGGCAGGCGCCAGTGATTTCGCGGCTTTTTTCTTTCTCTTCAACCTTTTGGCATACCATAAACCAAGAGCGTTCAGAGAAATTAATTACTTTTTCTTCCCATTCAATGAGTTTTAAGGTTTTGGTGGATGTAGGATTTAAACAAACTAATGTTGTTTCAGATGATTCAAGAATTTTTTGGCAATGCTTTTTCAAGTATGATGGCGACTATCAGGTAAGTCCTTTATATTATCCTCTTTCTATGGATGCGAATGTAGCCAAAAGTTTTTTCCGGACAATGATAAATATTTACAAACAACAAAAGAGATGGGCTTATGGAGTGGGGGACGTACCTTACTTTCTCTTCGGCTTTTTAAAAAACAAAAAAATCCCCATTTTTAAAAAAATTTCTTTAGGATTTGAATTAATTGAAGGACATTTTTCCTGGGCTACATTCAGTATTTTAATTTTTTTATTAGGCTGGCTTCCTTTGTTTATTGGAGGATTTGAATTCTCCCAAAGTCTGCTTTCTTATAGTTTACCAAAAGTGGTTAGCCGAACTATGACAGCGGCTATGATTGGTATTGTCGCCGCTTGCTATTTGAGTTTTATTTTACTTCCCCCCAAGCCTCCAGAATATGGCCGCTATAAATATTTAGTTTGGGCTTTCAGCTGGCTTTTAGTTCCTTTACTGATGATTTTTTTCTTTTCTTTTCCTGCCTTGGACGCCCAAACCAGATGGATGCTAGGAAAATATATGGGCTTTTGGGCAACTGACAAAGTGAGAAAGTAGCTCTTACTCCAGGTGTATTCTCTTTCTGAATTTCCCTAATTTTTCTTGCAAAAGGGGATATTTTTTTAGTTCGGGATTTTCCCGAAGAATTTCTTTTGCTGAATTCCTTGTCTTTTCAACCAGCTTTATATCTTTTAAAGAATTCATCATTAAATCTGGAATTCCCCACTGACGAATACCTGAAAAGTCGCCCGGTCCCCGAATCTCCAAATCTTTTTCAGCTAATTTAAAACCATCTTCGGAAGTAATTAGCGCTTTTAGTCTTTGTCGGGTCCTTTTGGCTGGCGAGTCGGTAAACAACAAACAATAAGATTGATAACTTGCTCTGCCTACTCTCCCTCTGAATTGATGGAGTTGAGCTAAGCCGAATCTTTCCGCGCCCTCAATCATCATTACAGTTGCATTGGGAACATCAACCCCCACCTCAATTACGGATGTTGAAACTAAAACGTCTGTCTTTTTATTTCTAAAATCTTTCATTATTTTTTCTTTTTCTTTTGGGGTCATTTTTCCATAGAGCATTTCTACTCTTAGGTCGGGAAAAATTTCTTTTGAAAGTTTTTCATATTCTTCTTTTACTGCTTTCACTTCTGCCCAACTGGTAATTTCTTTTTCTGAACCTTCAGAGTTTCCTGGTTCGATTCTTGGACAAATTACAAAAATCTGCCTTCCTTTTTTTACTTGCTTTTTTATAAAATCATAAGTAGATTGACGGTCTTTTGGCGGAATTACTTTGGTAATTATTTTTTTTCTTCCCTTAGGCAATTCGTCAATTAGTGATAAATCAAGGTCTCCGTAGACTGTCAGAGTCAAAGTTCGGGGGATAGGAGTAGCCGTCATAGAAAGCAAATGAGGGATTGGCCTTGATTCTTGATTCTTGATTCTCGATTCTTTTAAAAGTTTAGCTCTTTGTTCTACGCCAAAGCGATGTTGTTCGTCTAAAATTACCAAAGCTAATTTCCCAAATTTTACCTTATCTTGAATTAAAGCGTGGGTGCCGATTAAAATATCCAACTCACCCTTGAGTGTTTTTTCTAATAGTTTTTTTCTTGAGATTTCAATTACTTCATTTTTTAATTTTTTTGAACGGAACTGATCCTGTTTGCCGGTTAAAAGACCAATATTTAAATTAAAATCTTGAAGCAATTTTGAAACTTCCTGAAAATGCTGCTTAGCTAAAATTTCAGTTGGAGCCATAAAAGCGGCTTGCCAGCCGGCTTTAGCCACGCTTAAAGCAGCCATTGTTGCTACAACAGTTTTTCCAGAGCCCACGTCTCCTTCAAGGAGTCGATTCATTGGCCTTTCTTTTTCCAAGTCTTTCAAAATTTGCCAAGCAGATTTTTTTTGAGCATCAGTTAGTTTAAAAGGTAAAGGACCAACAAATTTTTTGATTAAATTTAAATTGAAAGGAATAGAAACTGCTTTTTCTTTGGAAAGTCTGGCCTTTTCTCTTAAAACGAAGAGCTCAATAAAAAAAAGCTCTTCAAAGGAAAATCTTTCCTGGGCTTTTTTAGCCAAGATTTTGGAATCGGGAAAATGAATTTGCCAAAGAGCTTTATTGATTGACAGAAACTTATTTTCTTTTATTATTTTTTCTGGCAAGGACTCTGGAATTTTGTTTTTGAGATTGACCAGAAGCGGTTTTAGAATATATCTAAGCCATCTTGAGGATAAACCCGCGGTTTCGGGATAAACAGGAACCAAGCGGCCAGTGTGGATTAAATCAACCCCCGGCTTAATTTTTTCATAGACAGGGCCTGATAAATATGTCCCTCTTTTTCCACTCGCCACTTTCCCAGAAACAATTAAAGAGTCTCCTCCTTTGATAATTTTTGTCAAATATGGCTGGTTGAACCAAGTAATTTTAATTGCTCCTGTTTTGTCTTGTAAAAGAGCTTGAGTTATAAACATTTTTCTTTTCCAGGTTCTGATAGTTTTAATTTCAAGGATTTTTCCTTGAATAGTGCAGATTTCATTAATTTTTATTTCAGAAATGGGAATTAAATTCGAAAAGTCCTCGTACCGCCGAGGAAAATGAAAAAAAAGATCGTTTATTGTTTTAATCCCTAGTTTTTTTAGTCTTTTCTGTAAAATAGAACCAATTCCAGAGATTTGTTCAAGAGGGGTGGTTAAAGATAACATATTTGTATATCCATCTTATCAAAAAACAGAATTAAAAAACAGAAAAGCGCCGGAAACGGCGCTTTTAGTTAGGGTTTTCTTTATGGAGAGAAACATTGATTACGATTGCAATCACAGAAAGAACTATGATGATTGCTATTAGGAACGTTTTACTCATTTTTCTCTCCTTTCTTTGTTGCGAAAGAACAAATTATGATTTCGGCGCCCTCGGGCTGAGTCGAACAGCCACTTTTCTCCTCCGCAGGGAGACGTTTTGTCCATTAAACTACGAGGGCAATGCTCTTTAAATTTACCACAAAATTAAGTTAAAAACAATTGACTTAACTTATTTTAATAGGTAAAATAAAAAATAATTGGAGGAGTGGCCCAATGGTACGGCAATGGATTGCTAATCCATCGCGGTGTAAAAAGCCGCTTGTGGGTTCGAATCCCACCTCCTCCGCATGAAAATTTGAAAGTGCCGAAGGTACTTACAAATTTTCATTATGAGCGAGGATGTGGCGAGAATCCAACCCCCCGAATTGCGAGCCCCGCCGAAGGCGGGGCGAGGCAATGCCTTCGGGCAACTCATTCGAATCCCACCTCCTCCGCATTTATTTATCCATATTTTTATCCATTTGGAGGGGTCGGATAATGGCTATTCCACCAGTCTTGAAAACTGGAGTTCTGCAAAGGACATGTGGGTTCGAGTCCCACCCCCTCCGCACAGTATTAAACCTTTCTTTTTTTTACTATAATCTAAAAAATAAAAATCTATGGCTAATAATTTTGAAATGGTTCCTGTTGAAACACCAAAAGATACAGAGCGACGACAAGAAAGAGAGGAAATTGAACATGAAGAAAGCGTTGATGCCGCCGCTGGATGGGTCTTAGCGATGCTTAAAAAGAGGAAAAAATATGGTGAACGAATTCCGCTTAAGCGGGACCGATCTTTTGATGTTCCCAAAGATGTAACCGAGTTACCGGGCGACGTGTCTCAATTAGTAAGGTCAGCTTACCGAATGGAGTATTCACAAAAAGGGTTGTATAATCTTGCTAAAGAAATTTCGCGAAAACATCAAGAATTGCGGTTTTCTTTCAAGCTAGATTCTAAAGGAAAATGGATTGAATATTCAGTTCAAAAACAAAATCTTAATGTCGGAGATGAAGTCTTGTGGGAAAATCAAGACGTTCTTCAATGGGAAGAGCCGAAGGAAATTAAATCTATTCAAGAGGATCCGAAGTCAAAAAGAAAGTATGCGTTTTTTAAAGGTGGAACTACTGGTATACCACTTGAAGAATTGATCAAGGCCAGAAAAGATTAAATTAGTTTTTAGATAGATTGCCGTCAAAGAAAAACTTAAAATCATCATTTTCACTCTGGTGGACTCAAATTCGGTATGTAAATATACTCAGTTTGTCGTTGAAGTATAGTTCTAACATTGTCCACGATGTCCCGCTTTTTATCTAATTTATTTTATGTCCTACCTTTATTTTAAAAAACCTTCAAAGAAATTTTATCCAACTGTTAAGATTGTAAAAAAAATAACTGGAAAAAAAATTCTGGCCTTTGCGCCTCATTCTGACGATTTGGGTATTGGAGCAGGAGGATTTCTCGCCCAGCTTGCCAAAACCAATATTGTTAAACCAGTTTTAGGTTATTCTGGCTTTCGCGGAGTTGCGGGTGAACTTTCTCCAAGGAAAGCTATTCGTCTTAGAGAAGAAGAAATGAAAAAAGAAGCGAAAATATTAAAAATCAGGTCTCCTATTTTTCTTCAGCTTACTACTTACGAAAAAAATACTCCTCAATTACGCAAAGCCGATAAGGAAAAAATAAAAACAGTTATTAGAAAAGAGAAACCGGTAATTATTTTCTTGTCCAATCAATATGACCTCCATCCGCGCCATAAACTTCTTTCCCGCTTGATTCTTGATGTTTTAAAAGGTTTAAAGTGGAAGGGAGAACTTTTCTTTTACGAAATTCCCTGGTCAGTTTTTTCTGGCAATGAGTTTGATTTTATTGTGCCTTTATCTTCTAAACTGATGAAACAAAAAATAAACGCTATTAAAGTTCACAAGTCCCAGCTTAAGCGGACTGATTTCGTAAGATTGAGTAAAGCACTATTGGCTTTAAGAGCTGGTATGGTGCCGGAGCAAAAAATTACAGGTTACGGGGCAGATAAAATTTCCCTAGGGGAATGGGTGGAAGTGTATAAGTATACAAAATTGGAATCCTAAAATGAAATTATATATTGAAAAGAACTATGGAACGCTTTCCCGACGAGCCGCTGATATTGTATCTCAACGAATAAAGAAAAATCCAAGATTAGTTTGGGGACTTGCTAC
>Ga0114922_10002411_pt1 | contig 17517 bp, 12 predicted proteins | sample AartaG_FD_100975 | JGI IMG/M metagenome (GOLD analysis project Ga0114922, IMG submission 100975) | Deep subsurface microbial communities from Aarhus Bay to uncover new lineages of life (NeLLi) - Aarhus_00045 metaG | ecosystem: Environmental > Aquatic > Marine > Oceanic > Sediment | place...
GAACAGCAGCAGCTGCAGGTCGAAGTCAGTCTGGGCTTCCAGCACAACCGTTCCCGGCCCGGATTTGTAAAACCGGAACCTGTCGACGTCCCCTCTCGAGATGGAGCGGCCAAAGCTCTGGGTACCAAACGAGGGCACCTGTACCTCGAATCCGGGCGCATCATCGGGCTCGAAGGGATCCGCCAGATCCCGATCCGCCAAGCTGTCCCCCGGGCCCTGATCCCCCGGCCCGGGACCCGGCTGTATGAAAGCGGTTGGCTCAAGCAGAGATAGCAGCTCAGGGCTGGCGGGGATATCGATCCGCTTGCCACCGCCCAAAGAGCCATCCGGTTTGGTAATCCGGCAGATGACCCGCACCCGACTCGGATAGCTCTGTAGTTCTCCGCTTATGGTAAAGGTATTGCCTCCTTCCGGCTGAGGTATGATCCTCAGGCGTTTGTACTCCGCCGCCAGGTACAGCTCCAGCCCGCTCTTGAGTCGGTCCCCGAGTCTCACCCTGCCATGCTCGTCGGAGAGAAACGGCAGGATCGTCAGGTTCTGCCCGCTTGTATCGGGAACCGTCTGCAGGAGAAAATCTCCCAATTCGCTCACGGCTCTGTCGATATCCTCCGGTGCGTCGGCGGAAAGGAAGGCAGCTGAGACTACGAGCAGGGCGAGCAGGAGGAGTATGGTGAAGAGACTGCAGCATCGTTTCATAAGCCCAACTCCCCGGCGATGCTCTGCATCGCTTGCACCGCGATTGTGGAAAACTCCTCCAGCGGAACTCCCGCCTGCTCGCAAAGCAGGATACTCTCCCGGGAGACCTTTCGGGCAAACTCCTTTTTCTTCATTCTCTTGACCACGGATGCCGGTTTCACTGAGGCGAGCCGCTTGTCCGGCATTACCAGAGCGGTGGCTACGATCAGGCCCGTGATGCTCTCCGCCGCAGTAATGGCGTAGTCCAGCGTGCCGGTTCGTTCCAAGCCCAATCCATCGGCATTGTGAGCCAGGATAGCACCGATGATTTCCCGGTTCACGCCGAGTTCTTGAAGGATCTCCTCGCTCTTGCGTCCGTGTACCGCAGGATCCTGGGTGATATCGAAGTCCAGATCGTGAAGCATCCCGATAACCCACCAGGTATCGGGATCCCCGCCCAGGCGATGGGCCAAACGTTCCATGATGGCCGCCGTGGCCAGGCTGTGTTTCTTCAGCCAGTCGCTTTGAACGTACTGATCGACCAGCTGTACCGCTTGTTCCCGGTTCATGCTATTGAATCCCCCATCCGTAGGTTGAGGGGTAGTACTGCTCCTGTTCCGGAACGTACTCCCGCCCCATCCCTTCGAAGTCTATCTGTAGATCAGAGACGTACCACCTTCCTCCGGATCTTTCCAAATACAGTTCCCCCTCCGACACTCCCGGCGAACCGAACAGACGCAGATTCATCCAAGCCGTGCGACGATGAGACACGGATGAGTTCTGTTCGCCTTCTGCATAGGATTCCGTTGTAATGGCGCCGATACGGTAGTCTACAGGAATCAGGTTCCGCTCCAGGTAGTAGCGGATCGAAATGGTCAATTCATCCTTCACCTCGGCATGCAGAGATTCCCCCTCCACTCTTCGTTCCAGAAGGGCATTCAGAAAGCGAGCCGATACCGATACCATCTCCAGAGTATTTCGATCGACTCCGACCAGATCGGCCAGGGGTCCGATTTTGAAATCTTCAGGCAGGATCTGAAGTGATTCCAGGGCCAGGAGTCTCTGCTGCTCCGATTGTTGGGCCGCAGCCAGTTGCGGTTGCTCGGGAGGGGCTGCCTGGGCCAAGGTTATCTCCCGTTTGCTCAACACCTCTCCGGCTTCGCTGTCAGCGGCGGGTTCCGGAGTAGAGACGGGCTGCCCGGGTGGCTGATCCTGTGAGCTTTGGTTCTTTCCCCGCGTACAAGCTACCAAGCAGAGGAGGAGGATCAGCGGTAAAACGCTCCACCATTTCACACTTTTTTCTATCAGATTGAGGGGAATTCGTCAAAGGGCGGAACTGACGGATTCACCGGAGCCAGGCGTGTCTGCCCCGATCGGCGCCGATGCCGTTATCTTGGTAATGACAAGACGGTTGGCTATCTGCATAATGGTGACAGCCATGAAAGGGTTTTCAGTGGTTTTCGATCATCTCAGCCGGGATTACAACGAGCCGGTCAAGGACCCCCTGTGGAAGAATATCACCCTGTCTCGGGGCTTGCTGCAGCTCACCTCTCATAGGGCTTTTCAGAAACTCAATGGGATCAAGCAGTTGGGGCCTACCTACTTGGTCTATCCCGGTGCTACCCACACCCGCCTCAACCACAGCCTGGGGGTATTCCACCTGGCCCGGAGGATGCTGGTGAATCTGCTTGGCGGGGGCATCTCAACCGGTACGGCGGGCGAATCTGCCGGTCCGGCGCTGGCCGAGCTCGGTTTGGAAGACACCAAGGCCTTCCTCTGTGCCGCCCTTCTGCACGATCTTGGGCATTACCCATATGCCCATTCGCTCAAAGATGTGGGCCTGCGCAGTCATGAGACCCTTACGGCCGAACGGATTCTTCAAACCGATCTGTCCACTCTGATTCGGGAAAAGGTGGGAACGGATCCCGAGTTGGTGGCCGCGATCGTCGATTCCTCGCTGTCTCACCGAAGCAAACATCTGGATTTTTTTCGTAATCTTCTCTCCGGCGTGCTCGATCCTGATAAGCTCGATTATTTGAATCGCGACGCCTACTTCTGCGGCGTACCTCACGGCATCCAGGATGTCGATTTTATCTTGGCCGAGATCCGGCCCCGCGCCGACGGGCTGATCGTAACGGAAAAAGGACTGAGCGCGGTGGAGAGCATCCTCTTCTCCAAATACCTGATGTACAAAACCGTGTACTGGCACAAAACGGTGCGCATCGCCACCGCCATGATAAAAAAAGCGATTCTTCTGGCTCTGAAGGAGGGTGTTCTCCGCCCCGAGGATCTGTACTGGTTGGATGACTACGAGTTCGCCTCCTTGACCCAGCGTCACACCTTCGCTGCGCTGCAGCTGATTCGCCGGGTTATGGAGCGGCAGCTGTACAAACTGGTGGCGGCGGTTCCCTTCGATGCTCTCAACCCCCTGCATCTACGACTTCAGGATGTTCGCGACCGTCTGGGCTTTGAACAGGCTCTGGTCGAGGAGGTTGAAAAACTGCTGGGCAGAAAACTGCCGCTCCAGAGCCTGATCATAGATGTTCCCGAGCCGATAAACTTCGAGATAAATCTTCCCGTTTTGCAGAACGACACCGGGGAGATAACCGTCTACGAAAACTCCCGCAGCGTGTTCAGCCGCGAAAGTGTACGCTCCTTCGTGCGCTCGTTGAGAACCATTTCTCTATTCGCCGAAGAAGCGGATGACCTCAACTGTGCTTTGGGGAAGATCAACGCCAAGAGAATCCTCACAAAGGGTATGGGGTAGAGCCTTGTCAACCGTGGTTTTGTCTCCTAGTGCAACCCAGCGGATGAACATATTCATCAAAAAGGTGGGGCGCGGGATCAACAGACACCGGATGATCCAGCCGGGGGAGAAAATTCTAATCAGCGTCTCCGGTGGGAAAGACTCCCTGGCCCTTTGCCTGGCTCTACAAGAGCGCAAAAAATGGGTTCCCATGGATTACGATCTCCAGGGGCTGTTCATAGACTGGCGGGAATACCCCGCCGGTGCGGAAAATCGCAGGGCGCTGCTTGAGTTCATGGACAGTCTCAACATTCCCTGCCGAACCGTGGAGGCCAGCATCTATCCGCTCACCTACGACAAGCCCTTTAACTGCTACATCTGTTCGCGTAACCGTAAGCGAATTCTCTTTCAGGAGGCTGAACGCCTGGGTCTGTGCAAGGTTGCTGTGGGCCATCACCTGGACGACATCATAGAAACAACTCTGATGAATCTGTTTTTTAAAGGGGAGATCGCCACCATGCTTCCCATTCAGGATTTCTTTGAAGGTCGGATCAAGATCATCCGGCCGATGTGTGAGGTGGAGGAAAGAGATATCCTTCGTCTGATGAAGATCTATCCTCTTCCGGTGTTCGATATTCACTGCCCGCGGAATCTGGACAATCAGCGGGCATTCTTCAAAGATCTGATCAAACAGGTTAAACGATTGAACAAGCACGTCAAAGAAAATCTGTACAACGCTCCCCGGCATATCAACAGGGATTACCTGCCGTGAGCTCACAGTGCCGCGCCTGGGGGGTAATAAAACCTGGCTGGAACTCGCCGGCTTGAATCCCGGCGGATTCTTGAACTACATTAGAGCCCAATGAGAATCGCCATACTTAGTGACGTTCATGCAAACCGAGAGGCTCTCAGGGAAGTGGAGCGCAGCCTCCGCGATTTGGCTGTGGATGCCATTCTCTACCTGGGAGACGCGGTTGGTTACAACGCCGATCCTGAGTACTGCACGCGCCGCTTGGCGGATCTAACGGATCTGACGGTGCGGGGTAATCATGACAAGACCGTAGCCAACCCGACGAATCTGGATTGGTTCAACGAGGTTGCCCGATCGGCAATACTCTGGACCAGGGAGGCGATGAGTGCCAAGAGTCTCCAAATCCTGGAATCCTTTCCCAAAGGACCGAGGGTTGTAATGGATCGCTACCTCCTCTGTCACGGATCGCCCATGGATGAGGACCTGTATATTACCAGGCGTGCAGAGGTGGAGCGAAGCTTCTCATTTCTGAAGAAGAACACCGAGGGGGTCAGGATCTGTTTTTACGGTCACACCCACGTTCCCTATATCATAGAAGAAAACGGCAGGGCCCTGACGCCCCCTGAGCGTTATCATCTCGATTCGAAGCGCTGCTACATGATCAATCCGGGTTCAGTTGGCCAGCCCCGGGATCGGGTGCCGATGGCTTCATTCGGTTTGTTCGATGAGGAGGAAATGGTATATTATCACTACAGGGTACCGTTTCCCATAGAAACGGCTCAACGAAAAATAATTGCCGCCGGGCTTCCCCGAATGCTCGCTGAGCGGCTTGCCGCGGGCTGGTAATGAGGAAGGAGAAAAACGAACAGTGGCCATGAAGAACCCAAAGGTGATGGAGGAACGAATCCGCCGAGTGCGAGTGTTGTTCAAAGAACTGGGATACAAGCTGCACGAGACCGAGCGCTCCGAAGAAACCTATTCTGCCGGCTTTGAAAACGAGGAGGGGATGCAGGGCGGATTCTTCATTGACAGAAGCAGCCGCTTTCTGGAAATCGCTTATACATTTTCTTTCTCCCCTTCCATGGCCGAGTACGTGAAAACCCGCCTGGAAGAGATGCTGAAGATCAGCTACGAGTTCGGCTGCTATATCAATCTGCAGACCACGGAAGAGGAAATCGCCTTTTCCGTGTTCTCCAAGCTGTACTACACCGGACTAAACTACTACGCTTTGAAGGAAAGCCTGCGCGAGTTTGCTCTGTGTGTTGAGGTGCTAACGGATCTGCTGGAAATCACGAGCGCGGAGAGCTCGTAAGCCTCGGCCCGGTCTGCGCGGCCCGGCCTGCGCGTCCCGGCCTGCGCGGCGCGGCAATTTCAATAAATTTCAGAGAAAATGCTGGTATCTCGAATCCGTCCCGGAGCGCAGTTTTCGGCGAACTGAAGGGCCTTGTGCAGCACCGATTCCCCGTATTGCTTGGAGTTGGAGATTACAGCTGCACCGATCTCGGCAAAGCGCCATGAATCCTGGAGGCCGACCTCCGCCACCGAAATTTTAAACTTGTTCTGTAGCCGGCTTTTTACAGACTGAACGATTTGTCGCTTTTCCTTGATCGATCCAATGTCCGGTAGATCGAGGGCGAAGTGTAGAATGGAGACGACCACAAATCAGCTCTCCTCCTCTTCGGGCAGGATTCGCGAAACCTCCCCCAGATCAAGCTGAATCACACTCTCCCCATCTTGGTTTTGGGTCCGATCCTTCAGGGGCAGATACTTCTCATTGTACAGTCTGGCCAGCTCGAAAACATCGTCCCCCTGGTACCGTTCCGGAACTCTAACCTCGAGATTATAGTCGGTTTCCTCCAGACCTCTGCGCATCACGTGAATGGGATCTGTTACGGTGAGAGCGAAGTGGGGGCTGTAGATCAACAGATAGGCCAGTACGACCAGTACAACGATAATGAAAAACAGGATGCTCTCCCTGGACAACTGACTCACGTAGGCGCGCTGGTCGAAGAACAGCTCCAGCCCGTCTCGGGCCAGATAGGAGTAGTCGCCGGGGGCGAAGTGTTGGGAGTAGTAGTCGTTGGAGAAGCGGGAAAACAGGGTTTGGCCCCGGTATTTTACGATCAATATATTTGTCCGTGTCTCCTGCAGGGTTTTCAAGGCAAGAACGAAGTCCGCCGGGTTGTCTGTGTTTTCGGCAAGATACTCGGACGTTGCTTCCTGCTGCTTCGAGAAAGCGGTATCCAGTCCGTTGATCTGCAGGGTCGAGGAGAAGAAGGTGAAGAACAGCAGGCAGAGCACCATGACGGTTACACTGATGGCTGTAATCGAAGCCACGTGTCTCTGAGCCATGGGAGAGGAAACGTTCTTGATTCTTCGAAATATCTTGATGATACGCAGGAAGCGAAGGATTCTGGCGATGCGGATTGCCTTGATCACTTTGAGCAGATTCAGGATACCCCCCAAACCCAGGGCGATCCCACTGCCGGTCAACAGGGTCAGGGCGAAGGGCCCGGAGTTGAACATCAACAGGGGTATCGAAGCTATAAAATCGATCCATCCCCGTTCCAAGGTAAGGTAGCGCCCGACCCGGCGTCCCATCAGGGCATAGTAGAATCTGATGAGGAACTCGATAGTGAAGAACAGGTCGAAGAAGAACCCGGCCAGCAGGAGTTTGTTCCGGATATCGACATTCCATCCGGAAAGCACTGCGTAATCTTCGAGGAAGGTTTGCACCAAAACGAGCAGAATGGCGGCTATGACCACGGATTCGAGAAAAGAAACCAAGGGCCGCCGTTCTGTTAATTTGCTTTCGTTCATTGTCAAATTCCCTACCATCCGCTTTCCGAAGCGATCTTGTAGAACTCATCGAGCATCTTTATATCGAAGCCGTAGTGCTTGTAGTTACGGCGGGTGATGCTGAACCAGCTTCTATCCGGAGTGTTGGCGCCTCTGTCGACCCGGGCGATCGGTTTGAAGTTCTTGCCCCGGGATGAAAAGATGGCCGCCAGACGGGCCGTGGCGTCGATCTGTTTATCCTCCTCGAAAGACACGTTGCTGTACAACCCACCCCGCAGCAGTTCCGGTGGCACAATCTGCAGCTGTGCTTTCATGCTTTCCAGGGCGGTGGCCGCGAATTGCGGCTGTACCAGCACCGACTCTACACCCTCGCCTGCTCCACTTTCGCTGAACAGCTGAATGCTTGGGCGCAGGAGCAGGGTTGCATGGATCATGTGCTTGAGGTCCCCGATTTCAAGACGCAGGCGCTGCACTTTGGTTAGCTCGAAATGAACGTACTGACGATCATCGAAGGACTTCTCCAGGTAGCGCCCCACGAAGTCGTTCGCAATCGCGGTTACGGGCCCGAGCAGGCCCTTGCGCGCTTCAGGTTTCTGCAAGAGTCGTTGGACAAGCTCCCACATCTGCTGCCTGCACGGATCTTCGGGAATCCGGTGCGGTTGAATCTTGGAAACAAAGGAGAAGGAGATTTTCTGGCGGATCCACTCTTCCAGTTGGGGTTTGAGCACCTTGTCGGTTTCCTGAACCAGGGCGGTGTACAGAAGCCGCAGTATCTGATTCCAGGGTTGTCCCGGAAAAAATTGGGGGGAGGAGAGGGTCGGCACAAGGCTCTGGGCATTGGTCTTCAAGAACTGGAGGATCTGCTCCTCCTTCTTCAGAGGATTCAAGTTGTTCAATGCCGGATTGGACAGCAGATGATTAATGAAAGCTGCCGCCCGGGCCAGGGAAGGGTCCATCTTCTCTATTCTCGGTTACGCCTTTGATTCTTTCCCAATGTTTTTTTTACTCCTCGATTGTGATACGTTTACGGGCGTGAGAACTATTCTCTTATCCTGCTTACTTTTAGCGTTTCTCGCCAACTATACACCATATGCTGAAGACGGGATAAGCCCCTCCGGAGCGGATGGACCGGCTGAGGCGGAAGATGAGCAGGCGGCTACCCCTGCGAATGACGCCGGCGAGGAGATTACTGTCGCCGAAGTTGAAGCCCCGGAAGCCTTGCTCGAGCTGGACATCGGAGATGCCGACGTGGACTTTGTTTTGGAAGGGGTTTGGCGGGCATCGATGTTCGGCTCCGTCGGCGAATATGATTTCCCGGATCTAGACGGCGGCTGGGTCTTCGAACAGAATCCGGACCTGACCTTCTCTATCTGGCTTCTCAACCGCTTCTTTGTCGAAGCCTCGGTCATCGGAGATTTTACGATCAAGGATCTTTTAGAGCAAGAATACAACTACTGGGACCAAAACTACATCCTTATGGGGTACCTGGGCCAGGAGGGTGAGTTCCTCAAGCGCATCCTGATCGGCAGCAAGGATGTGAGCATCGATCCCTTTCCCTTTATCGATGTACCCGAGCCGGGGCTCGCCTCCCTTGGGGTGGAAGCGGTCATGGGCACGGGGATGAGCGAGCATCAGCTGCTTCTGCGCTACGACAACAACGAGCCGGACAGCCTGACCTACATCGGCAGCAATTTGGTATCCGAGCAGATCATCGCTCTGGATGAGTATATCCAGGGGCGGTTTTTCAAGCTCCCGGACGAGAATGTCGACGACCTGGAGGTCTATATCGAGGATGACTTCGGCCCCTACAGCGGGGATGATGGGAACAACTATCGCAAGGCCGACTCGGATGATGCTGTTCTGGACAGCGAGGAGGGAACTGTACTTCTCACGGAAGCGGCCGAGGGAAGCGTGCTGGTTTACTACAGCAAGAGCGGAACAGAGGTTGGGGATGACGAGATTATACCTCCCCCGGAATACATAAAGGTCGATGCGTTTCCCGCTCAGATTTCAGGCAAACTTGACGTGAATCCAGCAAGCGAGCCGGAAGATTTCAGCTGGTCTCTCACCTATCTGGGGCAGGATATGAGCGACAGGCGGGTCACGCTGATCCCCAGCACTCGCTCTTATCCGTATCTCCGTTTGTACAAACCGGATGAGTTTTCCCCCTTTGAGATCCTCTCGAGCTACGAAATCGAGGAACCGATACCGGAGGACCTTACCCGGTTTCGTGTTTCGATCGTCAACAAGGCAGACCGCAATCGAGGGGCAACTTCGCCGGTCGAGTTCCGATTGACCCCGGAAACCGAATACGTCACGGCGTACGTAGATCCGGATCTACGGAATGATCTGCGTAATCTCTATCCCTTTCTCGACGATTATGAGGCTTCACCGATCTTCGATGATGCTAACCTGCTCTACGGCCCACTGGCCGATGCCAAGCCCGGATATCTGGATTACGAGATCCTGGTTAGCGAGCTCACCCCGGTGAGCGTCTACCAGGTCGGTTCCGATGTTGTTCCCGGCTCCGTGCGAATCCTGCGCAACGGCATCACGGAAACCCGCTATGAAGTGGATTACGAGTTGGGCACGATTACCTTCCTGGCCGAGATTGCCGAGGATGACCGATTAGTCGTGAATTTTCGGCGCAAAGAATCCCGGGTAAACAACGGGGATATCCTATTTGCCTGGGGCAACACACTGTCCTTCGGTGAGGCATTCAACCTGCAGTTGGCCACCGGTGTACGCTGGAACTTCCTTTCCGGAGCGTTCTCGGAAGAGACCTACTCCCGTACGGGGAGCGTGCTGGCTTCCGCCAGTGCCGATGGAACGATCGGGCCGTTGACCTATGAAGCCTCGCTCGGCGGGGCGTACACCAATCCGGACACCACGGGAGTTCTGCGCCTGCTGAGCATGGAGCGGGACGTGGTGAATCCCCCTGAATCGCCGTTATACCTCACGACTACTTCCTTCGCCGATGGTGATGTGGTGGTGGAGATGCCAGTTGACACGGAACTGCTGCCCGCCTACCCCGAAGAACCGGATTTCCATCCCTTCGCCGAGGTGCAGAGGGTTCTCAAGGTTGACTGGGAAGTACCGTCAGCTAATAGTGCAGAGTGGAAAGTGCAGGGACATACCGATACGGATAATGAGGCCGTCGAGTACCGGAATATCGTTTTCTACTACAAATTGCCGGTAACGAATGTTATCGCTGCAGGCTCGGTGCTGCAATTCCAACTGCTCGATCTGGATGGAAAAGGCGTCACCTGGGAGATCCCCGCCGAAGCGAACAAAACCGATCCGTGGCGCAAGATCGTGGTTTCCCTTGAGGATGAGAAGGTCTACGACGGCAATGGGAATTCTCTATCCGGGAGTTCGGTGGCGGTAGACCCGGGGTACGGCTCCTTCAGCCAATTTTCGGTGAAGATGACCGGCATCAACACCCCCGACAACCAGGGCGAACTGTACCTGGATGAGCTGCACCTGACCGAACCGCGCGGGGCGTTGGGAGCCGCGGCCACCCTGGATCTGGAGCTGATGCTGCCCGGAGCAGTGCTGACTGTCGGGGACTATGCCCTCATCCACGATCTCGCCTTGCGGGAATCCGCCTCCTTTTCCAGCCGCGGTTTTTCCACCCTCTACGGGCAACCCGCCCAAACCCGCAGCACGCGATCGGCCACGGAGCTGGATCTGGGGCTGGCTTTTTTGGATCTGGGTATCGATTTCGCGGTAGCGACGAATGATGGGACCGTTGCGCTGGCGGCAGGTCACAATGTCACAGTACCCAATATTTCCTTTCCCGTTGTGTTCTCCGAAGCCTTCCGGCTCTCCGGACCGGCCACGGATCCGTTGACCATAGAGGAGTTTCCTCAGTTCTCGCGGGAGCAAACGGAGATCCAGAGAGCGAACACCCTGAGCCTGAGCGCATCCCCCTTCGTCCTCCTGGATCTGTCAGCCGCTGCCGGAACTATCGAAAACGTGCTTTCCTTCAGCTGGGCGGCCGACCTCTCCCTTACCCCGGGTCCGGTATCCCTGCAGAATAATCTGTCGGTGTCCGGTTCCGTGGATGGGTTCGTACTGCCCCCGGGCGGGTACTTCGCCAACTGGATCAACGGTTACGCCCTGTTGGTGCCCTACAACACTCTTGCCGGATTCGCCGGTACTGATTGTTGGGAACCCGGACTCGAATTGGAACGCCGGGCCGATGTAACTATGGACTGGAGTGCAGTCACCCTGCCGGTGGGTGTCGGGGTGATGTGGCGACACGGTTTTCACAGCTACGACTACGATTTTCCCGCCTCCACGGGCACGCTGCAGAGCACTGCGGAGATGGAACTGAGCTTGCCCATCCGCTGGCAGGAGGGGGGCACGAACGTTTTTTCGATCACTCCGGGCTACCGTCGCAATCTCAACGTGGTCAATAGCGAGCCCGGTCTCCTCGATTTCTCCGATGATATCCCCCGCTCCTTCGAAACGATCTACAATCAGAGCTACCTTTACAACCAATTCCCCTTTGTCGAGTTGTACTCTGTGGCCGCCGAGCAGCTGTTTATGGATCTGTCCGAGTTCTACGGGCTGGACAAGGCCGATTACGGTGCGGAGGCCTATATCCAGCTGTCCAGACGCTTCTCCTCCAGAATTCGAGATCTGTTTCTGCCTTCGTTTTTCGAGCTGGGTTTCAAGAAGAGCTTCGTGAAGAACGAAGACCTGACCGATCTGTACAATACCTACACCCTGGAAGCCCAGAGTACCGCCCTGAACCTGTTCGGAGCCTTCGGCGCCTACCCGCTATTCCCCTTCTACAGAACCGACGAGTTCACAACCAGCCTCTCTCTGAGCCTCGATGTGCTGACCTACACTGGCAACGCAACGCTCGGTGACTGGCAGGCGGCCCAGCCGTCCCAGGCAACGGCCAAATCAGCGGAGTTCATTTTGGATCATTTCTTCTCCTTTGAAGGACAGAACGATAATGCCTTAACTTTCGAGAATCGGCTGAATCTGCTCTACGATTGGACAAGCGATGAAGTTTATGCTGAATACGGGACGAAATGGGGCTGGGGTGAGACGGTCAAGCTGCTGTACAACTGGTCCCGCTACCCCGAGAACGGAGTGAATCTGCCCCTCATACCGGAGGATGTCGGCAAGGAGGGGCATTGGTCCCACCAGGATAGTCTGATCGTAGAGCTCAGAGGACCCGGTGAGCAGATCAGTTACCATCCGCTGAATCTGCTCGTCAGCCATGAGAGCACTGCCGTGCTCCCGGAGTATGGAGAGATCAGTGCCGAAATCTCGGTTGGACTCGATATGGAAAAAACCTCGGCAGCGGACAGCGGAGACTGGCGATCCGGCCTGAGGGGCGGAATCAGTGTGGAGATCCAGTTCTAGACGCGGACCCGGGATTGGGCGCAATATACTGTGCATTATGCTCATTTTTACCGAGACTAACTAGAGCGATCGGCTCTTGGCAACCTGATGCGGGTCACTCGCAATTGCCGATTCTGTTGTAATATTTTATTTTCGTACTATATTTAGTAGCGAAGTGTGAGGAGGCATCTATGGTCAAGAATTTGAAAGTCCTTGCAGCAGTTACGGTCCTCATTCTCCTCGGTGCGAGCTTTGCTTTTGCACAGGAGGAAGAGGGAGGATTCGACTTCGGATTGAGCATCGGGGTTGGAGCGGAAACCTTCGACGGAGCAATATGGCAGACGATCAAACTTTCCCCTGACATCGCCATCGGGAAGTTCGGGATCGGCTTGGAGCTGACAATGCACTATCAGTTCGAGCCGGTCTTCACGGTGAGACAGGAAGACTGGATGCCGACCGAGGATTATACCTTTCTGGAGCTGTACTTACCCAAGTTCAAATATATTCGTTATGGGTTCAAGGGAGATCCCCTGTATGCGCAGTTCGGGGGGATAGAATACGCCACGATCGGAAACGGATTCATAATCGGTGGATACGACAACACCGTGTTTCTGCCGCTGTACCAGAATCGGCAGGCATTCGGCCTGAGCTTCGATCTTGACGGTGCCCTTTTCAACTTCCCCTATGTGGGGATCGAAACCTTTGTCGGCAACCTGGCCGAGTTCGATGTCGTGGGTTCCCGCCTCTACGTGAGGCCGTTGGCCTTCACCGATATCCCCGTCATCAAGGGGCTCCAGGTAGGGGGCACGCTGGCTATGGACAGAAAACCGAAACTGTACAACGTAATCGACGTGCTCGGGGTTCCCACGGCTGCCCCTGACGACAGCATCGATCCGGTCATGCTGTACGGTGCGGACCTGACACTACCGATCGTCTCGAGTGCGTTACTTAGCCTGACCACCTTCGCCGATATCGCCTTCCTCAACAATACACTGGGTTCCGGAAATACGGGCAAGGGTGAGATGGTCGGCTTAGGAGGCCGTCTGTTGGGCATGATCAACTATGGCGCCCAGTTGCGGTTCCTGGGTGAAGACTTCGTACCGAACTACTTCGATACGGGCTACGACCTGTACCGCAAGGTCAAATATGACGCTGTTAAGGCGGAGAACCTGGATCCTTACATAGGATGGTTGGGCAGTCTGGGTTTCTCCTTTCTCGATGATGCCCTGGTGTTCAACGCCACAGTGGATGGGCCCATCGGCTCTCCCAACGCCGGTAACTATCTGGACTGGCCTCATCTGTACGCCGTGTTCATCCTGGGCGAGGGGATCGTTCCCAACATTTCAATGGAAGCGCAGTTCGACAAGCGTTCACTGGGCAATCCTGATGTGAATTTCTTTGACGACACGGTGATCGGGGCCCGCTTGAACTACTCGATCGGCGCTGCCGTGCTTTCCATTATCTATCAGGCCAGTTATGACTACGCTACTGATTCCTGGGATACAAAGTCGGGAATCGAAAGCTCCTTCCAGCTTTTCTAATTATGGAGGTACTACATGAATAACAAGATATTACCGGTTCTCTTGATTTTGCTATTCGGCCTGACCGCCGTTGCCTTTGCTCAGACACCGGCGGTGATCGTCGAATACTACGAGAACATAAGCGGGGAGATGTACGTTCGCACCCCGGATGGTGCGGAGTACGAGGTGGATCAGTTCGGCTTCGGAGAAGAACTACCCGTGGGCGCAACCCTCATCACCTTAGACGGGGACTATGCAGAGCTGCGCATGGATCCGAACGGTACGATCATCCGGGTCGGTGAAAATACCAACTTCCGAATCGACGGATTGCAGGGCCGGGGCGAAGCGCAGAAGAACACCTTCAGCGTTGCCGTAGGGAAGTTCAAAGCGGTCGTGGCCAAACAGGACGGCGCTCTGTACAGTTTTCGCGGCTCGACCGCTGTAATGGGTGTTCGCGGCACCACCATCATTGGATTGAACATTCCGGGGATGGAAGAGGTCGCCTACGTGCTGGACGGCATTGTGGAATACACCAACGCGGCGGGCCAAACCTTGATGCTCGGTGCTGGGCAGGCAGCCAATGCCCTGGCGGCCAATTTCGCGGCTTTTCAGCCCTCAGGCGAACTGCTTCAGAACCTGCAGAGGGGAATGGATTTCGTCCGCCTGCGGGTCAACGAAGTGCCCGGGTACATCGAAGAGCTGACCGAGGAAGTGATCGAAGAAGCAGAGGAAAAGGAGGAAGAAAAGACCGGGGAGAAGGCGCCGCCGCCGGAGGAAAAGAAAGTTTCGAAGACGGAAGAGATGCCTGAGGAAAAGCCCGAGGCCGAATCTCCGGAGTGGTTGGAAAAGATGATGAATCTCCTCGGCGTTGAGCTGGGCGCGACAACTTTGTATGACGAGGAGCAGGGTAAAGAAGTAACATGGGCAAAAGCGATCATCCAGCCTAAGTTCGCCATCGGCAAGCTCAAGGTGGCACTGTATCTGCCCATCATCTACAAGGATGATATGTTCGACCCGGCAACTTGGTACAAACCGGAGGGCAATGATGAGTGGTCCTTTGGCACCGATCAGGATGGCTGGGATGCGATTGCCCTTGATGCCGTCAACGACCTGTTCCTGAAGATTCGCTACATCCAGTGGGGCGAGAACCGGGATCCCTTCTTCTTCAAGTTCGGGAATATCGACAACTTCCAGTTGGGACACGGTTCGATCATGCGCAAGTATGCCAACGACCTCAACTTCCCGGCCGAGAGGAAGATCGGCCTGGATCTGGGTGTGAACAGAGAAAAGGGCGGCCTGCAGCTCATGGTGAACAATGCGGCGGATCCGGAGATCTTTGGATTGCGGGGCTTCACTCGGCCCTTTGCACCGTCGGCGAAGTTCGGTCTGGGTCTCAGCGCCCTGGCGGATATCAGCCCTCAGCGTTTGCCCTGGGAGGGTTATACAGGGAACCAGGATCTCGGCGATCCCATATTCCTGAATTTAGGTTTGGATGTGGAGCAACCGATTGTCGAAAGGGAGGCGCTGAGCCTCATCCTCTTCGCCGATCTGGCTTCGATGATTCCCTACTTCCGGGAGGATCCCGTTGATATCCCGGTGCCTGGACTCGCCGGTTTTGCCACTGACGCCATCTGGTACGGCGGCAAACCGAGAAACTGGGGAGTGGATGCCGGTATCTTCGGAAAAATGTTGATTCTAGACTATCGCCTCGAGTTCCTCTATTCTCACGGTACCTACAGACCGTTCTTCTACGGACCGCTGTACGATGTCGAGAGTCTGCTCTATGTGGAAGATCTGGTCACCTATTTGGCTGATCCTTCCCTTCCCGATTGGGACACCCAAAGGATGGGTGTCTACGGAGAGCTCGGCTATACTTTGGACAAGGTCTTCTATATCAACGGCGGGTACGAGTGGAACTGGCCGATCAATCCGACCTCCACCTCTCTGTGGCCGGAGGATATGCTCTGGGTCCAATTGGGGATATTTGAGGATCTTCTGCCTCTATACGGATCCGTAGCTCTGACCAAGAAGGATTTCGCATCCGCCTGGATCAACTATGATAAGGGGTTAGTCGGGAAACCCACATTCCTGGACACCAATCTGATTCTTTCCGGGGAGCTGGTCTATCCGGTCGCCCCGTTTATGGAACTTGCCGTGATATTCCAGTCGAATGTGTTCGAAGGCGAGTGGACTCCCTCTGTGAGCATCCTCACCCGGCTGAACTGATCGGTTGACAGGAGGTTTTGAGACCGCGATAGTGTAACATGTGAACTCAAAACGTGATGAACCCGCCTCCCGGAGGATCGAGCTCCTCCGGGAGGATGTTTCCAAGAAAATCGCGGCCGGCGAGGTGATCGACCGGCCGTTTTCCGTTATTCGCGAGCTCCTGGACAACTCTATCGATGCCCATGCTGACTCGGTGGACGTGTACATCGAGGGCGGCGGCATCGCCCGCATCTCGGTTGTCGACAACGGCGCGGGCATGAGCCGGGAGGATCTGCTCCTGTGCAGCGAACGGCACGCCACCTCCAAGATCCGCGAGGAGGGTGATCTGTACCGGGTCCGCAGCCTGGGTTTTCGGGGAGAGGCCCTGGCCAGCGTGGCCGCCTGCTCCCGCCTGGAGATCGTCAGCAGGGAAGGGGAAGAGGATCAGGCTGAAGGCGGAGCCGCCCACCGGTTGCGCGTGGAGGGGGGCAAGCGGCTCGGTGTGGATCAGTGGCGGGGAAATCCCGGTACTGTGGTTACGGTGTCGGACCTGTTCTACAACCTGCCGGTGCGTCGCAAGTTTTTGAAGAGCACCGCCGGAGAGAGCCTCATGTGCAGGCAGGTCTTCCTGGAAAAGGCGGTTGCCCATCCGAACGTATCCTTTCGTTTCTTCACCGACGGTAAACTAAAGACCTTTCTCCCCCCCCAGGAACAGCAACAGCGGGTCGCCCAGGCCTATACCCTGCCGTCGGAACACCTGAGTTTTCTGCAAACCGACAAGCCCCCGATCGGCTTGAGAATCGTGGCGGCCCGTCCCGAGTTTAACCGCCGGGACCGGCGCCTGATCCAGATCTTCGTGAACAGGCGCAGGATCTACGAGTACAGCCTGCTCCATGCCGTAGAGCATGCCTACGACAGCTACATGCCCGGCGGGCAGCATCCGGTGGCCTTCGTGTTCCTGGAGCTGGATCCCGAGTTTGTGGACTTCAACATTCACCCGGCCAAGCGGGAGGCCCGCTTCCGGGATCTGCCGGGCCTTCATCAGTTGATTACCGCTACCCTGCGGGAGCATCTGAGAAGCTTCGACCTGCGGATTCATTTTCAGCCCGGACAGGCGGATGTGCGGGGGACGGAAACCGAGGGAAGATTTGCATTTCCCGAAACTCGCCGCGCCGCGCAACGGCCGGACACGGCTTCGGCCCGGTTTCCCGTGGAGAAGATCCCAGGAGTTCCAACCCGATCCTCTGAGCGCGGATCGGCCGAATCGGTGCGATCCGCTGCCGAGTCAGACGTGGAGGCGCCCGCCGCGGACAAGACCGGCGAAGCGGCGCAGCCTCTGTACCGGGGACAGCTGTTCAAGCTGTTCTTGCTCGTCGAGTACGGATCCAGCCTGTACATCGTGGATCAGCACGCCGCCCATGAACGGATCCTCTTCGAACAGCTGAAATCGGGCCAGC
>Ga0114922_10002412_pt1 | contig 17511 bp, 14 predicted proteins | sample AartaG_FD_100975 | JGI IMG/M metagenome (GOLD analysis project Ga0114922, IMG submission 100975) | Deep subsurface microbial communities from Aarhus Bay to uncover new lineages of life (NeLLi) - Aarhus_00045 metaG | ecosystem: Environmental > Aquatic > Marine > Oceanic > Sediment | place...
AAATATATTGTTTCCATTATGGAGAACGCAGGTTTTAGGTATATTGAAAGAAAGCGGTTCATCATGGGAATGAATAACCTATACATCTTTGAAAAGAAACCCATAATTACCGGGAAGAACTGATGAACCGAAGATCGGAGAAATGCGAAGGATTTCAAGAAAGTATGCTCCTATTCTCGAACCAAATAAAAATAATCAATTGATGTCTTTATTTCAATTAATTATGAAAGAAGAAAAAAAGCTCTGAAGTTTTCATTAGGTTACTTAGAAAGATTAGTAAAATCAAACGGCCTGGAATTAATTTTATCTTTTTCTTATGGATTGATAGTTCCCAATAAAACACCTAAAATGCTATCACCATTATTTAAAGTATTCAACCGAAGATTCTTCTTGGTATAACCAATTTGATAATCTGTTGTAAAAAATAGATATTTTCCAAATCAGCTATTTGGGAATTACTTAGGCGATGTACTATGAAAGTACTGCTCATTCGTCCCCCGCACGACCATATGATTACCACCAATGTGCCCAAGTCTGTGGACACCGAAACCGGTATGTACCCACCGCTGGGTCTGCTTTACGTCGCCGCCGGCCTCAAGGCCTGGACGGATGCTCACGTTGAATTACTTGACACCCCGGCTTTGCATCTGGACCAAAAGGGTATTGCAGAGCGTATAGCCCAGACCCGGCCCGACATTGTGGGCATACAGGCTATGACTTTTACCCTTATCGATGCCATTGCCGCCGTGCGCAGCGCCAAGTCAGCCTGCCCCGGCGCCCATGTTAGCCTCGGTGGTCCGCACGTAAACCTCTATCCAGAAGAGACACTTTCCATCGAAGGGGTAGACTCGCTGGTGTTGGGGGAAGGGGAGCGGCCTTTTGCCGAGATGGTAAATGCATTTTCAAGAGGAGCTGACATAGCTAATGTTCAAGGAGTAGCGGTGATGCGCAATGGCAAACCCAGCACGACAGAAGCCAGAGCCCTGGAGGAAAATCTGGATAGTCTGCCACAGCCTGCCCGTGATTTGATTGATAGCTCCCTGTACTGGTCCGTGCTGGCAAAGCGTAATCCGATTACCACTGCGATGACAAGCCGCGGCTGTCCTATGAAGTGTATTTTCTGCGACCGTCCTCATCTTGGCAAAACTTTCCGCTATCGAAGTGCGCTCAGTGTAGTAGATGAGATGGAAGATTGCGTGAAACGTGGTATCCGGGAACTTTTTCTTTATGACGATACATTTACCATTAAACGTGAGAGGATTTTCGAAATCCGGGATGAGATTAAGCGCCGTGGCCTTAATGTGCAGTGGGACATTCGTGCCAGGGCAAATAACTTGGACACCGAGGTTGTCAAATCCATGAAAGAAGCTGGCGTTGCTCGCATTCATATCGGCGTCGAAAGTGGCAGCCCTCGCATCCTTAAGATAATGAAGAAAGGTATCACCATCGAACAGGCTCATAATGCCTTTGAGCTGTGTCGCAAGTTTGGGATAATCAGCTTGGCGTATTTTATGTTAGGCAATCCCACTGAAACGCGGGATGATATTGATATGACGATGCAGTTCATCCGCAAATGCAATGCCGACTATGCACATATTTCCATAACCACTCCTTTCCCAGGCACTGAACTATATTGTATGGGCCTGGAACAGGGTCTTTTCGAACGAGATTATTGGCGAGACTTCGCTGCCAATCCAGATGAGAACTTTCAACCTCCTGCCTGGACGGAAAACTTCACACAGGAGCAACTGGAGGGCATGCGGCAGCAGGCATATCGGGCGTTTTATAGCCGCCCTAGCCGTCTCGCCCGCCAGATACTTGCTATCCGGTCTTTCAAAGAACTATGGACAAAGGCTCGAGTCGGAGCGAGATTACTATTTTCCAAATAGCAGTCGGGAGTTGATATGACCTCAAAAAGGCGTGGTATAAACAGACAACAGATTACAAAAAAAGATGCAGCCAAAAACGACTTTTGGGGAATAGATGAGCAGCAGCGCTCGGCACATTGGAGTTTGCACGCTTTGGCCAGTGTGGTCTGCATTATCTTCGCAATTTGGGTCTGGTTGCTGAACCCAATACCGCAGATACATCCCGACCAGATAAATATAGTTACTATGATTCTTTCAAAACAACACCCCGATAATTTTGCTCGGGATCCGATTTACACCGGTGGAGCAGCTGATTTTTATCCCCCTTTATGGCGTGGAATAATTGGCAGTTTTATTAAAAAGTTTGGTTTCATTGGGGGGCATCGAATGTTGCAACTGCTACTTTCGATTGCATACATGCTGGTTATGTACGGCGTATTGTACTATCTTACTCGCTCCGTGCCGGCGGCTCTGTTAGTTACGCTGGCTTCCGTGCCATGGCGGTGGAGTCTGGGCGAAACATATTGGGGTTTAGACCGCCTCCAGGCGGTTCAACCTCGAAGCTTTGTCCTTATTTTTGCGCCACTACTATTCGTCTTGTTTTGGAAGCTGCGCAATAGTTGGTGGCTGTTGATTCCTTTTTTTGTTGCGGGATTGTTATTTAACTTTCATCCGCCAAGCGCCTTGTTCTTTGTTTCTTTGGCCTGGTTGTCATTATTCCTAGTCAGCCTGCTTAAGGTCGATAAAACTCTGCCTTTACGCGATAAAATTATACGTTTAATTGGTGCAGTCGTAGCATTTATTGCAGGAGCATCACCTTATGTTTACATCAATATGGCTACCCGAGGCCGCATTGCAGTTGAGCTATCACAACAAGCGCTGCAGGAATATATCAAAGCATTGCAATACCTTTACAATATAATGTCATATCTCCCCCTGTCTGGAACCACTTTGACCAAAGTGCTACTGTTTGGTTTTTCAGTGCTGATCTTGCTGGCTACAACAGCTTGGTGTTTGAGAAGAGAAAAACGAAATGCATTCGACAACTGGTTGGTGTGCTTTTTCCTGTTAGCGTTTCTGGCCCCAGTCATAGTTCAATATACGATGCAGAAAATTTGCTTCCATTTCAAAATTATGCCACTTTTTCTTGATTGTATGCGAGCGCATAAATTTGCATACCTCATATTATACATATATGTTGCCTGGCTTTTAGCCGAATTACTAAGGCGTTTCGTTCCGCGAGAACGATTCGTCCTGATTACTGTCATTGCTATGATAGTGGTTATTATGCCGCCGCTCGGAAACAATTCACGCAATCCATGGGGCCAGTGGCAGTACAATGTTGCGCAAATGAATACACTGCTTCGAGGAGAAAAAATAGAAATCGCCGGCTGGCACAATCGCATTGTGGATCTTTGTGCCTGGGTTCGACAAAATACACCAAAGGATTCTCTCTTTCTCTTTGCGCATCGGTACATGTCCCCATTTCGCATATATGCTCTGCGCAGTCTCGTAAATTCGCGTGGAGGTGGAGGCATAGCATACTATAATGGGCCCAAAACAGCCACCACCTGGGCCAAATATCAACTGGAGCTCGAATGGATTACAGCCAGAAGGGACGTGTCAAGATTACTGAAATTAGCTAACCTCTCCAGAGCAGACTACATAATTGTACAGAATGATTTTCCTGAGGTGACTGGATGGACACCAGTATGGCGCGACCGCTTCTGGACGGTTTATAAAAAACCATAAATGAAGCTTTGCCGAGTGTTCGGCAATCTTTGGATTAGAAAGCGAAGTTTTTAAACCTATTGTTTTTCTTGAATTTCTTGTATTTATTAGGTTTTTTGAGAATCGAGAAGATCCGCTAACTTAGAAGCCGATAGAAAAAGTGAAAAGTCACAAGAGCAAAGTTTCAGATAGAAACTCGGAGCAAAAGCCCCTGGGCCCCATACCCGAAACTGAACTGGCATTAGAACAGAACCGGTTCGAACTGACTTGGCTTGACTATCTCACCGCCCCACTGATTGCCGCCTTGGCAAGTCTATGGATTTTCCCCTATGTCGGGACTACTGTGAATTGGGACGACCTGTTTTATATGAATCTTTCACAGTATACAACGCCACAAGCCTGGGTACTGAATCGTTATGGTCATATATATCTGCAGAAGTTTTTCTTTTGGCTCACCGGGGATGGCATAACTGGAGGTAGAATATTCTGGTGTTTTCTGTTTTTCTCGACCTCCGTCCTAGTTTATTGGTGTGCGAAGATGCTAGCAGGCAAAAGAGGTTGGCTAATTGGCTTGGTAGCGGTGTTGTTTTTTTGTGCCCAGCCGATTTTTGCCCGACAGGTGGGATGTACCCTTGCAGACTTTACCGTAATGTTCTTGGTAACGCTTGGTACTTTTGTATATTTGTCCTTTCTTGCCGGCAAATACCAAAATCGACACTTTATTATCATGATATTGGGGCTTATATTTTTCTGGGCGGTGAAATCAAAAGAAACTGGAATCTGTATGGCCGTTTTGTTTTTGGGATTGGGAGAAGACAGTACAGGCGCTCGCAGCGTTAGGCGATTTATCAGAGACATCGGCTGGGCCTGCCTTGGTATGCTCGCCGGCCTTGCGCTACTGGTGGTACTTGACCTCGGTTTTATGGCAGATGCGTGGTTTTCAATCCGTCCTTCTAACATCAGAGGTGTGTTTGCATACAATACCGGCCAGTTCGCACACGATGAAAAAGGAGTCTCATTGTACACTCTTTTATCAGGGCAACCTATTTTACCAGCTTTTTTACTCTATCTATTCATCGGCTGGAGAACCCTTGGCAGAAACCTACAAAGACATCAAAGCGTGGCATGGCTAATTCCTTTGGCCGTAATATTCTTTTTAATCGCTGTAACTATCCAAGCACGAACCGCTTCTCCATGGAGGGCTTTTATGCCAGCTACTCCAGGGCTCTGTATATGGGCCGCCCAGTTTTTCCAATTTCGGTCGTCAGAGTCAGAGGAATCAGTTTCACTTTCGAAGAAACTTATCAGCTCAGCGATAGTGCTGTCGGCTTTTATTATCGTTTTATTCCTGATGCATAAAACACCTGAACTAATCAAGGATACGGGGTGGAAGTCACTTGACCGATTCTATGTCTATGTGATATTGCCTTTAGCTACTACGGGGCTTCTTATATCTGCAAGCACCTTACACAAGCGTGGACCAATGGCATTATTTCTCTTCTCGCTATGTTTGTTTTTCATTGTTTATTTTCCCTTACGGAATAATCTGGCCTCATTGAAGCAGAGAGTCGTGGCAAAAAGAAGCGAATGGCGATTTGAGCCTTACCGTGTTTTTGCGGATGAGCTTCGATTCGATAAGGACGTAAAGATACTGGTCTCGAAAGATGTCCACACTCGCTCGTGGATGTTGGGGCGAGATGTGAGGCCGCATTGTTGGATGTTCAACGTGTTCTTCAATCAAAAATTCGATTATGACAACTTCACCGACGGCAGCTGGGAGGATATCCTCAAAGCCAACTATACTTATGCTTTTCTAACCTGGCGGGATTGGAAGGGCATCCATGAAAAATACAATGTTGAGCACCTGACAAAGAACTATGACGTTGAATCTCATAAAGCAACACAATTAATACTACTAAAAAAACGCTGAGCCCATTAACCATTTGATTCACCCTTGACAATCGAACCCCCAAGGTTTTTTGAGGAGATAGTATGGCAAGCTGACTAAAGATAATTAACATTCATTGGAAAGCTAAGACCGGCCTTTACTTTCCTCCGCTATCCCTTTTATATCCATAACTGTAGGCATCTCTGGGACGATACTCTCGTCTGAAAGACCCCTTATTATCAAAAAAGCACTGTCCTGCGTATGTTTACCGGTGAAGATGGCTTTATCAGCCAGCTTCTTGGCCTTGACATTCGCTTTGAGGTTAAAACCGTCGGCACCAACCAATACCAAATCCGGTGCACTGTCAAGATAAGGCCCGCTATAAAGCTGCTCTTTCCTGTATATATCTCTTATGACAGACCTGCCGTCTATCTCCAAAGAACCAAACAGTTCCTCCAACTGGCACAAAAGCTCCTCGGCCTCCGCCTGCTCTACTGTTCCGCAGGGGTACTTGCCCTCCAAATTCAGATAAATCCTCGCAGGGTCAAGAACAAATGCCTTCGTGCCGTAACATATCTTATTCAAGGTAATCTCCTCGTCCTTTTTGAACTGCAGAAATCCATTCTCGGCAAGAAGGTAACTGATATAAACATCCTTATCCAGTCTTTCAAAACCATGGTCAGAGTGCATAATCAGTAAATCATCGTCGGTAATCCTGCCACTGATTTCACCGATGACCTCGTCGATTTTCCTAAAGTGTTCGACAAAGTAATTATGCCACTTATGCTCCTTACCCTCGTAAGCATCCCACAAAAAATGCATCAGCCTGTCCGTGCCGGTAAATACGAACATAAAAGTTTGCCAGTCCACCTCCTCCCAAAGATACCGGTACGCTTTAATTCTCGCCTCAAGGGTCTTGTCCAAATCCGCCAAAAAAAGCTCCATCGAACTATGGGCCTTTTGAGAATCGACATCCAGCCGATAATCGAAATCCTTTAGTTGTGGTATTAGTGACTTTGGATAAACACTCCTCTCAAAATCTATTGACACAAAACCCGATATGATTACGCCGTTCATTTCACGTACCGGATAAGTGGAAGGCACGTTAACTACAACAGATTTCCCTTCCCATTGCTCCCAAAAAGGTGACGCTTTCAAATCACTGAAGTTCGGAAATCTCATCTTGTAAGAATCGCCGAATAAATCCATAAAGCCGAAAATCCCGTGCTCACCAGGGTTCACGCCCGTAATCATTGATGACCACGCTACGGAAGAGACCTCCGGAATGGATGAGTGCATCTTTTTAAATACACCTTGCGAAATCAATTCGCTGGTATTCGGCATAATACCAGCTTCAGCGAACCCCTCAATCATACCAAAAGGCACACCATCCAGGCCTATTATTACTGTCTTTGCCTCTTTAGTCACAATCTCAATTCGCCACGGTAATTATTCCGCCGGCACATATATTCTCATCCCGGACAAGAACAAACCGCCCCAGTTCTTGAACATCGTTGAAGTTTTTGATAACAAGAGTTTTCTTAGTCTCAATAATGACTTCTGCCACCTCAAGATTCTTCAAAACCTTAGCGTTCTCCTCGATAACTTCAAGAGTTGAGGAGTTAATCCGTTTATTAATGCTCTCTACTTTGCAGCTTGTCTCCTGCGTGGCACACCGAATCGTTAATTTCTGACTCTTTACAAGATCCTTCTTAGTCATCCAGAAAATACTGGCCGCAACTCTATCGGTTATCGTAGGCTCGTCGCTCGGCAGACACACTACGTTGCCGCGGTCCAGAAAAACAGAATCCGAAGTTGTAATACCGATACATTCGCTGGCAACTGCCCTATCAGTATCCTCCAGAAATTTCTCGATGGAGTTAACCTTTGTTATCTGCCCTGTGGGTAAAACTTTTATCTCGATACCTTTTTCAATAACGCCCGACTCTACTCTGCCGACGTTAATCCTCTTGTCTCCAATCTTGTACACATCCTGGATTGGGAAAAGAAGGGATTTATCTTCGGGCGGCTGCTTATTCTCCAAAGTGTCCATACTTTCCAAAAATGTCGGGCCATTATACCAGTCCATATTTTTACTCTTGCCCGTTATGTTATCACCCTTGATTGCAGAAATCGGAATGTAATAAATCGGCTCAATATCTATTGACTTCAACCAGCCCCCTGCATCTTTCCTAACATCGCCGAATCGCTCCTGTGAAAAATCCACAAGGTCCATTTTGTTAAGCACCACAATAACCTGGCTCAATCCAAGCAGCGATAACATATATGAATGCCGCCTGGTCTGTTCCTTGACACCTTCGGCAACATCAATAATCAAAACAGCAGCCTCCGCCTGAGATGCGCCGGTAATCATATTTTTGACGAATTCCACATGACCCGGTGCATCAATTATCACATAACGCCTCTTGTCCGTCTTGAAAAAAACCTGCGTTGTATCAATAGTAATACCCTGCTTGCGCTCCTCCTCCAAATGGTCCAAAAGGAAGGCAAACTCGGTATCTCTGCCCGCCTCTGCCGATGCCTTCTTAATCTCCTCAATCTTATCCGGTGGCAGTGAATCCGTATCATAAAGAAGTCTTCCTATCAATGTCGATTTGCCGTGGTCAACATGGCCTACAATAACAAAACTAAGTACGTCCATCTTAATCCTCGCTGATATACCCTAATTCTTTTAGTTTCTTCTTTATCTCCTTCATATCCTTCTCTTCCAAGGGCTTATTTACAGGCAAAGAGGACAACGGATGTTTCTTCTGACCAAAACCTATAAATGACCATAATCTTTCGTGAATGTAATAGCAGAATATCTTTGCCACTGCTTCCACAGAGGCTATACCGAGAGAAATATCCAATCTTCGGGTAAAAGCATAGGCAATTGAGCCCGTAGCAATAGCCGCAAGTAACCGATAGCTCACCGCCTTAAGTATCGAACGCAGGTGTGCCTCTTTATTATAGTCTTTCATCCTACATATATCCCAGCGACCGCAGTTTCTGCATCATATAGTCATCTTCCTTGTCCTGCGCTCGGCCGCTTCTTTCCGAAATCTTAGTAACTTTCAACTCCTCAACAACCTTCTCTATTGTGTCAGCATCTGAATCAATTGGGTTGCAGCAGGTCTCACATCCGATACTTCTATATCGCTTTCCTTTTTTCGCAAAGTACAGCTCGACTACAGGAATTTTTTCCCTTTGGACATACTCCCAGACATCGACCTCACGCCAGCCGAGCAAAGGATGAACCCGAAGGTGCTCTTCCTCCGTGGCCTTGGTCTTATACTGGTCCCATAGCTCAGGTGGCTGATTCTTATAATCCCATTCAAAATCCTCGTCTCGTGGGCTAAAAACCCTTTCCTTCGCACGGATACCGTGCTCATCCCTTCTGATTCCAAGATACAGAGCTTTGAAACCGTGTTTGGCGATAGCTTTCTTTAGCGCAACGGTCTTGAGCTCATTACAACACTGGAACTTACCTTTTTTAGGCCCCATCTTCTTGCTAATCGCCTCTTCATTCCTCGCAACGATAAGCTTCAAACCCCACTCCTTGGCATATTTCTCCCTGAAATCGTATATCTCTTTGAACTTATACGTCGTGTCGATGTGCATGACGGGAAACGGAACCTTGCCGAAAAACGCCTTCCTGACGAGCCAAAGCAGGGTCGTGGAATCTTTACCGATTGACCACAGCATAGCCACATCCCTGAACTCGCTATACGCCTCCCTGATGATAAAAATGCTCTGATTTTCCAACCTATCCAACTGACTAAGACCGGAATTCATACTAAAGGCACTCCCACTAAATGACGAACAATTCTCTAATTACGTAAACAATCAATTATATCGAAAATATGAGCTTCAGTCTATCGAAAAAAGCGATTTTTACCCGTAAACTTGGCAAACATTCTCCAGACCCAGCATCTGTTTTTTCTTTGACCATTTACCAATATCTTGTTATTCTATATACAGTCAGCGTAAAGCCTTAGCGATAGCTGACAGTTCTGTTTCGACAATGTGCAACGACCGGTTCGCTTACAATTAACCAAGGAGAAAAAATGCACAATGCCAAATACACTTGTTGGAACTGCCCTGCGATTGATTTAGCAGGCAAAGTTGACTTCCGTGCCTGCGGCCAATCCGTCAAACAGTTCGATAAAACCCTCGATTCGACACAAGAAACCCACATTATGGCCGAATGCAAGCGCAGACCCGAACTCGGCCTCTACGACCCAACAGCTATCACCTTTGAGGAGTGCCCCCAGTGGCAGGAAACCCCATACGGATTTATCCTCAAAGATATGAGGGTTATGGTTCTCGGCATTGACGGCTATCTCGGATGGACACTCGCACTCTGGCTGGGCTCCCTCGGCTGCAAAGTCAGCGGTGTCGACAACTATAATCGCAGAAACTGGGTAAAGGAAAGAGGAGCTCACACAATCATTCCTATCGCCAGAATGAACGAAAGACTGCGGGCAGCAAAGGATGTCCTCGGCATCAACATCAATTTCCGACAGATAGACATCTATAACCAACGTCAACGCCTAAAGGAATTCGTCGAAGAAGTAAAACCAGAGTCAATCGTCCACTATGCAGAAAATCCCTCTCCAGCTTTTAGTATGATAGATGTCGAACATGCCATCGAAGTACAAAAAAACAACGTCCTCGGAACGCTCGCACTGCTGTTTACTATGCGAGACACCGTGCCAGAATCGGCTTTAGTGAAACTCGGTACAATGGGCGAATATGGAACGCCTTTAACCGGCAGACCGCTCTTCGAGGGCATCTTTCCCGCTGAGGCAGTACTTCAGTGGGATGGACGCGAATGGAGCCTCGGTGGTGAATTGACACCCCGTGACCCTGTAAGTTTCTATCACGTCAGCAAAGTCCAGGATACATTCAACGTCTATGAAGCCTGCAAATACTGGTGGCTCAGGTCCTTCGACATTATGCAGGGCGTAATCTTTGGTGTCCACACCGACCAGGTGGCCGCCGACCCGTGCCTTCGAACACGCTTCGATATCGACGAATGGTTCGGAACTATAATAAACCGCTTCGTCGCCCAGGCAGTCATTGGTATTCCTTTAACCCTCTACGGACTCGGCAAGCAAATAAGAGGCTTTATCGCCCTCAGAGATGCTATGGAATGCATGACAAGGTTAATTTGTGCACCTCCTGAACCAGGCCAATATGCCGTTGTTAACCAAATCTCCAGCATCTACAGCGCAAGACAACTCGCTTATACCGTTGCAAAGGTCGGTAAAGAACATTTCAATCTGCCTGTACAAATCCAGCGGGTCGAAAACCCAAGAGTCGAAGCCGATGAACATCCTTTCGAGGCATTATATGAAAAGCTCCCTAAAAGATATGGCTTTGAGCCGAAGGTCAGCATGGAAGAGGAAATCGGCAGAATGTTTGAGTTGTTTTTAACTCCCGAGGTCAAAAAGCGAATCGAGGAAAGAAAACAAGTAATAATGCCTAAAACCTGGTGGTCAGGTGTCAAAAAAGAGGTCGAAAGGCTGGAACTGCTGGATTTAAAGGGAGAAATCGAGGAAGATGAGCGAGTGCGAATGTTTAAGGTTCACGGATAAAAACTTCGAGCAGGAAGTCCTTGAGTGTGATTTGCCCGTCTTCATCGACTTCTGGGGCTCCTGGTGTCCACCATGCAAGATGGTCGAACCAATAATGGATGAACTCGCAAAGCACTTCGATGGAAAAATAAAGGTCGGAAAGCTAAACGTCGACCAGAACCCAGAAACCAGGTCTATGTTTAACATCGGTGGCGCACCAACCTTTATACTATTTAAAAATGGTCAGGCCCTTGAAAGAATTGTAGGAGCACGTTCAAAGAAACAGCTCCTCGAGTTGATAGAAACCGCTCTCAAGTCCCAACCTACAAAAACATCGAAAAAACCTCAATCTCAAGAGCAAAAACAGTCAGAATAAATATGAAATCGCGGCCCTAATCTATATGGAAAAACAGCCGGACAAACAACGTATATTTATCACAGGTGGTGCAGGCTTCATCGGCGCCAATCTCACCAGGTTTCTCCTCAATAACCTCAAATGCAGCATCACCGTATACGATAACCTCTCCACAGGCTCAAAGGCAAACCTCGATAAAGCCATTGCCGATTCTGCAAAAAACGGAAGTGTTGAATTTATCGAAGGTGACATCCTCGACTTTGACACTCTAAACAAAGCCGTCGCCGAACACGATGCCGTAGTCCACCTCGCTGCACATACCCGAGTACGCGAATCCATCAAGAACCCCCAGGAAAATCAGACGGTAAATTCAATAGGCACTTTCAACGTCATCGAGGCAGCTCGAAAACAAGGCGTTGATAAATTTGTCTTTGCCTCTTCAAATGCCGCCGTTGGCGAACAAAAACCACCAATAAACGAAAAGATGATTCCAAAACCCCTTTCGCCATACGGTGCCGTAAAACTCTATGGCGAAGCCATCTGCTCGGCTTACTATCACTCCTACGGACTCAAAACCGTCTCCCTGCGCTTTGCAAATGCCTATGGCCCCTATTCAGACCACAAAACCTCCGTCATCGCAAAATTCATAAAAAGAATAAAAGATGGCAAACAGCTCGAAATATACGGCGATGGCAAACAAACAAGAGACTTCATACACGCTCACGACATCTGCCGGGCAATTTACACTATCATAACTCACGATAACTCCAGACCCGCCCCATGGGGCGAGGTCTTCCAAATCGCCACCGGCAAAGAAACCCCCATCATCGACCTCGCTAAAATGATAATCAGCTTTACTGATTCCCCCAAGAACCTTATAACATTCGCACCACCGATAAAGGGCGAGATAAGAAAAAATTTCTCAGACATAACAAAAGCAAAAGAAATCCTCGCCTTTTCTCCGAAAATGAAATTACATACTGAGCTCAAAGTTCTGTGTAATGGAGCTGGCTAAAAAATGTCAAATTTAAGAATCATCGGCTTAATCATAGGAATATTCGGCTTGATTCTGACTTTCAGAGTCTACCGTGGCCCGCGATGGAGAAGATTAAACTTCGTACTCTCCGGAATCTTCAGTCTTGCCATTATTGCTATTTCTCTCAGCCCCGATTTACTTAATAGAGCCGCTGGAATGCTTGCTCTAAAAGATGAAGAACGTGGGCGAATACTTACGCTCCTGATTTTCTCAAGTATTGCTCTGTGGTTCCTCCTGATACATTATAGAACCAGGTTAGACGAGCATAGACATCAATTCGACCTCTTAATCCGTAATTTCGGCCATGAAGAGGTAAAACACATCTTAGAACAACAAGTCAAAGACAAGCACATTATGGTCATCCTCCCCGCATACAATGAGGGCAAAAATCTTGGCGAGCTTCTAAAGAAAATGCCACAAAAAATAAACGATATGAATGTAGGTGCGCTCGTGGTCGATGATGGAAGCGACGATGATACTTCCAGTGTCGCAAAACAGGCAGGGGCCCTCGTCGTGCGAAACAGAATCAACCGCGGACAGGGGGCCGCTTCCAGATTAGGTTACGATGTGGTTCTCAAGTACAATGTCCCCTTCGGCGTGACAATGGACTCCGACGGCCAGCACCAGCACGAAGATATTGAAAAGCTCATAAGGCCCGTCTTGGATGACAAGTTCGACTTAGTCATCGGCTCGAGAATTCTTGGAAAAGCAGAAAAAAGCGTCTTCCTTCGTAGTTTTGGCATAACCTTATTTACAAAGACTATTAATATCTTAACCGGGCAGAAATTGACAGATTGCTCAAGCGGCTTTAAGGCATTCAATATCGCCAAAATGAAGAAACTTCAATTGAGAGAGGACCAGTTCCAGTCAGCCGAAGTTATCATAGAGGCCGCCAAAAAAGGCCTAAGAATCGGCGAGGTCCCCATAACCATCACCAAAAGAATGCACGGCAAAAGCAAAAAAGGAAAAGATATCAGTTACGGCCTGAACTTCGCAAAAACAATTCTCAGAAGCTGGTGGAGATAACAGGGAGTATTTCGAGTATGGAAAATAAGCAGAATTCACACATATCTCTGAGCCGGCGAAAACTCTTGAAATGCGGGCTTTATGGCGGCCTGTCGGCGGCTCTATCGAGCAACCTGTGGATAAGCGGCTGTGGCAAATCCAGCCGAAGAAAAGCCCCCAATGTTATTCTCATCTCCATCGATACCACAAGAAACGATCACTGTTCAGCCTGCGGCTATCAACGCGATACCACCCCTAACCTTCGCCTCCTCGCAAAGCAGGGTACCAGTTTCACCACGGCTTACTCGCCATCGGCCGCAACAGGACCCTCGCATGCAACAATGCTTACCGCCCTGTATCCTATGGAACACAGAGTGCTCAAAAACGGATTAAAACTGTCACAGGAATACAAATCCATAGCTAAGCTTTTAACTGAGCACAACTATCAGACTGCTGCCGTAGTTAGTTCTTTTGTTCTAAATTCCAAATTCGGTTATGCGCAAGGGTTTTCATCCTTCGACGACAATATAGAAGTATCAGCATCCTCTATCCAAAAGAAAGCCTGGAAAGGTCATAAACTTGAAAGCGGCTTCGACCAACGTGCCGATTATACAACGCCAAAAGTAATCAACTGGTTGAAGGAACAACGCAATCCCACCCAACCTTTCTTCCTCTTCATCCATTATTGGGATCCACACTGGCCTTATAACCCACCAGAACCTTTCGCCTCACAATTTGCACACAGAAATTCTCCACATTACTTATACAGAACAATTGCCCAGTATGACGGGGAAATCGCCTTCACCGATTATGAAATCAGCAAACTCTTCACCGTTCTGAAACGAATGAAACTTGAGAAGGATACGCTCCTCGTGATTACCTCCGACCATGGCGAGGGGCTTATGCAACATAACCACTTGGCACACGGAATTCACCTTTACGAAGAGGCTGTCCGCGTCCCGCTTCTATTTCGCTGGCCTAATCATATCCCCCAGGGCCGCACAATCACCGCCCCAGTCGGACTCATAAGTCTCGCACCCACAATCCTTAACCTCATCGGTATCAACCTGGGTGACGGGCCCTTCCAGCGATACAGCTTAGCAGCTGCCATCCGCGGGCAAACGCCACTCGACCCGACTCAACCCGTATACCTCTATCGCTCCCATTATGAGGGCACTCAGGTCAGGCAGTTTTGGATAGAGGGCGAAAAGTTCGGTGTCCGAATCGGGAAATGGAAATACATCGAAGGCAAAGAAGAAAATACGAAAGAACTGTTTGACCTTACCGCCGACCCCACAGAGCGCAAAAATCTCTATGCTGCCGCTCCGAAGAGAACAGCAGAACTTGCATCTCTACTGCAAGATTGGAAACAAGCATGCATAAAGACCGATGCTCCGCCAGGCAAGATTGCCGAGGAAGACCTCGCACCTCTCAAGGCCCTGGGCTATGTCCAGTGAGACACACAACCATAACAGCAGTTGACTTCTTTATTATAACAATTTACTGCTTTCTCTCCGCCGCTATACGCTGCGAAAGCCGACGCCAAGCAGCCATTGACCGCTTAAGGTTCTCGTGAACATCACCGCCTATCCCCCAGCCCTGCAGCCCTATCGGACCGGTATAACCCAGCTCATTTAGCTTTTTCAAAAACTTATAAACGTCAAACGAACCCTTATCCAGCGTCTCAATCGACCCCTCAACAGATGAGCCGTTGATTGTCACCGTAAAAAGATACGGCATCACACGCTCCATCAATTCCTCCATGTTTTCCTCGCCATCAACCTTAAGCCAATGATAAAGATTAAAACTCAGGCCCACGTTCTTTCGATTGACCTTCTTAACCACCCGCAGCGCATCATCTGTCCGCTCCACCCATTCACGCACATGCGGATAAAGTACCACCTTTAATCCCGCCTCATCAGCCATATCAGCTATCTCTCTGACGATTTCCACAGCCCGCTCATCTCCTTCCGGCAAAGAGCTCTCATACTTTTCGCTCCAAATATGCAGCCAAATTCCTGTGTCCCGACCCCTCAATAATTCGATTGCCTCTTTCAGCCCCGTTTCATACTTCGGCTTGTCAGGGTCAAGACACACCCCGAAATATACAGGAAACGCCTTCAGACCGCACCTGTCCAGCTCCTTCAGCATCTCACGAAGACCATAATCTCTGCGCTTCGGATTACCTTGCCAATAACCTATCCCCGCATAACCTAATTCCTTGAGCATCTCAACCTGTGCTCTTGCCGTGCGATGATTCACATCCATTGTCCCCGTATCCATCGCAAAGAACTCGTTCGTCAATCCTTCTTTTGCATTCCCTGCACAGGAAGAAAAAAATAAGCAACCAGTCAATAAGAAAACAACCCACACAACTTGTAGTTGACGCTTCATCCTTCGTCCCTTTCCTCTTTTGCTAAATTCGGCAACTATACCTTAGGCGGAAATACACTCCGCAGATATGCAATGTTCTTCGCAAAAACCGCCTCCTCCCCCGCACTTACCGGCTTGTCCGGCTCCCACTTGCTGCTCTCTAAAACAATCCAGCCCCGATACCCAATATCGTCTATCGCCTCACGAACACGGCGAAAATCTATCTCACCCTTGCCGAACTCCTCATGCCCGTAATCCTTTGCATGAAACTCACAGATTTGCTTACCTAAAACACGTATCTCCTTATAGATATCATATCCTTTCTTGTGCGAGTTCCCGACATCGTAGTAAACCTTCACCGCAGATGAACCCGCCTTCCCGATTATCTCCATATTTTGCTCAGCACTCATCCACGACTCCAGACCCAGAACCACCCCCGCCTTCTCAGCCTTCGGCCCTAAGCGGCTCAGCTTCTCAGCGACAATCTTCCTGCCTTCCGCATCGTCCGCCAAATCCCTCTCGCCGAAAAACGGCACGAGAATTATTCCCACCCCCATCGACCGACAAACCTCAATCCCCTCACCAAGCCACTGCTCCCAACGCGGGTCACTCTTATACGGAGCCCATCCCAAAGCAACCATCCCGAACGAAGCAATCTCAACTCCGCTCGTCTCTACCGTCTCTATGTACTTCTTCTGCAGGCACTTCTTATGCAGAACAGGCAAATCATCGTCCGCCATCCCAAAATCCGCCTGAATTCCGTCCGCACCTAATCGCTTCGCTACCTCAAACGCAGACAAATCCGCTATCCGGCCAAGCGTCCAGTCACATATCCCTATCTTAAATCCCTCTTTGTAAACCTTCTCCTGTGACACTCCGGACCCTAAAGGCTGACACCCACCAACAAATGCCAGCCCCGCAATAGCACGTAAACCATTTAACATCATCTCACGACGACTTTGCACTGAAAATTTCATTCTGATACCTCCATCAAAACACGAAAACCTGTATGTTTAAACTGATACGACGCAGGGGCGCTGCTGCGGGCTGCACACCTGCAGCCTCGTGCAAAGTAGCTCCACGAACCTCCTCGTATCACTCGGTATTTACCCTCAGCCGCACCAACAGGGTCAACAACTGTCCCTTCCGGATAATCCGAGCCGTATATGTCACTACACCATTCCGAAACATTACCATGCATATCGTAAAGCCCCCACGCATTAGGCTTTTTCGTAGCAACTGAATGCGTTTGACCCTCACTATTATCTGCGTACCACCCCATCTCATCAATATTACCGCTGCCGGAGAACATCACCGTTACCCCGGCCCGGCAGGCATATTCCCACTCAGACTCAGTTACAAGGCGATATCGCCTGCCTTCCTTCTCGGATAGCTTCTCGCAGAACGCAACCACTTCCCTCCACGATACCTTCTCAACCGGCAAATCCCCACCCTTAAAATGCGACCGGTTAATACCCATCACCGCCTCCCACTGTGCCTGTGTCACCTCGGTCACACCGATGCGAAACGCCCGCCTCAGTTTAACGATATGCTGCAGCTCATCTCCCTGCCGACCCTCCTCATCCAGCGAACTACCCATCGCAAATTCCCCCGCCGGTATATACGCTAACTTCATCCCTATAGAATTAACCATCACCTCCCCCGACTCGGTACTC
>Ga0114922_10002413_pt1 | contig 17506 bp, 17 predicted proteins | sample AartaG_FD_100975 | JGI IMG/M metagenome (GOLD analysis project Ga0114922, IMG submission 100975) | Deep subsurface microbial communities from Aarhus Bay to uncover new lineages of life (NeLLi) - Aarhus_00045 metaG | ecosystem: Environmental > Aquatic > Marine > Oceanic > Sediment | place...
AGTATCTATATCTTTCACATTGCTCATTATGTACATAGATGAAAATACAATTGAATCTCTTGTAGGGAAGGGGAGATTAACTTGTTCATTTAATCTGGGAAATCTTCCTTCAGCAAGTATAGCTATTTTACATTTTATATCTTCTGAAGTTGCTTTCTTGCCAAGTTGAAGAGTAAGTAGATCTTTGTCTCTAGTTATTCCTATCACCCTTGACGATGTTTTTATTGAAACTCCTTTGTCTTTTGCTTCTTGAAAAAGAAATTGATTGAATTTCGCTCTATCAACTACAAAAGCTGTAGGTTTCTTCTTTGAAACAGAAATTATTTTACCCGATGGAGAAAAGATTTGTGCCCCTTTTACCTGGGAATTCTGAACAATCTCAGAAGGTAGATTTTTTAATTGTAATTTTTCCAAACCATCAATACTTAATAGACCAGCACAGTGCTCATGAACACCAATTTGTTCTTTAGATTCGTATAAGACAACATCTTTCCCTCTCTCAGCAGCAGCTTTAGCAGCCATTAATCCTGATGGTCCACCTCCCACTACTGCAATATCTGTTTCTTTCATTGTCTTAAGATGGATTCATATGCATTATTGAAAAATTGTACGGTTGATGAGTTGCTGGATATATTTTTTTTACGCAGTATTTGATCCAATAACCACTCTATTCATACTCAACTCTTTTGCAGTTTTTTGATTTTCTTTCTTTACATAGTTATCTAGTTGTTTTGAGCTAAATGTTGAATCATATTTTGTTTGCATTTTTGTTTTCATAACTACCAAGATTTTTCCACACTCAGAACAAATAAGTTCTGTAGATGAAAAATTCAGATTAACCGCATCAAATATTGAAGTGAATTCTTTACATCTTGAACAATATATTGAGTTTATTTCATATAACATCTCTATCACCTTTTGAACTTTTGATGTTAAATCACTAAACAAAACTCTCTAAATCAAATTAAAGAACAAGTATTATTTAGAGAGATATCTGGAGGATATGATTCGTTTATATATCCTTTAAAAATAATGCAATTTTTTTTACTTCTGTCTTGTTACCTTATTAGAATATACTTTTTGTTTGTCTCTTAATCTCTTAATCCGAAGAAGTCCTTCAAAATACCAGCTTACTATGGGCCTATTCATGTGTTTCATCGCTCTCTGATGTGTGTTTCCTTCATCATCTTCTCGATTAAGGACTATGTGTTTATCAGTGAAAAAAAGCACTATTTCTTCTTTAATACTAGTTCTTTCAAATTGAACTAAACTACATTTCTCTTTTTCTCCTTTGTCTATACGATAGCGGAAAGCTTTCGATCCATAGATTAGTAGAAATTCTTCAATTGATTCAATTAACTTTCCATTGAGCATTTCCTCAATTCGCTCTTCTTCCTTACTAATGGTTTGAAAATCCTCTTTTATTATAGCAATATCAATTAACTGTTCAATTAGTTGACTCTCAACTAGTGCCCCTCTATCTTCAAATATTTCCCAATGTTTACTATATAGAGTATCAGTTCTACTTTTAGTTTTGTAGTAGTATACTGATTCAGTCTGAGGGCTATAAGTAACTTTTTTGACACCCTCAGGATAGATTTTTTCTTTTAGATTAGGCGATAGTCTATGCTTAGATTCTTCAGAAACAGACTCATACGCTTTAACATAGCCTTCAGTAATATCAATTTGTTCATAACTTAAAGTTGCGTCCTTCTGTTTTTTCTCTAAGTTAATCATAATTATCATCTACATATGAAACGTTCTTAATAGAATAGCATAAATTTGTTTTATAAACTCACAAATTATCTAGCTATCATGCTCTTTTCATAATTTGAATAAAAGAGGTTAGTAACATCTACGCAATATCTGAAAGATAAAATTTCTTGACTAAACAACAATAATTTGTGTTTTATTCCTATTTCTGATAGTGTCCATTCACATATAATAATCACTCAAACCAGAATCTTATCCCATTAGAGCCAATTAAACAAGAAAAACTTTCCAATATACATTTTTCTGTAAGTTATGTTTGAAAACATTTATATATGTCTTTGTGAAAGATAAGTTACAGAAAACTAGAAGTAATCCAGAAATCTGTAATTAATCAACACGGTGATTGCAATGAATTATCAAGAAACCCTAAAAAGTTTGGATCAGGAGATCCGCAGACTAAAAGGAGAATTAAATAATTTAGAGAGAGCCAGAAGATTAGTAAGGAAAAAGAAAACAGAAACTCAAGTTATTTGGTGACCTGATTGAATAAAGAATATACTATAGAAATTAACGATAACTCCCTGGATAACTGGTATCCAGAATTCAAGGAATCAATTAAGGAGTTTGTTAGTAATCTAAAAGAATCGCTCGAAGAAATGGTGGAAGATCTCAAGGACGACTTATCTGACCTCCGCGAAGAAACAGAAGATTTGACTCAGTCCAGCTGTGAATCCATCAGAGGGAGGGATTCTTATGATCATTATAGAGGTGAATAAAAATGTCAAAAGACGAACAAATTGATGAATTAAGGGACGAAATCGAAGAACTAAAGAATTTAATTAAGAATTTGTCCAAATCTCAAGCTGAAGCATACAAGGATTTTGATGCTTCAGATCGAGAGCTAGAGGAAAAGGAACGAAAGTTAAACGAAAAAATACAACGTGATATTGAAAGGGCGAATAGGAGAAAGGAAAGAGAAGAACACATACATGTTCGAGGACCAAAACCTCCAAAACCTCCTAAACCAGCCAAACCAGCTAAACCAGCTAGACATGCTAGACCTGCTAGTCCAGCAAAACCTGTTAAACCCTTTTTTGCTGATGATTTTAATTTTGATTTTGATTTTGATTTTGATTCTGACGAATTCAAAGACAAAATGAAGACAATTATGAAAAAGGTTGAAAAAGCATCAGAAGAGGGAATGAAAACTGCTAAAAAAGTTTCTGAAAAACTCTCTAAAGATTTTCATAAGTTTCTAGAAAAGGAAACTGACAAAATAACCAAAGGAGTGGAATTATCTGATGAGGATTATGCAGAAATGAAACATGATGTTAGCAAAGAACGCAAACATATCGATAAAGCACAACGAGAAGTTGATGAAGCTAGAAAAGAAGTAGACGAAGCAAGGAGATACGTAAATTCCATCCAACGTCGTTTGGAACATGCATACAGGGATAATGATGTCAAGAAGCAGGTGGAAATTGAGAAGGATCTTCTCAGAGAAGAAAAAGTGCTCATGGATTCTATGTCTCATTTGAGTAGAACTCGATCGGAATTAGCTCAGACAAGAAGAGAGTTTGCTAGACTCCAAAGAAGAGCTGGAAAGATTCGTGCCGCTCAGAAAAAAGGGCATGGTCCAATAATCATATCTCGTGATAAATTAGGTGAAGATGGCACTATTTCAGAGTATGTTGCTAAAGTAGTCAATTCTGTTGGAAAGAATCTTGAATCAACTTTCAGAACAGCTGTTGGTGACAGAAAAAAAGGTGTTCGAAAGGTTTTGAGTGTAGAAGATGATATTAATCTAATTAGTCCAAATGGTAGAGTAGATATTGAAGCTCTTGAACAATTTTACGAAAATGCAGCTGAATTACTCTCTGCGTTAGGTGATAAAAATCGATTGAAATTGTTAAAGATATTGGAAAACTCTCCACAGTATCAGAAAGAACTTTCTGAAGATACAGGATTACGTGGTGGAACTTTCAAACATCACACAGATATTCTACAAGATGAAGGTTTCATTACTCGTGAAGCTATAAGAGGTCGTTACCTAATAACTCAACTTGGTATTGAAGCTCTAAAACTTGCTGAAATGATCTATCTAAGAGAAAAACAGTTGGAAGAAGAAGAAATTGACATAGATATTGAGGATTAAGAAATAAGGAGGAAATTAGATGAGATTATACATTAAAAACCGACCTTTGAAAATTACTCATAGTTTTGAATATACATTCAATAACAAGCAAGTAAAAATCTCCTTATCTAAAAATACAATCCTTCTTCCTATTTTTGATGAAAAGAAAAATAGACAAATTGGGTACATCCTTGATGGACCCGTTGGAATAATCGCTGATTTACTTGTTCATTCACAGGAAGGAGCAGTTGGAGAACTAATAGATGAAATATATTCAAACGTTCTCCTCTTTCCTGTTAATCTTCCATTTCTTACTCCTGATCATGTAAAAGAAATTCAACCACTCGAAGATATTTCCAAACATGAAGAGATTGTCAAAAAATATAGAGTGCAGATTGTGCATGAAGAATATATTTCTTATGAAGAAAGAGAAGGTGTTATGATACAAACCTACAATCCAAGTTCTCTCTGGTTTATTTCAAAAGATTCAACTTTTTTAATAGATACAGAGGAGATAATAGGGAGAAGAGAGGAAAAAAAGTTGTTTTGGCTAGTGAAGGATTCTTTTACTACAGTAAACAATAAAGGACATGTTAAATCAACAAAGGATTTATTTTCAATTACTAAAGTACAAAAAACTGTTCATAGAATTTTAGATACGCCCCTTACATCAATATTCTCTAGATTTAGTGAGATATTTGCGTCAATCTAGAATTCCTTTTCTTTATATTTTTCTATTTTGCTTCTTATTGTTTGAGCAATTTGTCTTGAAATTACTGGTGGAACAGCTTCCCCAATTTGGTTGAACATACTCTCAACTGAGCCTGTAAAAATGAAATCATCTGGAAAGCTCATTAATCTAGCTTGTTCTCTTACTGACAAAGGTCTGTTCTCCAAAGGATGAATAAATCTTGATTTACCCATAATTGTTGGTGCTAGTTCCTTTTCATTCAATTTTGTCCAATTTCGATTTTCTCTAGAAGAACCTTTGAAATATACAGCAGCATGTCCTTTTCTAATTCCAATCCCTTCATTTTTTACTTGTTTCGGAAATGGAATTCTAAAATGATTTGGAATGTTATTTGGATAGGAAGGAGAAGGTAAATCAAGTAGAACCTCTTCAACTTTTTTCTTCTTCTGAGGAACAACGTCTAAATGAACATTTGATATGAACAATCTATTTCTATAACTAGGACAGCCGTATTTTTCACAAGAAATGAAGTTAAAGTGGATCTTATTGTATCCAATTCTTCTAAACTCTTCTTTTATTATTTCCCTTCCATCTGAATCAGCTAACGGAACTACATTTTCAATAACAAAGAATTTTGGTGAAAGATCACCTACAATTCTCGAAACATGAAAAATTAAAGCTCCTTGTGGATCTTCGTAAAAACGTTCAAAAGGAGTTTTTTTCCTTCTTGGATTTGCAGCTGTAAAGGGTTCACAAGGAGGAGATGCTAAAACAACATCGATTTCATCACTTGCTTCTTCGAGTATCTCCAAGCTATGAATACTACGTATATCTCTTTTCCAGACTTCAGAATTGGGAAAATTTAGCTTATATGTTTGTGCTGCAGAATCATCTATTTCTATAGCTAATCTATCTTCAAAACCTGCCTGAGTAAAACCTAAACTAAAACCTCCTGCTCCTGAGAAAAGATCAATAAACGAGAATTTTCTCTTTTTTGAACCAGAGGTCATTTTTACAACACATCTAAAATTGGTGGGACAGGCAGGATTTGAACCTGCGACATCCGCTGTGTGAGAGCGGCATCATAGACCAGGCTAGATCACTATCCCTGATATTTGCTGTTTAACTGTTAATTATTTATTCTTTCTGATTGCTTCTTAAAATAAGATATAATGCCCCCGAGGTTAACTCTAAACGTCATTTTAAGGGATTCACCCACATCAGTTAGCTGAGCTCCTCAGGAGCAACTGTTGTCTACCAGGGTTGACCGTGTTTCATAGTGTAGAATGTCTCACTCTACTCAACAGGAGCCCGTATGGTAGCCTATTGCCTTTTAATTGCACTCTCTTTCCTAGTCGGTTAATACCATCTCTAGAAAGTCCTCGATAAAGGCAATTGAACATAGTATCAATATGTATTGAACTTTTTTGTCTTTTACAAAATAAAAACAAGAAAAATTAAGTTAAAGAGATTTTACTTCTTCAACTAAATCTTGATGCTTCTCGAAATATTCTCTTGAAGGTTTCAGGATTTCATTCACTATTTTTGCTAAACCCATTTTGAGATCTAATGGATGAAGAGAACCTTCCATGTATGCAGTCTTGAATGATTCATAAGAATTGTAGATAAGATCGCCCCCAAACTTTTCATCTCTTTCAATTCTGAATTCATCAAACATATCAAACACTATGTATTGTACCATTTCAGTGATGGGGTTTCCAACAACTTGTTTTGGGGGGCACTGAGCTTTCTTGATTTTCCTCACTACGTCTTCTTCACTATCATGGATAAATATGCAAGTTTCAGGTTTAGATTTACTCATTTTAGCATCTATTTGATCCGCAAGATCTGGAACAGATTCTGCGTCCATCTTTTTACCTAATCCTTGTAGTCCTGTCAATAGAGGTGTATGAATACAACTTGGTTTTGTTCTTCCAAGTTTTTCAGCTGTATCACGAGCTAGCATATGGGCTTTTCTTTGATCCATCCCTCCATATGCTAAGTCTATTTCCATATCATAGATATCAGCTACTTGCATAGCTGGATAATAAATAAAACCAGATTCTATCTCACCTTCAGCTTTTCTACCCATCACAGGAAGTGTTCTGAGAACTCTTGTAAGAGTATTTGATTTAGCTACTCTGATAACCTTTTCCCAGTATGTTATCTTCTCTGCTAGTTCTGAAGCCCAGATATATTTTACATTTGGTCCTTTAGCACCAACTGATTCAAAAGCTTTCTTAAAGTATTCTCCTGCAAGTTGAATCTTCCCCATATCAGCTCCCAGTTTGTTATTAATCCAACTGTGCCAATCTGCAAGAAATATTATTACTTCAAAACCTGCATTCATTAAGTCCTTAATCTTATTTCCACAAACAATACCAGTCCCTAGATGAACTAATCCAGAAAGTTCATACCCAATGTATGCTCTTGGTTTTTCTTTTTCTTCCAAAATCTTTCTGATTTCATCCTCAAGGATAACTTCTTCAGTATTTTTTGTTACTAGTTTTAATCTTTCTTCAATAGACATTAGCACTCACCAAAACTATTAGGGGGTTTGTTGAGAATATCTGCTCTAGCGTAACTCTATTTAAAAAACTCTTGGTTTGAGTTAAAGATATTCCAAGAACATCAGCTCATCTCTGAGTTAATATGTAAATTCATAAATCTTATTTCAAACAATAAAAAAAAGAAGGAAGAATTAAATTTGTTCAAATTCAATTATCTTCAAACCAGTTGGTTTTTTAGAGATTTCTCCTTTTCTTGCACCAATTACTGTTTTGATTCCCTTACCATTCGAACGATCCAATAGTCTCTGAGTTATAATACCGTCGATAACTAGAGTACTGCCTTTTTCGATTTTTTCCAAGGAATCAAAAATTTCTGCTGCAGGAGTTCTGAGAATTTCTTTTTCAGCTTCATCAAATACTACTGCTTCAAGTTTTGTTTTCACTGCTTTAACTGCATTAGTCAAATATTCGGGAAGCTCAACCTTTCGTATTTCTCTTCTTGGAGGTCGTTGACCTGTTGTAGATCTCGAGTAGGTTCTTGTACCAGAATGAGAACTGGGTCGAGAACTATGTCGAGAACTGGGTCGAGAACTAGGTCGAGAACTTGGACGTGGTCCAGATCTAGAATCAGTTCGAGTACGAGTTGACGCATGAGATGGTCTCCCTGAGGTTGGTCTTGGGGTTAAAGGTTTTCGAGTAACTTTTTGCTCAATTTCTTTTTTCACTTTATCCTTACTAATTGTTTCAGTTTTTGTAGGTTTAGGAGGAGTTTTCTTTTTGCTTACAGTCTTTGTTTCTTTCACTTCAACTTTAGGCTTCTTTTCCTCAGCATCCTTTCTGGATAATGCAAATTTCTTCAATCTCTTCTTTGGAGGTTTAGATTTATCAAGAAACTCTTTAACTGTGAGATCAGCATCTCTACCGGTTAAGAAAATTGCTTTTTCTAATGGAACAGCTTCTTTCAAAGCTTGTTTTACTTCCTTTTCTTTGAGATCTTCAACTTCTTTTCCTTTTGGAGCTCGTGCTACAAATTCAACATGTGATACTTGTAGTAATTCTTTTAGGATCAAATCTCCACCTCTATCACCATCTAGAAAAGCAGTTACTGTTTTCTTTGCAATTAAGTCAATTAGCTTAGAGGATATACTTGTACCATTAACTGCAACTGTATTATCAATACCATATTTCAGAAGATTGACGACATCTGCTCTACCTTCAACTAGTATTGTTTTCTTCTGTCTTTTAAATCCAGGACCGGCGGAAAATCCTTCATCACTGATACTAACTACTTGACTTGATTTAGAAGATTTTTCAACTTCCATACTTATTGATGAAGAAAAAGGACTTACGTTCTGATCCCATTCCCTCATGATCTCAGAAGCACGATCAACAATTGTTTGGCGTTTGTTGATTCGAACATCTATAATTTCTTCGAGTTTAACAGCACAACTGCATGGTCCCACTCTATCAACTGTTTCAAGAGTAGCTGCCAAAATTGCGGTTTCCATTCGGGATAAGCTTGATGGGACTATTATTCTCCCAAAAGTTTTTCCTTTTTTGCTACTAAGTTCAACACTAATTCTTCCTATTCTTCCTGTTTTTTGGAGTTCTCGAATATCGAGATTTTCACTCAAAAGCCCATCTGTTTGTCCATAAATCCCTCCGATTATGTCCGGCTTTTCAACGACTCCATCAATATCAAAAGATGCTCTTATTTCATACTTTGTTGTTGAAGCATCTGTTTTTGCACCCATTTAGTTCACCTATTATGTTGCTTTGTTGTATAGTTGCATTAGCTTACAAGAAAAAGATGGATTCTTACTATCCCTTACCCTACTATTGTTATATCTCAAACTCATTAGGAGTATTTTTCCGACACATGTAATACACTTTATAGTGACTGTGATTTGACTTCTTGAAGTAAGTTAATATTTATGATCGTGATAGGATGTGTGAGTTTAATCCATCCAAGTTTTCTTGTAACCTTGAACTCACATTATTATTTCAGGTGTATTTTCTTACCTGTAATTTCTAAATGTTGAACTATACATTCTTCAGTTCAAGTAAACATAAAAAAGTTAGAAATAAAAGAGTTCCCATAGAACACAACCATATAGTGGATTTCTAGGTTTGATTAATAAGAAGAAACATGAAGATATTTTGCTTAAGTTTAAATAAGTTCAATTGCTGTCATAGTATGTAGAAAAATGAGCTTGGGATTGTATATTGGATTAGGAGTCGGATTGGGAAGTTTGTTTATAATAATTATTGTTATTTTTGTATTAAGAGGTAAGAAGAAGGAAACAAATCCCTTGATTTCTAGATCTAAAGATGTTATAGTTATTATTAATCAGAGAATTTTATCTATGAATTCCAGAATACAGACGTTTGATAGTGAAATCACTAAATTGGTTGCAGCTAAAGAAAAAGAAGATATGTCACTTTTAGATCAGACTATTGAATTAAGTGACATACCTCAAGAAATTGAAAGCAAGAAGAAGGAAATTAAAGATTACATAGCTGATATCAGAGACCTTGAAGACTATAAGAAAGAGATAGAAGAAATAATGTCGAAGAAAGATGAAAACAAATGGGATGAAGTAGAATCACTTCTGGAACAAACAAAAGAAAAAATGAGATATAGATTTACTTGACTAATAACCTATTAATAGAAATGCTTTTATTCGAATGTTAGAGAGCAAAGAACAGAATAATTGAGGTGAGCCTTCTTGCCAGTTACAAATCCGGAATATAGAGCTATTGCACGATCACATATTATGGAAAAAAAAGTATGCCGCAAGTGTTACGCAACCAATCCTGTTAACGCAACAAAATGCCGTAAATGTAGATCAAAAGAGCTCAGAATGAAAAGATCCAATAAAAAATAGAACCAACTCAGGCACTCAATTCTAAAAAACTTCATACTGTGTTGACATAAGATTTAAAAGCAATTTACAATCTTTGTAGATAAGTCAAATATAAAAGTTGGAAGAAACCTAAATTCCATTTAATGTGATATACTAATGAGCACCAAAAACGAAGAAATTAGCCTTCAAGATAAGAGAACAAACCTTACCTCTCTTAGATTAAGACGCAAAGAGCTAATTGACCAACTTCATGAGCTGAACAACAGACGAAATGAACTACGTAGTCAAAGAGACAAAAATAACAAACTAGCAAGAGAACTCTTTGATGAAGCTCGTATTTCCAAGGAGAAAAGAGATCAGATTAACGAGGAAGTCCAAGTTAGAAAACAAATGCGTGATATTTTACGTGAAGATGCAGATAAAATTGGAAAACGAATTGTAGAACTTGGTTCCCAAATGAAAAATATGGGTGTTCCAAAGAATAGACGTGTGGGAGATCAAATTCGAAGACTTGAAAGACAACTAGAAACAACGCCATTTTTGACTAAAGAGATGGAAAAACAAACACTTACCCAACTCGAAGAGCTAAGTTCTGAGTTTGAAAAACTTGAACAATTTAAAGACTTAAGAAGTGAATTTCGAGATATTCAGAACAAGCTAAGACATATGCAAACTGAAATCAAGACCTATCATACTAGCGTCACAACTTTAGCTCAAGAATCACAAATTCATCAAGAAAAAATGCTTGAAGCAACAAAAAAAGCGAAGAAAATCAAAGAAGAAGCTGATGAATCTCATGCAGAAGTTATTGCTTTAAGTTCAACTATCAGCGGGATTAGAAAAGAACTTGATGGTCTAACAGGTGAAGTCAAAAAACTCTCTAGTGAACTTGGACAAGAGATCCAAGCAGCAAGAAAAGCTAAAAAATCAGAAGCTAAAAGAGTAAGAGATCAAAGATTGGATTCCAAAGCTGAGGAGATTTTAGTTAGATACAAAGAGGGTGCATCGTTAACTTTGGATGAGTTCAAAGTTCTCATGGAAAGAGGATTAATTTAATTTTATTCTCAGACTTTCTTTTATTAGAAGATAACTTGTTTTCGTAAATTATACACATTATACACAATTCTTAAAACAATAGTATATGAATATATTAAAAGCAATAATTGGTGTTCTTTAAGTGAAGCTACCTATTTGTGTTATTGATGCTCAGACAAATACTTTGTGTAGAAAGTGTAAACAACTTTACAGAGAAGGAAAAATCTCCGATATTGATATTGAAATTTCAAAAATCATAATTGATGCATCCAAATCAAGCAAGGATTTGAAAGGCATCTCTTTCTACTCATCATATGAACTCTCAGATGTTGTTATGGTAATAACAAGAAAACAAGATGTTGCTCTACTGTCTTCTCCTGAAATTGTTGATAAAATCAAACAAAATACGCAGAAAGAAGTCCGCTTTCTTGAAAAGACAAATAATCCTAAGAAATTAGTTGAAAGTTTATTAGATCCAGTTCCAATAGTTAATGTGACAACTTTGTATCTCCCTCCTTTCAGTGATAAAGAGTATAAGATTGAAATAGAAAAGAAGTTTAAAGGGAAACTTCCTATACCTGAGGAAATCATTGTTCAAACAATTACCTCTGTTTTAGATACAGAAGCTTACATCGAATTTGTATGATATGCAATAAAATGAAATAACAAAATGAGAGCAATAAATGAAATTAGGAACTTTTTTTCTTTAAATCAATTAGATTTCTATTTTGAAATGTAATCGTTATTATTTTATACTCAAGTTTCTTACAATGTTTGTATGAGTTTCAAGTATAAGCAAGTCATAGCAGTACGGACTGATTTAAAGATGTCCAAAGGTAAAACAGCTGTTCAAGCAGCACATGGTTCGGTTTCTGCTTATGTTAAGACGAAGAAATATTACCCCGATTGGGCAGATAATTGGTTAAATGAAGGACAAAAGAAAATCACTGTTAAAGTAGGTTCTCAAGAAGAATTGCATGAATTAGCAGAAAAAGCCAGAAAATTAGATTTACCATATGCAATTATCAATGATGCAGGACTCACACAACTACCACCTGGAACAACAACAGTTATTGGTATTGGCCCCTCAAGACATGAATTAATAGACAAAGTATCGGCTGATTTATCACTATTATAAACAGTTTTGGGGGATGACAACTTTTGAACTCGGATAGCTTGCTTGTACCAACTATAACGAAAAGTGAAAGAGTAATAGGTCATATCAAACATCAATCTGAAGATTTTATAGTCTGTGAAAAAATTGATGAGAACCATATATTGGATCCTAGAATTGAAACTTATAATCTCCCAGGAAAGAAGGGATTGTTCCTCCATTTTGTACTTATAAAAAATAATATTGATACATCTGTAGCTCTAGATTGGATTTCTAATTTATGGAAAGTTGAACGAAACGATTTGAGTATTGCTGGTACAAAAGATAAGAGAGCTTTTACAGCACAGAGAGTTTCATTATGGGGAGTAAAAAGAAGGTATGAGGAAGGGAACTTGAAGGAAATTACTCTTCCCAAAATCAAAACAAAATCATTCTGTTTTAGGATTAAAGATATAAGACTTGGTGATTTATGGGGGAACGCATTTGATATCACCATTAGGAGGATTCCTACAGAAGCAACAATAATACAATCTAGTTTAGAAACAAAGATTAGAGAAATCAATGACTTTGGCTATTTGTTGAATAGTTTTGGTCAGCAAAGATTTGGAAAGATTAGACCTATTACTCATTTAGTAGGGGAAAAATTGCTTCTAGGGGAAGTTAGAGAGGCACTAAAAATCTATGTTGGAAAAAGCTATGGAACTGAATCTCAAGAAGCTCTTGATGCAAGAAAACTTTATTGGGAGACTGAAAATCCTCAAGATGTTCTTAAGATTATTCCAGACCAGATGCACATTGAGAAGAAAATATTAAAATATCTTCAAAAGCATAAAAACTACGAACGAGTATTTTTATCTCTACCATTGCAATTCCAGAAGTTATTCATTCATGCTTATCAAGCTTATATTTTCAATAAATATCTGAAAATCAGGTATAATGAATATTCAAAAAATCTTTGTGAACCCTTATTTGGAGAGAAAATTATTGATAATGTATCTTATGCTCCTCTAATCGGTAATAAGACTGAATTGACTGGTCAATCAAAGGAAATCTATTCCAAAATCCTTGAAAATGAAGAAGTATCTTTACACGACTTCAATAGAAGTTTAGCTGTTAAATTGGGATCTAGGGGTTCATATAGAGCATTAGGCATGAAGGCTCATAATCTACTTATTAATGATATTGCAGAAGATGAGCTGAATCCAGGAAAATTCAAAGTAAATTTGAGTTTTGAATTAAGAAAGGGATCTTATGCAACTGAGGTACTGAAGGAAATTCTTAGTCAAGGTTGATATTCACAAAAACATTCTATTGAACAAATTTATTGCGCATTTCTAATCATTAGAAAGGCATCAGAGTTATCCTGATAGTATTTTCTTATTCGCGATGCAATCTTAAACCCTAATTCTTCATACATTTTTATTATACCTTCACTATCAACGTTTACCTCAAGTTTCGTACTAGTATATCCCAACAAAGATGATCGTTCAAGGAAGTGCAGTAAAATTTGCTTTCCAAAACCAAGACCACGATATTTTTCCAGAATAGCTACTGAAAGTATGTGTGTTTGCTTTTCAACGCCAGCATATCCTCCAAGTAAAAAACCAACTAATTCTCTTTCATATTCAATAACAAAACATAGTTCAGGTGCAGTAAAATAGATATTTGTTATCAGAACTTCTCCAAAAGGATATGGAAAACTCTTTCTTTCAATTTCGTAAACCTGTTGAATGTCTTCTTTTCTCATATGCCTTATGTAAGAGGAATTATCGTTCATTATATCACAGGCTCTATTTTGCTTAATAATTATCCAGATTAAACCATTTTAGATTTCATGGTTTAATTGAACTATTATATTTAGTTTTTTTACTTTTCTGAACAACCTTGCTAAAATAAGTTTTAAAATAGAGATATTATAGTAATCATAATCAAAATAATCGAGATGAAGAATTTGAGCAAAAAGAGAGCTGCAGATTATGAGAGAGTATTGGTGAACAGATTTTGGGATTATGGTTTTGCAGTAATGAGAGCTCCATCTTCATCAGGAACAAGTAAAATGCCTAGACCTGATGTTTTTGCAGGTTCAGCTGAAAAAGGAATGCTATTAGCAGTTGAAATCAAAACAAGTCGTCAAGATGTATTCTACATTCAACCGGAACAGATTCAAGGATTACTGGAATTTGCAGATAGACTAGGAGCTAAATCATATGTAGCTGTCAAATTTGTTGGTAAACGAATGGATTTCCTTTTTCTTTCGGTCCCAGAATCCTTAACTCAAAGTAAAGGTGGAAGCTACAGAATAACAGTTGAAAATCTTAAATTAAAAGGAGTAGATTTTTACACTCTCATAAATGAAAAAGAACGTAAAGGTCAAAAATAAGAAAAGCAAGAAACAGTAGACCTAGAATCAATTTGAAGTTGATACTGAAATGAAGATACTAAAAAAAGACTATAAACATGGGATAATTGAACTTATTCCAGAGAACACAGATGACCTATATGGCATTTACAGAATCTTAAAAACAGGTGATAAAGTCAGAGCTTCTACATCCAGAAGAATAAGAAGAAAAGATGATGAAGGAAGGGCTGATACTGGTGAAAGAGTCAAGTTGACACTTGAGGTTGAAGTAGAAGAACTTGCTTTTCATGGTTTTGGAGATAATTTGAGATTCAAGGGAACAGTAATTGATGGTCCAGACGATTTAGTATCTCTTGGCACTTATCATACCATTTCATTATCTTTAATGGAAAAAGTTCGTATTGTAAAGGTTAATTGGACACCTATGGAGAAAAAAGTCATAGACGATATAGAAAAAGCTTCAATGCTAGCCAAATTAATAATTGTTACAATTGAAGATAATAGTGCATGTGTTGCTTTGGTTACGCAATTTTCAACAAAAATTATTTCTGAATTTAGTGCATCAGTTTCAAGGAAGTTTAGTGATGTTAAACAACATTCCAGTGAAATGGGGCAATTTTTCCAGGATGTTCTTCAATTAATGCAAGATATTGTTAAACAACACGAAACACAAGTTATTATCTTGGCTGGTCCAGGATTTACACCAGAAAACTTTCATCAGTTTATCAAAACTCGAGATCAACTCTTGTTTGAAAAAGTATCCTTAGTTCATGTGAGTACAGGAGGTAGAGTTGGTCTAAAAGAGGTACTTTCTACAAAACTTCCAGAAAAAATCGCTAACGAACAACGCGTTGCTTATGAAACTCGTTTGATTGATGAAGTTCTAAAGAGATTGGGTCAGGATACTGGAACTGTCACTTATGGTTTAGATAATGTTAAACGAGCTTTAGATATGGGTGCGATAGAAACCTTACTCATTAGTGACGACCAAATTAGTATAGAAGACCTTGATAAAAGAAGAATTATTGATGAAATGGTTGACAACAATTCTAAGATGAGAGGAAAAACCATCATCATGTCAATCAATCATGAATCAGGTGATCAGCTCTCAAAATTAGGAGGATTAGCTGCTCTTCTGAGATACCCTTTACCAGATTAGGAAATCACAATGGTTCTAGATAAGTAATAATTCCTTTTGGATAAGGATACTGATGTATAATTTCTATATTTAAAATAGCATTTGCAAGCTTTGTTTTTAGCTCTTCACATATCCTTTTTGCAACTAACCAATTCAGAAAGACAGTATTGTTTTTTTCATCAACTTCAAAATCTTTTTCTCTGATTCTATAATCTGAAACAAGTATTTTAGTAACAGTAGAAATTGATTCGCTGTTATCAACAATTATTCTTGCTCTGACTAATAATCCATCTTCTGTTATTTCATCAAAGTCGTTTGAATATTTATCAGCTCTTCTCAATAATCTGTTCTTCAATTGAGTGTTGTCCTTGTATCTTGAAGAACAATAATGAATAGGAATAGGAGATTTTTTGAATCGTTGAAGGATTTTCACTGCTAATTCCTCACTTCCTTCTACTGCAGCACTAACATTGTTTCGTACTAGATAATTCATTTTTGTTAGAATTTCTACATTGGCTTCAGTTATCTCAAATTCATTCAAATTGATAAAGTCCAAATCAATGTCTAGAGCAAAATTTATGATTTCTAGTAATTCCTTCTCCTTATCTGGAATTGCTGGAATCTCTATTCCAACATCCCAGTCTAGAGAATTTGCTATTAGTAGTGCATCCTTCATCTCCTGAGTAAGTTTTAATCGAGGAGGGTGGAACCTAATCTCATCCAATCCTGAGTTAAAAAGAATCTTCATCTGATAATGAGTGAGAGTGTGTGATGTATAAAGATGACAATGAAAATCTAAACCAAAATGCTTTTTGAACTCACTTACGTATGAAACTACTCTTTCAATTGTGATAGCGGGGTCTCCTCCTGTTATACCAACACCCAATGCAGATATCATCTCCGCTTCCTTTATAGCTTCATCAACTGAACTTATTTGTTGTTCATTTGCAAAGATTATATCCTGTCGTCTTTCCTTCATTATAGGACAATAAAAGCAATTTGAATCGCATTCTCCAGTAACAAATAAAACTAATTTCGCACCTAATGAACAAAGTTGACAGCCTTTGATTGGTTTTCCTACGATCTTATTTTCATGCCACTTGGAGATTTTTTTCATTCTTGAAAAAAATAAGAAATCACATAATAAAAAGTATCAGTTTTGGGAGATGTACTGTTTAATTACAGAAGAACAGTTTTTTATAATTAATATTTAGACTATAGTGAAAGGGTGAATCATGCTTACAACTTTTCAAATAGTTTTGATTGTTATTATTGGATTCATACTCCTGTCGTTTTTAGCGAACATGCTAAATTTACAAAAATATGGAATACACATATTACCCTTTGGAATCATTTTTAGAACAAAATTCTTCAACAAAATACTTGAAAAAATGGGAGAGAGAGGAAAGAAATTCTGGAAGATTTTATATGATATTGGTAAGGTTTTAGCAGGCATCATTACAATTGGATTACTAGGATATTTTATAGTAAATCCATTTCTACTAATATTCAGATCACCAGCTGGAATAGGTCTGCAGCTTTTAATTCCTGGAGTAACAATAGATTTCAAAATCGCATTATTGTTCATTCTACCTATTTTAATTGTGCTTATACCTCACGAGATTGCACATGCAGTAATGGCTCATAGGGAAGGGGTTAAGATCGAATCTTCTGGAGTTTTCATTGTACTTGTATTTTTTGGGGGTTTTGTTGAATTAGTTAGAGAGCAAATTGAAAAAGCTAATTTGAAAAGTAAAATAAGGATATTTCTTAACGGTTCAGCAGTTAATGCGGTCTTTTCGGTTTTCTTTGTAGCTCTATATTTCCTATCACCAGCAATTGTATCTATAGGTTATACTAATCCGAGTGGAGTACTAGTTACCAATGTTTATGATGATTATCCAGCTGATATAGTAGGCATTGCTCGAGGTGATGTTATCACAAA
>Ga0114922_10002414_pt1 | contig 17504 bp, 17 predicted proteins | sample AartaG_FD_100975 | JGI IMG/M metagenome (GOLD analysis project Ga0114922, IMG submission 100975) | Deep subsurface microbial communities from Aarhus Bay to uncover new lineages of life (NeLLi) - Aarhus_00045 metaG | ecosystem: Environmental > Aquatic > Marine > Oceanic > Sediment | place...
AAGAAGGTTTATCGATAGTCAAAGGAATTCACGACTGCTACCTTCCTCTGAAACGCCATCCTTGGAACGAAGTAGAATGTGGCGACCACTATGCTCGGGCCTTAGCAAGCTGGGGGGCTTTCACAGCGCTTTGCGGGTATCAATATCACGGGCCAAAAGGACACTTGAGTTTTGACCCGAAGATCGCAATGGATGATTTCCGGGCAGCTTTCACTACCGCAGAGGGATGGGGGCTTTTCAGTCAACATCGCCAATTGCATATACAGGAAAACCGAATTGAAGTTCGCTCAGGCAAGTTGACCTTAAGAACATTGGCGTTGGGGATTAGCAAATATGTCAGAACTCCGGAAGTCTCCGTGCAGCTTTCGGGAAAACCTATCAAAGCATCCTCAACCATCAAAGCCAACCAATTGGTTATTCGTTTTAGAGAGAAAGTAGAGCTCAAGCGTGGTGAGTTCCTGGATGTTTTAATCAAATTATGACAACTACTAAGCTGGAGATTATCTCGCCCCTCTTTATTGGAATGATGGTTTGGACGACACAGATACTTCCTTACCTATCCCAAAATGATATTTGATTAGGAAATCAAAGGACAGGCACCTGTTTTCAAGGAAAAAATGAGGATAAACAGGTAGCTGTGTCACCTAAGAGGTTGACGTGGGCAAGATGTGTGCTTAGACTCTTAGCTTATGGCAGGCCAGTTAATAGTAAATGCGGATGACTTCGGGCTTTGCGAAGGGGTAAACAGGGCTGTAAAACAGGCCCATACCGAAGGCATCCTTACAAGTGCAACCATCATGGCAGGTATGGGCGCCGCTGCGCAGGCCGTTGAGTTAGCCGGCGAAATGCCGAGCTTGGGAGTCGGCGTGCATCTGAACCTTTTTGGCGGGGGCCCGATTTCAAAAGACCGGCGAGTGAAAATCCTCCTCGATGCAAACGGCAGGTTCGGCTTATCGCTCGGCAAAGTTGTTGTTAAGAGTGTGCTCAGCAAAAGTTTCCGCCAAGCCGTCGAAATTGAATTTGACGCGCAGATTCAGTGGTTAATTGCCGGCGGGATAACGCCGACGCACCTCGATTCGCACAAGCATGTTCACGCCCTTCCGTCGATTTATCCCATAGTTGTCAGGCTTGCAGAGCGTTTTGGCATCGGTGCGATAAGATGGCCGTTCGAGCCGGTGCGGGTAGGCGGCCCCGACTGGCCCACGCCGTCCGAAGGCGGCAAGACGAGGGCACGCATTGTCAGAACGATGGCCAAAATCAACCGTCGGCAGAACGACATTTTTATCAGAAATGATGTGTTTCTTGGAGTGGCCCATACTGGTAAAATAGATATTGATTTCTGGCGGCAGGTGGCGAAGAGCCCTTTTAACGGCGTGGTTGAGGTAATGACACATCCGGGCTATGCCGAGGGCCTCGACCCGACAAAAACAAGATTGGTCAAGCAAAGGCAGGTCGAACTTGAAGCCCTTTGCAGTGAAGAAGTCAGGAAAATGTTGGCTGATGTTGATATAGAGCTTACTCATTATGGAAAATTATAATATTCAGAGCACACGCAAGGTTGAATGCTCGGTAGTCGTGCCGCTGTATAATGAGGCAAAGGTTGTAAACGAGCTTTACAATCGCCTTACAAAGGTAATGACCGAGACGGGTCTTCACTATGAGCTTATATTTGTTGAGGACGGCAGCAGCGATAATACTCTTAAGCTGCTCAAGGAAATTGCCGTCGGGGACAGGCGGGTTGTGGTAGTAGAGCTTCGGCGCAATTTCGGCCAGACGCCGGCACTCGCAGCGGGATTCGATAATACCCGAGGCGAGATAATTATATCGATGGACGGAGACCTCCAGCATCTGCCCGAAGAGATACCGATGTTCCTCGAGCAGCTTGAAGAGGGCTACGATGTTGTGAGCGGCTGGCGCAAAAAACGTGTTGATAATCTGATTATGAGGAAGATTCCGAGCAGAGTGGCAAACTGGCTGGCCTCGAAGGTGAGCGGGGTCGATCTTCACGATTTCGGTACGACATTCAAGGCGTACAGGCGCGGTGTAATCGATGATTTGAGTCTGTATGGTGAGATGCACAGGTTCATCCCGGTATTACTTTCCGGCAGCGGAGCTAAGATAATTGAGGTGCCCATAACGAACATCGTAAGACCGCACGGCAAAAGCAGCTACGGGATATCACGAACGTTCAGGGTGGCGTTTGACCTGGTAACGCTTAAGTTTCTTTTAGGTTATGCCACAAGACCGCTGCACTTTTTCGGAAAGCCGGCTATCTACTGCTTTTTGGCGTCCTTGGCGCTGGCTGGTTATATCCTGTTTGACAAGCTGTACTATAACGTGCCGATTTTCGTCGCACACGGGCCGCTTGCAATGCTGTCGGCCATTCTGCTGCTGATAGGCTTCGGCTTTGTGTCAACCGGGATGATAGTTCAACTAATCAGCAGGGTCTATTTCGAGGCCACGCGGAGAAAAATATACGCAGTGCGGAATATACACCGTCCTGAATGATTTTGAAGGCAGATACAACATGAGTAAAAACAGACAACACTTCAAACCGCTTTTTGTCGTTGCGCTGGTCGTGGTCGCGATTGTCGCCCTTGTGAGGCACTTCCACGTAAAGAATTTTCACGTCGTCGCACCCGGGGTACTTTATACCAGCGGTCAGCCGAGAGGTATGGACTATACGAGGCTGCTTTACAAGCATCACATCGCAACGTTTATAAACGTTCGCGTTACCACCGAGCACAGAGAGCAGAACTGGTACAACGAGGAGGTAACGTGGATGCGCGAAAACGGCGTCAACTATGTTGAGTTGCCGATAGAAAGAAAAGATCGCACCCGGCAGTTCCCCGATGAGGACACGCAGAAACAATTCCTCGATATAATGGCCGATGACGAGAACCTTCCGGTTTTGGTTCACGGCAGCAGCGGCAGGAAGAGGGAATCCATCCTTTCAGCGGTCTGGCTTGTCAAGGCGAAGGATTATTCCGCCGCCGAAGTCATAAGCGTCGTCGAAAATATAAAGCGAGCGCCAATCACAGAACCAGAGAAACAGTTTATCGATAGTTTGGCTAATTAGCCCGGATCGACATGTGTAGAGGGGAGTTTTCAGACCGTCGTTGGTAGCTTAGAGAGATTATATACGGTTATTATAGAGTATTCATCTTTAACTGCGTGAAAGAGTATTTAGCGAGGAGAAAAAGATTTCCTTGATTTCCCCATATTTGTGGTATAAAATAAATTGGAATTTTGGGGGCCTTGTGGCACTTTGATCTCATCCGGGATTTGACTAATAAGTAGGTTCTATGTAGGGATTGAGTTACATTTCGACAATACAAGGAAGGGAAAATAATCTTTAAGGATGATTAGATATGGGAAAAAGGCCCGGTAAACAAAAAAGAATTTTTAACGATAACACTCATTCTGAGGGGGAATTGATATGAACGGAGAAACCAGAAAAACAGCAATCGATATTATAGCTGATGTCCCCTGGGGCACGCATCTGTGTCAATTCTACCAGACCAAAGAGGACTTGACCGACATATTGGTGCCCTATTTCCAAGCAGGATTAAAACATAACGAATTCTGCATGTGGATTACTTCAGAGCCTTTAAACGTTGAAGATGCCAAGCGAGCGCTGAAAAAAGAAGTAAAAAACCTGGATGATTATATAAAAAGGGGCCAGATAGAAATACTTGACTATCGTCAGTGGTATACCAAGCCAGGATACTTCGATTCTGATAAGGTGTTAGGGGGCTGGATCGAGAAAGAAAAGCAAGCTCTTGAGAAAGGATTTCATGGTCTTCGCCTTAGTGGAAATACTTTTTGGCTTGAAAAAGAAGATTGGGGAAGCTTCAAGAATTACGAAGCAACTGTAAATAGCATTATAGGCAAGTATCGAATGTTGGCAATTTGTACATATTCGCTTGATAATTGTACAGCATCAGAAATCATAGATGTAGTTAGTAACCACCAATTTGCCATTATTAAGAGGGAAGGCAAATGGGAGGTTATTGAAAGTGCCGAATACAAGAAAACATCCAAGGAGCTCAAATCAAGTGAAGCTCGCTATCGGGCTATCGTCCAAGACCAGACAGAACTGATCTGCCGTTTTCTCCCTGATAAGACACTTACGTTTGCAAACGGAGCCTACTGCCGGTATTTTGGCAAAGAGCTACAGGAACTGGTTGGACACAAGTTTTTGCCCCTTATTCCAAAAGCGGATCAAGAAAAAATACAAAAGCATTTATCTTCTTTTACTCCGGAAAATGCTGTGGCTATCAATTTACACCGCGTAATCGCACCGGATGGAGAAATCCGCTGGCAAGAGTGGAGCAATCGAGCCATATTTGATGAGGAGGGCAATCTGATAGAGTTTCAGTCCGTGGGACGCGATATCACCGAGCGCAAACAGACGGAAGAAGAACTGCATCGACATGCATCTATAGTGTCCAGCTCAAGCGATATGATGGCGATATTGGATACTAACTTTGTTTACCTTGCCACTAATGAGGCGTATCTGGCAGCATTTGGCATGACTAAAGATGAAGTCGTTGGACACACAGTTTCTGAAGTATTTGGTGAAGAGTTCTTTGAGACAGTCATAAAGCCCAACGCCGAACATTGTCTGAAAGGGAATAAAGTCTCCTACGAGAATTGGATCCAGTTTCCTGTTCATGGTTCACGATTCATGTCAATCAGCTATTCCCCATATATTGGTCCGGATGGGGATATAAGGGGTTTCGTTGTCGACGCCAAGGACATCACCGAGCGCAAAAAGGCAGAAGAAGCTCTCAAACTTCATGAAGTTGGACTCCAGGGTCTGTTGGACCTAAACAGTATGGGTGAGGCCTCTGAACAACAGATTCAAGACTTTGTCCGCGAAGGAGTGCTTGATATTACCCAGAGCAAACTTTCGTTCACCGGCTTCATGAACAATGACGAGTCCGTAATGACAATTGAAAACTGGTCCAGAGAAGTAATGGAGCGATGTGCTGTGGTTGATAAACCTATGCATTTTCCTACAGCCGAAGCCGGCTTGTGGGGCGAAGTCGTGCGGCAGAGAAAACCGGTCATTGTTAACGACTATGCTGCTGAAAACGATTTAAAGAAAGGTTTCCCCAAGGGACATGTGCCGATAACCAGATTTCTCAGCGTCCCTGTTTTTGATGGCGAACGTATTGTAACAATAGCTGCTGTCGCTAACAAAAAAGAGGACTATAATGAGGCCGATGTTCGCGCGTTGACATCAATGATGAACAACATGTGGCGGTTAATCCAGCGCAAGCGGGCCGAGGAACAGGTCGAAAGTCTGGCGAGATTTCCCTTTGAGAACCGAAATCCCGTTCTTCGCATATCTGCAGATGGCATACTGCTGTACGCCAATCCCGCAGCGGATTCAATTATTAATGAATGGGATTGTCGGACAGGCCAAATTGTCCCGGAAGATTGGAAAAGCAGAGTCACCGAAGCCCTTGCTGATGACAGACAGAAAAGGATGGAATATCAGCATGATGACAGAATATTTGCATTCCTCGTTGTTCCCGTTACCCATGCGGATTATGTAAACCTTTACGGTCGCGATATAACCGATCGCAGGCAGGCGGAGCGCAAAATAGAAAACCTAGCGAGATTTCCCTCGGAGAATCCCAATCCCGTTCTGCGCATCGACAAGAACGGTACAGTCTTGTATGCCAATGCGGCTGGCTCCAAACTGCTGGCGAAATCGGGCTGTGAAGCCGGCTCGGGCGCACCAGAACGTTGGAATCAGAACATTTCTCGAATTCTTAAATCCGGCTCAAATAAGGAATTGGAAGTTTCCTGCGCAGGCAGAATCTACTCATTGATAATGGCACCTGTTGCAAGTGCCGGATATGTCAACCTGTACGGCATTGATATTACCGAGCGTAAGCACGCAGAGGAAGGTCTGGAAGGATACCGAAGACACCTTGAAGAACTTGTCGAAACTCGTACCGCCGAATTGACCAAGGCCAATGAACTGTTGCTGGCCCAGATTGAGGGACGCAAGCTCCTGGAAAGAGAAATCCTGGATATCAGCGAGCGAGAACGACGGCGGCTGGGAGAGGAACTACACGACAGTCTCGGGCAACAGCTTACCGGTATCGCATTTATGACAAAGGTACTGGAACGGAAGCTGTCCGAGACCTCGCCAAATGAAGCAGCCGATGTTGTGGAAATATCCAAGCTGGTTGAGCAGGCAACAGAACAGGCGCGCGGCCTTGCAAAAGGGTTTCATCCTTTGGATCTGGGAGCAGAGAGCCTGATGTCCTCGCTGGAGGAGTTGGCCAGACAGACAAGAGAACTAATCGGTGTCCGTTGTTTTTTCAGATGTGATGAGACGGTTAAGGTGGATGATGCCGGGGTTGCGGTACACTTATATCGTATCGCTCAGGAGGCAGTCACTAACGCTATCAAACACGGTAAGGCCAAGAATATTGAGATTGCGTTGCTCTGCAATCAAGACATATCCGTAATGACCATCAGGAATGACGGTCTTGACTTTCCCAAGGAGTTCGAGGCAAGAAGTACAGGCATGGGTCTGCAGATTATGGACCACCGTGTTGATCTTATAGGCGGCTCACTTGATATTCATGCCGGCGACGAAGGAGGAACGATTTTGACCTGTACCTTTCCAAATAAGAACCGAGGATAATATGGAGAAAGCGATATGGCTCGGAAAAAACTACAACACAAGGCTGAGAAAAGTAAAACCAAAATCCTTATCGTTGACGACCACCCTATAGTCCGACAGGGACTTGCGCAACTTATCAACCAGGAGGATGACCTGGTGGTCTGTGGACAGGCGGAGGGTGCTAATCAGGCACTTTCAACTATCAAAAAGACGAGGCCCGGTACGGTGATCGTTGACATCTCCTTGAAAAACAGAAGCGGCCTGGATCTCATAAAGGACATCAAGGCTCAGCACCCTGACTTGGCGGTTTTGGCTCTTTCCATGCACGACGAATCCCTGTATGCCGAACGGGCTCTTCGCGCGGGGGCAAGAGGTTATGTTATGAAAGCGGAGGCAACGAAAAATGTGGTCAAGGCAATTCGCCAGGTCCTTGATGGCCGGGTATACCTCAGTGATAAAATGTCTGCAAGAATGATGTCAAAGCTGGTTGGCCAAGAGGCCGGCCTGAGCGCATCCGGTATGGACCGCCTGAGTGACCGCGAACTGGAGGTGTTTACTATGATAGGTCGTGGTATCGGGACACGCCAAATAGCTGAAAAGCTGTGTCTGAGCGTAAAGACGATAGAGACTTATCGCGCTCACATCAAAGAAAAGCTGTATCTGGAAGATGCCTCTGCGCTGCTGACCTATGCCATTCAATGGGTAAACAGCCGGGACAAAGGCTGATTTCATTTCAAGTTTCAGTTACACCTTGCACAAACTCTGTTTCGATTTGTCTCTACATAATTCCACCGGGTTGCAGCCTGCAGAAATTTGAGCCTGCCAATTATAGGGGATTGCCTGATAGGGGCTGGAGGGGCAACACCGATAGCAAAAACAGACTCTGCCCCGATTTACAAAAACGAGTGTGTTGTTATTATTGGGTGATAATGTCAACGAGAACAAAGGGATTATTAAACAGAAATTTTGGAATAATAGATGTTAACGATGACAAAGCAAGCACTCATCACCTCCTCCTCCGGGCCGAGGTCGCCAGCCCCTCAAATGGGTTCCCGGCGAGCTCGGCTGAAAACAAACGCAGAACGAAGAGGCTGCGATTGAAATAAAGTACAGGGACAAGAGTTCGTTGGAAATTTGAAGGTTTTTAGCGGGAGTTATCATCGAGTTGGTTACAGAAGGAGCCAAGGAAAAATGCTTGTTCTCACAAGACGCAGAAACGAGTCGGTCGTTGTAGGTGAAGACATAGAAATAACAATTGCTCAGATTCAAGGCAGGAAGGTTCGCCTGGGGATATCGGCCCCTTGGTGGGTGCCGATCAAAAGAAAAGAGTTATGTCATGCTACCTACAAAAAAGAAATGTTGGTTAAATAACCGGGCGAACCTTTTTTTGCGCGTTCTTTAGGTATCAAGAAGATTTTTAATTTCTGTAAAATTGAAACCATGGAAGAGAGACAACAACACGACAGCGGCAACAACAAGGTCAAGATACTAATCGTTGACGACCATTCCATCGTACGGAGGGGATTAGCGCAACTTATCAATCAGGAACCGGATTTTGTGGTATGCATGGAAGCCGGAAGTGCCATGGAGGCTTTGGCTGCCATGAAAGAACAATCTTTTGATCTGGCTGTGGTTGACATTTCTCTTGACGACATAAACGGCATTCAACTTACCGAAAAAATATATTCGTTATTCCCCAAGCTACCTGTGTTGATACTTACTATGCATAACGAAGTGGTGTACGCCGAACGAGCTTTGAGAGCAGGAGCAGCAGGGTATGTGACGAAGAACGAGGCGGCCGAAAAAATCATAACGGCAATACGACAGGTTCTCAGTGGAAAAGAGTATATTAGTGAAAAAGTGATACGCAATTCATCGGGAGAACCACATGTCCAAGAGCGGTGTTCCTGATATCAGGAACGGCGGCCATTGTTTATCCGTCATGGTTTTAGAAAAGGAATAAAGGAGTGAATCTTGGAAGTACAGAAACAATCACCCAAAAAGGTTGCATTTGTTTCTTCGTATACACCGAGAAAGTGTGGAATTGCGACTTTCACGGCAGACCTGATAGCTAACATGGGGCGAATCGGTGGAAAAGCATTTAAGCCCGTGGTTATTGCAATGGAGTCGCAGGAGAAGTTAGATTATGACGGCCTTGTAGGGCTTACGGTTCGCAAGGACGTTGCACAAGATTACTCTTATGCAGCCGGCTACATCAAGCATAGTGATGTTGAGGTTGTATCTATCCAGCACGAATTTGGACTATTCGGCGGCAAGGGGGGCTCGCACCTGAGCTATTTGCTTAAGAGGTTGGATAAACCTGCGGTCACCACCCTCCACACTGTGCTCGACGAACCTTCATCCGATTATTATGACTCTTTGATTGATATATGCGCGGCGTCTCAAAAGGTTGTAACCATGAACAAACGGGGCATTAAAATACTACATGACATATACGGTGTGCCCCGTAACAAGATAGAACTGATCCCGCACGGCATACCGAATTTGCCATTTGGCGACAGCAGTTACTATAAAGAGAAGTTGGGTATTGGGGGACGCGAAACAATCCTGACTTTCGGTCTGCTTAGTGAGAACAAGGGCATAGAAGTCATGTTAAAAGCTTTGCCGAGGATAGTCAAATCCCACCCATCAATTCTTTACATAATTTTGGGGGCAATACATCCGGAAGTGCTACGTCATGAGGGGAATTCTTATAGATGGCGGCTCCGGAAGATGGTGCGGGATTTGCAATTGGAGGAGAATGTCGCCTTCTGCAATCGTTTTGTAGAGGATGAGGAACTTTTTGTTTTTCTTGGTGCCGCCGATGTTTATGCTACACCTTATCTTCACAAAGAACAACTCACCAGCGGCACTCTGGCCTTTGCCATGGGGGCGGGCAAAGCCATTGTCTCTACACCATACCGCGCTGCAGAGGAACTGCTGGCTCATGGGCGGGGGAAATTAGTCGGATTTGACAATTCTAACGATATGGCAAGTGCAACGCTGGAAATTCTCAGGGACGATGAGTCGTCCCTGAGAATGAGGATGCGGGCTTACCAGTACAGCAGGAAGATGACCTGGCCAAAGGTGACAGAGGCTTACTTGAAGGTTTTCGAGGAAGAGTCAGTTCCGACATCAATGCCCTCGCAGCCAAGACCAAGTTTTTCCCACATCAGCATATTGGTAGACAGCCTGCAGCCAGTGTCTGAGTCCGCATAGAGTGCCGGTGTTAGCAAATCGGCGCAGGTCAATCCTTTTCGACAAAGGTCTGGCAAAGGTAAAGGATTCGGCGAGTTGCGGACAAGTTCCTGCAGGTTGTCAAAGAGAAATGTTTGAAAATGTTGCATGTTAAAATCTCCTTTATTTTGTTTTTAAGTTGCTGTTGGAACAGCAGTTACACAATAAGCAAGATGGAGGAGATCGCAAAAAAAAATGCTGTAAGTCGTTATTTAATATAGACTTGTGTATTTCACAGAAGGCTTAAAAAACATTTTTTGAAAGAAGAAAAAAATGAAAGGTAGAACAAAAGTTTTAGGCATTGGTGCAATCATTGTAGGGGCTTTAATCATAGTAGGATCTTTTTCCTATGCGAAAGAAACGAGTTATGCCCCTGTCGCCATCACTGAGGACTTTGATTCAATTGTGGCGAGGATGAAGACAGCCAAGCCTGAAGTAATGGAACGCCAAATGGATCTGCTAAGAGCAAGGTACGATTTTTCCGACTGGCCGGCCAGAGGTGTCACGATGTCTCGCGGAAAGCCTGTCCAGGAGAGGGTTCGCGTTAAGCTGCCTGCCGGAATGACCTGGCAGCAGCTTGCAGAGATGGCACCAGATGAAATTCAGCGAAAAGACTTGTTCCCGAAAGGTTTTCTGCCGCTTCCTCATCCCAATCATAACGAAGGCGGTATGCTTTTCCCCCAATTTGTAATAGATGAAATGAATAAACAGGAAGGAAGGGATCTGACCCGTTTTGACCTTGATTTTGACCTTCCGGAACATTTCTTGCCGGAGTTTCCGGCTGCTATTTACCTGACCACGCGTCTCGATCTTGGCGACGTCTCACAGGGAAAAGTTGTGACCATCAACAACTACTACGGGTTGTTTAACGGCATACTTAATCCAAAGCAGCTTGAGGGACTTCGCCTTCTGGTTACGCCCTTCCCACAGCAGCAATTCAATCAAACTGAAGACCGACGTAGCGAACAGCCAAGCAGAGGGGTAACCTGCTTCGATTGTCATTCCAATGGCCATACAGCAGCTCCGACACACCTGGTCGGCGATATACGCCCGCAAAAGTTTCGTCATCGACTCGACACTCCACCTCTGAGAGGTGTTAATATCCAGCGCCTCTTTGGTTCCCAGCGAGCACTCAAGACAATCGAAGACTTTACTGAATTTGAACAGCGGGCCGCTTATTTTGATGGAGATCCTGTTATCGCTACCAAAAAGGGTGTAAATATTCTCGATCGAGGTAGCCAGGTCCACTTCATGGCTGAATTCCAGGCACTCTTGGATTTCCCTCCTGCTCCTAAGTTGGACGTATTCGGAAAACTTAATCCGAGTAAAGCTACAAAGGCTGAGCTTCGTGGCCAGGACGCATTTTTCGGTAAGGGAACCTGCGCTGCATGTCATACCCCACCTTACTACACTGATAATCTTATGCATAACTTAAAGACCGAACGATTCTATAAACCCCAAATGATAAATGGCAGGTACGCTTCGGCAGACGGGCCGATTAAGAATTTCCCATTGAGGGGAATAAAAGATTCTCCACCGTACCTTCACGATGGACGACTGCTTACATTAGAAGATACAGTAGAATTCTTTAATTTGATACTCGGATCTAAACTTACTGGGCAGGAGAAAAAAGACATCGTCGAGTTCATGAGAGCTCTGTAGAACAAAGTAGAAATTAAATCTGTAGGGGCATAACTGACATTGTTGTCGGTTACCCAACTAAGCCCACTCGCTCAAAAGACGTCTAAAAGATAAGGAGAAACAAATGAAAACGCAAAACATTACAATGCTCGGTCTCTTGATGTCCCTTTTACTAAGCATGTCAATGACTTTGCCCGGCTGCAGCGATTCGGAACATAAGCAAATGTCTCCATGGGCTAAAAATGATATAGTCGATACAGCCGTGTCGGCGGGCGATTTCAATACTCTGGTTACAGCGGTTCAATCTGCGGGACTTGTCCGGACTCTCAAGGGTAAGGGGCCCTTTACTGTTTTTGCTCCTACGGATGAGGCATTTGCGAAACTTCCACCGGGTACGGTCGAGGATCTTTTGAAGCCTCAAAACAAGCATAAGCTTGTTTCAATACTTACCTATCATGTAGTACCCGGCAAAGTAACGGCTGCTGATGTTGCTAAGCTTAGTCATGCCAAAACAGTTAATGGACAATCACTGACAATAAAAGCTCAAGGGGGAGTTGTCATGGTGGATAACGCGCAGGTTATCAAGACTGACATCGAGTGTTCCAATGGCGTGATTCATGTAATAGATGCGGTTGTTTTGCCCAGGTAGCTAAATAGAAAATTTTGATGAGGGATTTTTAATGAAAGCCGCCGTGTGTGAAAAACCAGGGGCTACATGGCAGGTCAAGGAAATTGAAGTTCCACGGTTTGGGCCCAATGACGTACTAATCAAAATTCGCGCAAGAGGCAGTATAATCCGGAGAGAAGAAGGTCGATGGTCACAAAATAAAGAAAATGAAATGTGGATTTTCCTACAGGTATATAACAAGAAATGAATTCAATATGATTTCGTAAAATAAAAAAGAAAGGATACTTATGGGCACCAAAGGTATTGATATCGTTGATATGGCCCTGGTTGAAGACCTCGAGTTAATGGTAAAACACAAATAACTAAAATAGCGGTGGATTAACCGGAAGTTGAGTTTGTTTGTTTTTCGATAAATTTAACAGGAGACAAAATTATGAAAACGGTAGATGTGGTAATTTGGACATTACTGGCAATTGGTGGTTTAAACTGGGGTTTGGTCGGCGTATTTAATTTTGATTTGGTTGCAGCGATATTCGGGGATATGAGCATCTTAAGCAGAATTGTTTATACCCTTGTCGGGCTTGCAGCCATCTACGACGTGGTCTTCATAAAGGCGATCTGGGAAAGATGGGGCATGCACTACGGGATTGTTTCAAGTGCTTAGAAATACGCCTGACCCGCCATAGCCGATAAGCACCATCTTATGACTTGTGGTGCTGAGTTAAAAAATACAATTATTCCCGGTTTTTTATTTAGAAAAAGAAATGAGGTGTAACCATGTGTCAGACATGTGGATGTACACCGTGCAGGAAATGTGGCAGGCCAATCAAAGACAAGGTTTGCTCCGGATGCAACAAGCCTGCTAAAGAGTGCACGTGTGAAACAAAAAAATAGACTGTTTTTTGCTCTGCAGGAAACCTTATAGATGTGATTCTGAGCGTAACCTCGTCATTCTTCGCTTCGCTCAGAATGACATCTGAAAGGCTTTCAACAGAGCAACTTTCTAAAGGAGAAGCAAATTGTCTTAGCAATAAATGTTTTTATGAAGGAGTTAGAAAATGGCCGAGAAACAAATGGAGCATAATGCCGCCTGTGAAAGCGAAGGACATAATAAACATTTATGTCACCTAATGTATGAAGGTTTTCATCTTAGCCATCCGCAGGAATACAAAGAAATCGTCCGGAATGCCGACTTTAGATGTCAGAATTGTGGTAGAACCGCCAATGAAAGTGAAGCTCTTTGTGAACCGATCGCCCTGTGAAATATTCGCTCTTTCTTGCGAAAAGGCCTTACAAAATCACTTGTCTCGTCGGAATGAGCCGACTATAATAATCAGATAATACCGGTTCAAAAAATATTTAAATAAAGCAGCCCTGATGTGCGGGCAAGAAATGAGGGAAAACTCATCCCGGTAACCGTCGCGACGTGATACGTGGGTAGTCACCTTATTCAAGCCTTGAAGTCTTCACAGTATCGTACTCGCCGTATGGCGCGTCGGCCTGAGTTTGTCCGCTCATATCTCGCAAGTATGATAGAGATTGTTAAGGGGGATGTTTTAAGCCAGACATCTCTCCGCACCAGATATCTCTCCGCTCAGCCCCAATGGGTGTTCATACCGCCTTTTAGCTGATCCATTCTATGGCCGGCGGCGTTGATTTTACAGAACATGACCGCAACGCCGCGGTTTCATTCGGTATTATCAGGTGACGTTTTCGTCTTCGAGTTCGTCGCTGATGCTGTTCAGGATTTCGGCGGCAACGTCGTCGGTCAGGTTATCGCCGGCGGTTTCGAGGAAGGTTTCATCCTGGTCAACGGCCTGCTTTTCGGGAACGGCCAGGTGTTCGGGCGGCTGCAAGATGACCGAATCAGGTGTGGACAGTTCTGCGGGCTGGTTGTCGATCTGGACGGCGAAGGTAACAGGGCCGATCTGGATTTTGTCGCCGGGGCCAACCTCGGCCTGGTCAACGCGCTGGCCGTTGATGTATGTGCCGTTGCGGGAACCGAGGTCACGAATCTTCAGGCGGCCCTTTTCGAGGTTCAGCTCGCAATGTCTTCTCGAAACGACCATGAGCGGGATGCAAAGGTCGGATTCCTGACGTCTTCCGATGACTGTTATGGCACTGGGCAGGCGGAAACCCCTGGTCGTACCGTCTTTCTTGAAAAGGACTAAATTGACGTCCATCAGTCTGCTCCCTTCAGGAAAAATACTATTCTTACATAGTATAAACATAAAATTATGTTTTAGCAAGGATTAAATAAAAAAATCAGGAAAATTTTTGCCCCAGGGGGGATTTTATTGACATTCGGAGGTGTGATGGTAGAGTAATGAAACTCTATTGTTAGCTGGAGCTTATGAATATAGTACCCAAGGCGATAATATTTGACTTAGATGGTACGCTGGTCGATACGGCGGCGGATTTGGCCGGCGCGATGAATTTTGCTCTTGAAAAATTCGGCTGTCCGACGCATTCGGTCGAGGTGTGTAAGCGGATGATTGGCGACGGGCTTAAAATGTTTGCCAAAAGGGCTCTGGGCGAAGATAGTCAGCATCTTCGAGATGAAGTTCTTGGGGCGATGAAGGCTCGTTACCGTGATAAGTGTTTCGAGTGCAGCAGGTTATATGATGGTGTATTCGAGGTGGTAAATAAGCTGCGGGAGCGGCAGATTCGATTAGCGGTTTTGACAAATAAAGACCAGGATGACGCTGAGCGTATCGTGGAGCATTTTTTCGGGGCCGATACCTTTGAATATGTGGTCGGAGTTGTGGGCGGCAGTGGTGTTAAGCCGGACATAGCAGGAACGATGAAAATAGTCGAATCGATGGGACTTGGGTGTGAAGATTTTCTTCTTGTCGGTGATGGTGTGGTGGATATCCGAACGGGCACAGCGGGGGGTATTAGGTCGGTGGGAGTGAGCTGGGGTTTTCGCCGAAGTGAAGAATTGGCTGAGGCTGGGGCTGATATAATCATAGACAGTCCGGTGGAAATATTGGGTCTTGTTGCTTGACATGTCTCTATGAGGATTATATACTTAGTACACCTGACGAGACTTTAGAGAAACCGTGTGGACATATGGCCCAATATACAAAATGCCTTCACGGCCAAACGAGTTTGGCCGTGGCACCCGAATTACTGATAGTTGTTTATTTGGACTAACGGACTAAATGGCGAAAATAGAACTTCCTGACGGGAGCATATTAGAAGTTGCGGACGGCTCAACAGTCCGAGACGTTGCCCGCCGTATTGGAGCAGGTCTTGCCAAAGCGGCGGTGGCCGGGCGTGTGAACGGCAGTTTAGTGGATTTAACAAGTGCAGTCAACGGCCAGGTTAAACTGGCCGTCATCACAGACAAAGACGAGGATGGACTCGAAATAATGCGCCATAGCTGCGCACATGTTATGGCTGAGGCGATATGCTCAATCTGGCCGGGTGCGAAGCTTGTTTACGGGCCGACGGTGCGGGACGGTTTCTATTATGACATCGATCTGGATGAGGCGATTCGGCCCGAGGATTTCGAGCGAATCGAAAAGAAGATGGCCCAGATTGCCGGCGCCGACAAGCCGGTTGAGCGGATAGAACTTGACCGGTCGAAGGCTCTGGAACGAGTAGCGGGCGACAAGTACAAGACAGACAACATCAATCGGGCCGAGGGAGAGGTTATAAGTTTCTATTCTCACGGCGGGGGTTTTGAGGACCTTTGCCGGGGGCCGCATGTACCCGGTACGGGCAGGGTGGGCAGCTTCAAGCTGATGAGTGTGGCCGGGGCGTACTGGCACGGCGATTCAAGCGAGAAGATGCTGCAGCGTGTTTACGGAACGACGTGGCGGACGAAGAAGGAGCTGGATGATTATCTTGCCAGGCTCAAAGAGGCAAAGAAGCGGGACCATCGGGTTTTGGGCAAGCAGTTGGACCTTTTCAGCTTTCACGATGAAGGGCCTGGGTTTGCATTTCTGCACGCCAACGGGATGATAATCTGGAACGAGATAATTGATTTCTGGCGAAGCGTTCACGAAAAGTACGGGTACGTGGAGATAAAGACGCCTGTAATTTTGAACGAGGAGCTCTGGCATAAGAGCGGCCACTGGGAGAATTATAAAGAAAACATGTACTTTACCAACGTTGACGGCGTGAATTATGCCGTAAAGCCGATGAACTGTCCGGGGGGGCTGTTGGTTTACAAATCACGCAAGCATTCTTATCGCGAGTTTCCGATGCGAGTGGCTGAATTAGGGCTGGTGCACAGAAATGAGGCAAGCGGACACATGCACGGTTTGGTTCGTGTTCGACAGTTCACACAGGACGATGCTCATATTTTTTGCAGCCCGGAGCAGATTGAAAGTGAAGTGATAGGCGTTATCGAGTTGACTATGGAACTATACAAAGCGTTTGGTTTTGACGATTACCATATCGAGCTGTCGACGAAGCCGGCCAAACATATAGGGTCGGACCGGATATGGGAGATTTCCACTGATGCACTGGCTGGCGCGCTGAAACACAAGGGGATTGAGTATAAAATCAATGCCGGTGACGGTGCATTTTATGGTCCGAAAATTGATTTTCATATCCAGGATTGTTTGAAGCGGTCGTGGCAGTTGGGGACGATTCAACTGGATTTTTCGATGCCGGAGCGATTCGAGCTGGTTTATACCGACACGGACAATACCGAAAAGGTGCCGGTGATGATTCACCGGGCGATTTTGGGTTCTTTAGAGCGGTTTATGGGGATATTAATCGAGCACTATGGGGGTAATATGCCGTTGTGGCTGGCACCGGAACAGATACGGATATTGCCAATCAGCGCCAAAAGCAACGATTATGCCCGGAACCTGCATGTGCGATTGAAAAACGCAGATCTGCGGTGCGGTCTGGACGTGTCGGACGAAAAAATCGGGGCCAAGATCGCCCGGGCACACGGCTCGAAGGTGGGATATATGCTTGTGGTCGGCCCGAAAGAGGCCCAGTCCCGGATGGTTTCGGTAAGGATGCGGGGGAGCAGGGAGACGAAGTCATATAAAATTGATGAGTTCAACAGTAAGGTCAAGTGCGAGATTGCCGATAAAAGTGTGGATTTATCTCTTTGACAACTGTTCAATAAGATTGTAGTATTGTAGGCGGTTTATGGTTATACTTTATAGTATGAGGGCCTAAAGGTTAGCGGCTGAATTCGTAATGGTGTTTTTGAAAGGCAAGGTGATAGACAATCGGTAAGCAGAATTTCAGGATAAACGAGCGTATTCGTGTTAGTCCGGTTCGACTAATCGACGAAGCAAACAATCAGGTAGGAATAATAAATACGTATGAGGCGCTGAGCAGAGCCAAAGATATGGGGCTGGACCTGGTGGAGGT
>Ga0114922_10002415_pt1 | contig 17497 bp, 19 predicted proteins | sample AartaG_FD_100975 | JGI IMG/M metagenome (GOLD analysis project Ga0114922, IMG submission 100975) | Deep subsurface microbial communities from Aarhus Bay to uncover new lineages of life (NeLLi) - Aarhus_00045 metaG | ecosystem: Environmental > Aquatic > Marine > Oceanic > Sediment | place...
GTGTTCTCCTATATCCGGCCGCGCGGTGCCTACTACGTCTTTCCCCGCATTGAAACAGCCCACGAGAACGCGACCCAATTCTGCCTGGACCTTCTGAACAAGGCGCAGGTCTGCGTTACGCCGGGGTCGGCGTTCGGGCCTTCAGGTGAAGGCCATGTCCGCATGGCATTCTGTGTATCCGACGAGGAAATCGAGAAGGCTTTCGACCGGATCGAGCAGCACTTCCCCAGCTAGCCACGGGAGCCGGTCGGACCGCCGGCCGATCGTCTAAGCGTGAGAGCCAGGAGAGGATCACCGATGCCAAACGAGATAATCGTCAAGGCCGCAAAGCCGGGAGTTCCATCGCCCAATCTCACCGACTACGACGCAATCCGGCAGACGTTTACTTGGGATGCGGCCACCGCGGAATTGGCCGGTCTGCCGGGCGGGAGCGGAATCAACATCGCCTACGAGGCTGCAGACCGCCATGTCGATGCGGGCGATGGCGGCCGCGTCGCTTTAAGGTGGATCAGAAAGGATCGCTCCACACGCGAATACACCTACCGCGACCTCAAGGAACTCTCCGCACGGTTCGCGAATGCGCTGAAGGATCTCGGCGCCGAACGCGGCGAAAAGGTCTTCAGCCTCCTGGGGCGCGTCCCGGAACTCTTCGTCAGCGCGCTTGGGACATGGAAATGCGGCGCGGTGTTCTGTCCGCTGTTTTCCGCGTTCGGTCCGGAACCGATCAAAGCCCGCATGACGATCGCTGGTGCTTCCGTGCTGGTCACGACGGAGCGCTTGTTTCGCCGCAAGGTTGCGCCGATGCTGCCGGACCTGACGTCGTTGCGTCACGTCATCCTGGTCGGCGGGGGCGAGGGCGGGCACGATTTCGACAGTCTCATTGGCAGCGCCAGCAACGAGTTCACCTACGTCGACACACAGGCCGATGAGCTGTCGACGCTGCACTTCACCAGCGGCACGACGGGCAAGCCCAAGGGCGCGATGCACGTCCACGGTGCCGTCGCCGCCCACCGCGCAACCGCCCGGTTCGCGCTCGACCTGCATCCGGAAGATACCTATTGGTGCACCGCCGACCCCGGCTGGGTCACGGGAACGTCCTACGGCATCATCGGGCCTCTGGTGATTGGCTGCACGGCGATCGCGGATGAGGCGGAGTTCAACGCGGAACGTTGGTACGGCATTCTAGCCGAGGAAAAGGTGAACGTCTGGTACACCGCGCCGACCGCGATCCGCATGCTGATGCGGGCGGGCGATGAGATGCCGGGCAGCTTCGATCTGTCCTCGCTCCGCTTCATCGCCAGCGTCGGTGAGCCGCTCAACCCCGAAGCCGTGCTCTGGGGGGAGCGCGTTCTAGGGCTGCCGATCCACGACAACTGGTGGCAGAGCGAGACGGGTGGCATTATGATCGCGAACTACGCCTCGATGGATATCAATCCGGGCTCGATGGGCAAGCCACTTCCAGGGATTGAGGCGGCCATCGTGCGGCGCACTGATGATGGCGTCGAACTCATCGATACACCCGATACGAAGGGCGAGCTTGCTCTGAAGCGAGGCTGGCCGTCGATGTTTCGCGGCTACCTCGGCGAGGAAGCCCGCTACCGGAAATGCTTTGCCGGCGACTGGTATCTGACCGAGGACCTTGCGACGCGCGATGCCGACGGGTACTTCTGGTTCGTCGGCCGCGCGGACGACATCATCAAGTCGGCTGGACACCTGATCGGTCCCTTCGAGGTCGAAAGCGCGTTGATCGAGCACGAGGCCGTTGCCGAAGCCGGTGTCATCGGCGTGCCGGACCCGATCACCGGCGAGGTGGTCAAGGCGTTTGTTGCACTCAATCCAGGCTACAGGCAATCGGAAGCGCTGACCAAGGACATCCTCGCACATGCACGCAAGCGGCTCGGCCCCGCCGTCGCCCCGCGCCTCCTGGCGTTTCGGGCGACCCTGCCGAAAACCCGATCGGGCAAGATCATGCGACGTCTCCTAAAGGCGCGCGAGCTCGGCCTGCCGGAAGGCGATACCTCGACGCTGGAGGGTAACGAATGAGCGCGGACAACCAAGTCTCATTGTCTCGGGCTGAGGCCATGGCACTGTTGGGCCAGATGATCCTCATTCGCCGGTTCGAGGAAAAATGCGCCGAACTCTACAGCGCACAGAAGATTCGCGGTTTCCTGCACCTCTATATCGGCGAAGAGGCCAACGCAGTCGGCGTAATGCGCGCCCTGTCGCCTGACGACGCAGTGGTCGCCACCTACCGCGAGCATGGCCATGCGCTTGCCCGCGGGCTGCCGCCCGGCGAGGTGATGGCCGAAATGTATGGCAAGGCCGGCGGCTCCAGCCGGGGGCGCGGCGGGTCTATGCATATCTTCGACAAGAAGCACCGCTTTTACGGCGGCAACGCCATCGTCGGGGGCGGGCTGCCGCTCGCCGTCGGGCTGGCGCTCGCCGACAAGATGCAGAAGCTTAACCGCGTCACGTGCTGTTTCTTCGGCGAAGGGGCCGCAGCGGAGGGTGAGTTCCACGAATCCATGAATCTCGCCGCGCTTTGGCAATTGCCCGTGTTGTTCGTCTGTGAGAACAACGGCTATGCGATGGGCACGGGGCTCAGCCGGTCGGAGTCGGAGACCAGCATTCTGCAACATGCAAAGAGCTATCGCATCACGGGCGAAGATGTCGACGGTATGGACGTCGTCGCGGTCAGGGCCGCGGCGTTGAGTGCAGTCGGGGCCATCCGGAACGGCGGAGGGCCACGTTTCCTGGAGAATAAGACGTATCGCTTTCGTCCTCACTCCATGTTCGATCCGGACCTTTATCGGCAGAAGCAGGAGATCGCGCAGTGGAAGACACGGGGGCCCGTGGTGCAATTCAGCAAGTGGGTCATTGAAACCCAGCTGCTGAGCCAGTCCGATATCGACGGACTGGAGGAAGAGGCGGCGCGCACCATCGACGAAGCGGTCCGCTATGCCGAGGAGTCACCGTGGGAGCCGGAGGAGGATCTGGAACGCGACGTTTACACACCGCGCAAAGTGGAGGAGACGGCCAGATGACCGCGCGAACGATCACCTACCGCGACGCCGTCCACGAGGCCCTGCGTGAAGCATTACGGGGCGACGAGCGTGTGTTTCTGATGGGCGAAGATGTCGGCTACTACGGTGGAGCGTACGCCTGCTCCAAGGGACTCATTCAGGAATTCGGCGAGGAGCGCATCCGCGACACGCCACTGTCGGAGTCGGGCTTCGTCGGCGCCGGCATTGGCGCGGCACTCGGCGGCATGCGCCCGATCGTCGAAATCATGACGGTCAATTTCAGTCTTCTGGCGCTCGATCAGATCGTCAATAACGCGGCGACCCTGCGCCATATGTCCGGCGGGCAGTTGTCCGTCCCGCTGGTGATCCGCATGGCAACCGGCGCCGGCCGGCAGCTGGCCGCGCAGCATTCGCACAGCCTTGAATGCTGGTTCGCACACGTGCCCGGCATCAAAGTCGTCGCGCCCGCTACCATCAAGGACGCGCGCGGCATGTTGAGCACAGCACTCGCGGACCCCGATCCGGTCATCATCTTCGAGCACGCGACGCTCTATAACGAGCAGGGTGAATTGCCGGAGACCGACGATTACGCCATGGAAATCGAGAGCGCGCGTATCAGTCGCGCCGGCGGAGATATCACTCTTATTACCTACGGCGGCAGCCTTCAAAAGACGATGGCCGCGGCCGAGGATCTTGCCACGGACGGCGTAGACTGCGAGGTCATCGACCTGCGCTCGCTGCGCCCAATCGACGATGCCACCATAATGGCGTCGCTTGCTAAGACCCATCGTGCGGTCATCGTCGACGAGGGCTGGCGCTCGGTCGGTCTGGCGGCCGAGATCAGCGCCCGCATTACCGAGCAGGCGTTCTTCGATCTCGACGGACCGGTGGCGCGCGTATGTTCTGCTGAGGTGCCGATCCCCTATCCGCGGCACTTGGAGATGGCGGCCACGCCGCAGCCGGACAAGATCGCGGCAGCAGCCCGGGAGGTATTGCGCCGATGAGCGAATTCCGCATGCCCTCGCTCGGAGCCGACATGGAGTCCGGAAGACTGGTGGAATGGCTGAAATCACCGGGCACCGAGGTGGAGCGTGGGGATATCATCGCCGTCGTCGACACGCAGAAAGGCGCGATCGAGATCGAGGTCTTCGAGGATGGCGTTCTGGAGGAGATCCTTGCAGAACCTGGCGAAGAGATTCCGGTCGGGCGTACCCTTGCCTACATCCGCGCGCCGGGCGAGCCGGGGCGCGAGCAGAGGGCCGCTGAGAAGCCAAAGCCGGAAAGCGAAGCTGAGTCGCCGCACACGCCGGCGACGGCCAAGCCCACGCCATCAGCCACAGCCTACCCGCCCTCGATACCGGGTATACACATGACGCCGGCCGCCCGCCGGCTTGCCGCCGAACACCAGGTCGATCCCTCGACCTTGAAGGCAGGGCCGGACGGCGTAATCGGCCTGAGCGAGGTCCAAGCGGCGATCGGCGCCGCGCCAACGCCACTCGAAGCGAGGCCCAAGCCAAAGGCGCGCGGCATTGATCCCGTCGAAATGCGCCGCGCCATCGCCGCGGCCATGATGCGTGCCAACCGCGAGATACCGCATTACTATGTGACGTCGACGATCGACATGACGCCGATGATGAATTGGCTCTCCGCGCGCAATGCAGAACGCGCTATCGAAGACCGTTTGCTCTATGCAGCGCCGCTATTACGGGCTGTCGCGCTCAGTTTCGCGAAGTTCCCCGACTTGAACGGCACCTTCGAGAAAGGAGCATTCGTGCCCGCCGACCGGGTCAACATCGGCATGGCGATTGCCGTGCGCGGATGCGGCCTCATCACCCCGGCGATCCTCGACGCCGACCGGCACGACGTCGACACTCTGATGACGAAGCTCAACGATCTGGTGAAGCGGGCGCGCGCCGGCGGCTTGCGCAGCTCAGAGCTTTCGATGGGAACAGCCACCCTCACCAACCTGGGCGATCGCACAGCTGACGGCCTAATGCCGATAATCTTTCCGCCGCAAGTGGCCATCGTCGGCTGCGGCCAGATCAGCGAGCGGCCCTGGGTTGTCAAAGGTGAGGTCGTTGCCCGCCAACTGATGGAGATGACGTTCGCGGGCGATCACCGCGCCAGCGATGGCCGCCGCGGCGCTCAGTTTCTCAGCCATCTTGCTTCGCTGCTCGGCAAACCGGAGGGACTTTGATGGCGCAGGAATATGAGAAGATCGTCAAGGACGCGCTGTTGAGCGTGGCGCCGGATCTGGAGGGCGAGGAGATCGTTCCCGATGAGACCTTCCGCGACCAGTTCGAGATCGATTCCATTGATTTTCTGAACTATGTTATCGGCCTCAGCAAGGCGACCGGGCTCGATATTCCAGAGGTCGATTATCCCGAACTCGAGAGCCTGCAAGGCGCGGTCGCCTATCTACGCCGCCGGAAAGGCAGCATGGGATTTTGATGGCGCAGGTTGTTGTTTCCGCGAGGACGCCCCCTGCGGCTTGATCAACATAATCAAACCCACCAAAGCTGAAGATGCACTAGGAAAGAAAAATGCTCAACACTGGTCGGAGCCGGACGCAACGACGTCAGCGCTAAAAGCTACTGCCGGGGTCGGCACGTCGCTGATCCCGGCCCTACCGAGCCGAGTCCCCCCCATCATTGCTGGCTCTGTGTGAGCGCCCGCGTGACAAATGCGGGGAAGAGTGCAGCACGGTCCTGAACAGCAGGGCATTCGATGCAACGCGTGCCCCTCTAACGTATTGATATTACTAGTCGTTGACTCTCTGCTTCGTCTTCCGATTCCGAAGGTCAGTGTAGCAGTCCGCATCTGTACAATACTTACCTGCCTCGTCGACTAGTCCATTTTGATTTTGTGGGTGATGGAACACGTTCGGCGAGTCAACTTCCGGCCTCAACGGCGAAGAACTGCATTCGCCTCAGCTGGCTGGATTTGACCTTGCGTAGCGACAAGGCTGATAGAGGCCATGGACAGGTTCCCTCTCTATATAAAATTAATCACGAACTCGTTTCGGAGAGTAGCTGTAGCGCTTCCAGATCAAGGATCTCGATACATCGATCCGGATGCAGGCTAATCACACCTGCCCTGCGAAGCTTCGAAAACTGACGACTGACCGTTTCTACGGTCAAGCCCAGAAAATCTGCTATCTCCTGGCGCGAAAACGCGCAGTGCAGGAACGAAGCATCCGACAAGTTGCTGCCGTCCGACAACCGAGTGTCCTTTTTTCGCAAGAGCCAGAGAAGGAACATCGCTACCCTCTCGGGTGACTTTTTCCGTCCAAGCGCAAAAAGCCATTCGCGAGTCTCATCAAGATTATTCATGGCCCGCAAGAACAGGCGATGTTCTAGCTCCGGATGCTTTTTCAGCACCGCCTCGAACGGCTTACGGGGGAAACAACAAAGGACCACCTCTGTAACACACTCGGCGGTGTCATGACTTATGCCCTTATAGAGATCACCCAGGCAATCCGCCTCAGATAAGAAGCAAACTATCTGACGGCGGCCATCAGGCAGCATGCGGCTTAGCTTGATTGTGCCTGACACCACAATGGCAAAGAGCCCGCTTGTATCATCCTGATGAACGATCTGACTGCCGGCCTCGAAATGGCGATGGCGCATCAATTGGGACAGGTCTTTAAACTGCGCTTCGCTCAGTTCGCAACAGATGCCATCAGATCCGGCAGGACACCGACTGCATCGGGACATCGATACCGAAAGAACATTCGAACCCGACATGCTTGCCTCCAACGGTCAGCTATCGGGCGACATGATAGGAAACGCATTCACATTACGCAATGTGTTCCGTGGGCTATGTTATTACACGCAAATTCGAGGCCAGCGCTCTACGGTTGTGGGCAAGCCTTGCCGAAAGAGCTGGCTTGTCCTCTGCGGTGATGGCGTGAAAAGAGCCGCCAAAGAGGGTGATTTCCTCCCAGTCCAAATGCCGACGAATGTATTCGAAAGCACATCTCAGCATATATCCTGTAGCCTCAGCGTTCCTGACGCTCTGGCCTATTGCAAGATCAGAAAGCTGATCTACCAGTTCAAGAGCGTAGTCTTCGTGGCGCCGATGCTCGGTGATGGCATGATCAATCAACTTTGTCGCCAATATGTTCTCGGCTTCACGTACTCGGATAATGTCGTAGAGTGCTTCCTCATCGCTCTGAAAAAGTGGAAGAGCATGGCTGAATACATTCAAAATCGTTGAACAGAATTCCGGATTTACACGGTCCAAGAGTTGATCGGCGATGGCCTCGAGTTCATCGCATGATGCACGCTGCTGCTGCCGCCCCCGGAGAACAATTTCGACGGGGTCGATTGCGTTGATGCGTACTGTGTCTTTCGGATCCATTGGCAACCGCTGGCTTCGGCCGGTTGCGTGGCCAATTGGTCGATGTCCGAAGCTGGTAGAGCCTCTTATCGGGAGCAATAAAACTTATCCCAATCCTTCAACATGGCATTGACCTCTCTCAAACCGTCGATGGTCGCCCCTTGGCCCGGGGCCGAAGTCGGCCATGCGCCTGGCGACGTCTGGTTGCGCGGGCTATGCCGACCAACGAGGTGCTAATGACCGCTTCCAAGGGAAGACCGGACGCTCTGCCGCTTGGTGCTGACTTCGGTTCGTGACCCATGGCGGAAAGGAGCAATGTCAGACTCCCAGTGTGGTCAATTATGGGCCTCCTTGTCCTCTCACGTTCGATTAATCCCCCGGCGACCTCTCCCAAGTTGTTTGGTCACTTCTAAGCCGGTGCGGCTCAGACACTGTCGAATGTCAATGACAGGCGCCGGAGGGTGTCCTCAAAGGGTTGCCGCGGTTTACCATCCGAGCACTCACACGCAAGACAAACGCAAGCATCAACACGCGAAGCAGGAGGTAGTATGACGCGTTTGGCCGGTCTCTCGATCATCTCAGTCGCATCGATCGTGATGTTGAGCGGCGCCAGCATCAATGCAGCGACCGAACCGGGCACATCGGGGAATGGGGAGGTGGTAGTCACGCCTTCGGAGCAGCTGGGCAAGTCCATCTTCTTCGACGCCAATCTGTCATCCAAGCGCAACCAGTCCTGTGCGTTCTGCCATGCGCCCGAAACCGGCTTTTCAAGCCCGCGCGACGACTTCAACCGTACAGGCGGCGTGGTCGAAGGAGCGATCGAAGGTCGTTTCGGCAACGCCAAACCCCCGACCGCCGCCTACGTCTTCCACGGTCCGCCTCTGCATCACAAGTACGAGAAGAATGACGAAGGTAAGCCCGAGCTTCTTTTCGTCGGCGGGGCCTTCTACAATGGACGCGCGACCGGGAGTAAACTAGGCAATATCGCTGCTGATCAGGCTCAGGGGCCGTTCCTCAATCCTGTAGAGATGGCTCTCCCAGACAGCGCTTGCGTGGTGAGCCGGGCATGCAACCCGGTGAATCCGGACGCCTATCCTGTGACGGTGGCCGACGTTTGGGGGGCGAAGACCTGCAAAATCGATCTTCCTGACGATCTGGATGACTTGTGTGGCAATCCGGAAGCCAAGATCGAACTCAGCGAGGAAACGCGCGAGAAAGTGGAAGAGGCGTACGACAAGATCGCCTTGTCCATCGGGGCTTACGAGGGCTCGCGCGAGGTCAGTCCGTTCTCCTCGAAGTACGACGCCGATCTCGCGGGTGAGGCGGAGTTAACTGAGCAGGAACGACTCGGCCTTGAGTTGTTCGGTGGCGACAAGGCAAAGTGCAGCCAGTGTCATGTACTCGATCCCAGCCCGCGCGGCGAGCCAACGCTTGGCACTGATTTTACTTATGACAATCTCGGCGTGCCCCGCAATCCAGACAACCCGTTCTATACCAATGCAGCCTTCAATACGCAGGGCTCGAAATGGGTGGAGAATGGCCTGGAGTTCACGCTCGCCAAGGATCCGCTCTACAAATCCTTAGCGAGTTCCCAGCGTGGCAAAGTCAGGGTTCCAACAGTCCGTAACGTTGACAAGCGTCCGACAGCAGATTTCGTCAAATCATACATGCACAACGGGTACTTCAAGTCGCTGTGGAGTGTCGTAGATTTCTACAACACGCGGGATGCCAAACCGCGCTGTAAGAATCCGCTGACCCGTGAAGCCGACGCGTTGCGCCTAAACTGCTGGCCTGAGCCGGAGGTTCTCGAGAACGTGAACATTGACGAGATGGGGGATCTCAAACTGACACGGGTCGAGGAAGAGGCCATTGTCGCTTTCATGAAGGCCTTGAGCGACGGTTATACCCCGGACCGATAAGCCGCCCTCATCTGCCTGGTTCGCCCCGCAAAGTTGAAAGCGCAAGCCTCTAAAGAGTTCGATGGGAGGCAGCCCCTCGTTCCAACAAGAGCGGCACGCACGCCTTTCGACTCCTCCTGGCCCTTCACGTCGGAAGGGCACGGTGCTGCGATTGTCTGTTGTTGGGGGTGATGCGGTCGGGGCAACGGCATCGAACGGGTGGGGGACTCTTGTGAAGGGTCTCGGACACCGGCCCCGGTGCTCGCCAAAGCGACCCCATGGGCCGGCATCCGAAAGCGCCATACAAGGAGCCCGCGGGCTTTGGTGTACTAGACTGCTGCGAGCGCTATTGGGACTTGGTAACGCCGCCGCGGTCTGGTGAGCCCCTCGATACTCGGTCAATCCCCCTCTAGCAGTTCGGGCAACTGAGCGATGCCAGATGCTGCGCGGGTCTTGAGCGGACCGGGAGAAAGCGCGTTCACGCGCATTCGTTTGGGGCCGAGTTCGGCGGCCATGTAGCGGGTTGTCGCCTCCGGCGCTGCCTTAACAGCCTCCATTATATTGTACCCATCGACAACCTTTTCCGCGCCATAGTAGCTCACTGTCAGCAGCGCCCCACCGTCTTTCATGAGCAGTTCTGCCAGTCGCGCCATGCGGATGAAGGAATGGACTGACACCTCCATCGCTTGGGCGAAACCTTCGCGCGAGCTGTCGGTCACGCGCCCTTGCAGATCTTTCTTCGGGCAGAATGCCAAGGAGTGAAGGAGGAAATCGAGCCGCCCCAGGAGTTGGCGACGGCCTCGTAAACGGTCTCCATTTCTCCTTCTGCCTCGACGTCCAGCGGTAAGAAAAGTGCGCTGTTGACAGAGCGCGCTACTGGCTCGACATAAGGCTTCGACTTCTCATTGCGGGATGTGATAGCGAGCTGCGCTGCAGCTTGTTGAAAAGCGTGCGCACATCCTGTGGCGATCGAGTGTTCATTGGCAATCCCAACCAGAAGACCAACCTTGCCATTCTGCAGTTCGGTTAGAGCTGGCATGATCCTAGTCCTCAAGCACATAGGTTCCAGGTGCCGCACAAAGTGGCTCGTGCGTGGTCCTTGATAATCCGGTGGCTGGCGGCACTTCGAGTTCTCCCGAACGTGCATTAAGCCAAGCGATCCATTCTGGCCACCAGGACCCCTTCTGTTGCGTGGCCTTCTTCACCCACGCTTCGGGGGCAGTGTAGCGATCGTCGGCGGCCATCGTCATAACGCGGTAGATGCGTCCTGGGTGCCCAGGCTCGGAAACGATACCAGCGTTGTGACCTCCGCTCGTCAGCACGAATGTGATCTCTGTATCCGCCAACAGATGGATCTTGTGAACGGAGTGCCATGGGGCCACATGATCCCATTCGGTTCCAACCGCAAAGACCGGGGCTCTGATGTCCTGCAGCGCAATCCGTGCTCCGCCGACCTCGTAGCATCCCTCCGCCAAATCGTTGTCGAGAAACAACCGGTGCAGGTATTCGGAATGCATGCGATAAGGCATGCGCGTGGCATCCGCATTCCAAGCCATAAGATCGGTCATCGGCGCTCGCTCGCCCATCAGAAACTCATGAATGAGCCGAGACCACACGAGATCGTTGGAGCGGAGCATTTGAAACGCGCCGGCCATCTGCTTTGTGTCGAGATAGCCTTGCTCCCACATCATGTCTTCGAGAAAAGTCAGCTGGCCTTCATCGATGAACAGCATCAGTTCGCCGGCCTCAGTGAAATCCGTTTGAGCCGCAAAAAGTGTGACCGATTGCAAACGCTTGTCTCCGTCCCTGGCCATCGCGGCGGCCGCGATGGAGAGCAGTGTTCCACCGAGACAGTAGCCGGCTGCGTGTACCTTTTTCGACTGTGTGATGTCGTTGATCACGTCGAGCGCTGCCATAACCCCGAAGGTTCGGTAGTCATCCATGCTAAGGTCGCGATCATCCTGCCCTGGGTTATTCCAGGAGATCATGAATACCGTGAAGCCATGGTCGACGAGGTACTTCACCAAGGAATTCTGCGGCGACAGATCAAGGATGTAGTACTTCATGATCCATGCCGGGACGATCAGCAGGGGCTCAGGACGAACCTGTTTGGTCGTTGGCGTGTACTGGATCAGTTCGATAAGCCTGTTTCGGTAGACGACTTCACCAGGGGTGACTGCTACATCGCGCCCTACCTGGAAGGCCTCGGTTCCAAAAGGTTTCCGGCCCGTGACCGCGCGGCTCCAATCCTCTACGAAATTGTGCCCGCCGCGCCAGAAATTCGAGCCACCCTGCTGAATGGTCTGCAGCAGCACCTCAGGATTTGTGAGCGGATTGTTCGACGGAGCGAACATGTCGAGGATCTGGCGCGTTGCGAAGTTGACGACCTTCTCGTGATGGTCGGAAACACCGCGCAGATCGGTCGTCGCCATGTTCCACCACTGCTCTTGCAGCAAGAAACTCTGTGACAGCGCGTTGAACGGCCAATGCTGCCACGCTTCCCCGGCAAACCTCTTGTCATGAGGCGACGGCTCGATGCACTTTTCTTGATCGCCAGAACCTGCGCTGCATTCCCTGACATAGCCCCCGAGGCGCGCAAATGACTCACCTGCGTCCTGCATCAACTGAGTTTGCTTGTCGGGGGATACCGCCAAATGGACAAGCCAATCCAAATATGCCGCCGTCAATGAGGCTGGCGACAGCCCCAAGGTGAACCGTGCCATCGCCGCATGCAGAGCATGATCGATGCCAAGACCTTGCGTCTTGGATGGAGCGCCGACTTGGTATCCAGTGTGCGGGAATTCCGCAGAGTAGCTGGCCCCTGTGGCGGCTACGCGACGCTGCAACTGCGGGTCGGACACATCGGCCATGACTGAGCCAGTGGGACGTGCCACCAAGCTGTCCGAGACCGCAACCTTGATGTCTTTCGTTTCTGGGCTTGCCATGCGGATAGTCCGATTTTCGAAACGTCCTGCCAAGGTGTTCCGGGTTCAATTCAGCCGAGCACGTTAGGGCGCCTATCTTGGAGAGCCCCAATCGGGTGGTCCGGGTTAAACGTTAGTGGATGATCGGCCTCTGGTCCATCTGGACGATGCTTTCCGGTGCTGGCGGCCGCCTGGACTTGGGTGAACACTCCGGCACCGGTACAAAATTGATCCACCGCAATGCGAGGCCAGCTGGAAGAAGCGATCAATGTAAAAGATCCAGACTTCGCGGCGTGGGCGGTCATGCAGGAAGATGAACACGATACTGTCGGCTTCAGGGACGACTTAAAGGGTGCCGCACGTGGCGAGGTTATCGCCATTCACGGTTCGGTCGTAGATATCGAGTTCGCGAATTCCAAACTACCTTCCATTCTCAGCGCCGTTGAGATCGAGTGGGACGGTGCTCACCGCCTCGTTGCTGAAGTCCAGTTTCACCTCGACAAAAAGCGCGTTCGCACGGTCGCACTGCAGGAAACGGCCGGATTAAGATGTGGAACAACCGCGCGAGATACTGGCGCGCCTGTCAAGGTTCCAGTTGGCAGATCGACCCTAGGCCGGATGTTAGATGTGCTTGGTGATCCGATAGATTCTAGGGGCACATTTTCCGATACTGTTCCCCGGGCTCCTATTCATCGCAGACCTCCTAAAATCTCCGCCCAGAAAACCAATCGGGAACTCTTCCACACCGGCATAAAGGTGATCGACCTGCTGGCCCCGCTCCCGCGCGGCGGCAAGGCGGCGATGTTCGGAGGAGCTGGCGTCGGAAAGACCGTATTGATCATGGAGCTAATCCGTACGACGGTCGAAACCTACTCAGGCATTTCCGTGTTCGCGGGCATCGGTGAGCGGACACGCGAAGGGCACGAGCTGTGGTTGGAACTCAGTCAGTCCGGTGTCCTCAGCGAAACGGCACTCGTCTTTGGGCAAATGAACGAGCCACCGGGCGCCCGCTGGCGCATCGGCATGACAGCGCTTACGATCGCAGAGTATTTTCGGGACGAAATGCACCGCGACGTATTACTCCTCATCGATAACGTATTCCGTTTCGCGCAGGCAGGCTGCGAGGTCTCGGGAATGCTTGGCCGTATGCCTTCGCGCATGGGCTACCAGCCCACACTAGGCAGCGAGATCGCCGCACTCGAAGAACGGATCACATCTGCCAAAGCGGCGGCGATCACTTCAATTCAGGCCGTCTACGTTCCAGCAGACGACTTCTCCGACCCTGCAGTTTCGCAAACATTCACCCACCTCGACTCATCCGTCGTTTTAAGCCGCGACATGGCAAGTCAAGGGCTTTATCCGGCGGTGGATCCATTGGCATCGAACTCCGTCCTGCTCGACCCGCTCGTAGTCGGCGAGGAGCATTACCGGATTGCTGATGAAGTTCGACGCCTGATCGAGCGCTACCGCGAACTGCAGGAAATCATTTCGCTGTTGGGTATAGACGAGTTAAGCACCGCAGATCGAAAAGCGGTTGGCCGGGCACGCAGGCTGATCCGGTTTCTGACGCAGCCGTTTCTCGTCACGGCACAATTCACCGGACATGAAGGCGTATCGGTGGAACTCGCCGATACATTGGCGGGATGCCGCGCGATACTCCATGGAGAACTGGACGATACTCCCGAAGAGAACGTCTACATGATCGGCACCCTCGCTGATCTGCGAAATGAGCCGCGGTCAGAAGCCGGAGTGCGATCATGAGGCTTACAATAACTACCCCGCTCACAAACGCCGTCAACGCGTCCGAGGTGACGAGTATCCGGGCCGAAGACGAAACTGGGTCATTTGGCATTCTGCCTGGCCATGCTAATTTTCTTACGACGCTGAGCGTATCTGTCGTGTCCTGGGAAGCCGGTGGCCGGGAACATCACATCGCTGTCCGGGGCGGTGTGCTTACCGTACGCGGAGGTAAGGAGGTCACGATCGTAACCCGGGAAGCTGTCGGCGAGGCCACCCTTGTGGAGCTTGGCGGCGCCGTGATTGCGAGGATGAAGCAGGAGCAGGAGAGTGAAGAAGCTTCGCGCATTATTGGAACCCGCATGGAGCTTGCCGCAATGCGCCAGATCGAGCGCTATCTCGCGACAGGTGGCACCCGGCTCCATCAGCTAACTCCGACCGAAAGGCGGGGAAGCGGTCAGGAAGACGAGCTCTCCCAAAGCAGCCTTGGATGATGACGGAACGCGACAAAAACAAGAAGGAAATGGAAGACGCTGTCAGGCTGCGTCTGAGACGGCACGAGGAGTGGCAGCGCACAGGGGAACGCCCGCTGTGGCACAGCCTTTCCATGATCGGCTCAATTGGGTGGTTGATCGTTATTCCGATGTTAATCGGAGCGGTGCTGGGCCGTTGGCTCGACGAGTACTTTGGAGCCAGCATTTTCTGGAGCGGCGCGCTCATCATGCTGGGGGCAGTACTGGGCGGCTATCTCGCATGGCAAAGGGTCAGAGAAGAATGATTGAGCAGGTGCCGATGAGCAGTTTGGTGGTTCTGGTTGGTTTTTTGAGCGGGTTCCTTCTCGCTTTGGGTTACTTCATGCAGCTGCGCTATGCGGTCGATAATTTGATCCGGCGCGGCTTTAGCCCGTCCCTCGTCTTTGGCGCGCTGCTTAGAATCTGCGGCACACTTGCCGTGTTCGTCTTACTCATGTGGTGGAGTTCACTTGCCGCGATTTCTGGATTGGTCGGCTTTTCGCTAGCCCGCGGTTGGTTCACTGCATTACAAGACCCGAGTAGCTAGATGCAGATCCGTCCGCTCCAAACAGAAATTCTCTTCCACATTGGCCCGATACCGATCGCTGAGTCGGTCGTCACGACGTGGGGCATCATGGTGGCGTTGGTTTCGATCTCTTGGCTGGGTTTGCAACAGATGAAAGTTGAGGGCGGACCTCTCCAGAGCACGCTGGAAGTCGTCGTTCAGGCGATGGCCGATCAAATCCGCGAAATCACCGGGCAGATACACTCTTCGTTTGTCCCTGCACTGTCGACGCTGTTTCTGTTCCTCGTTTTCGCGAACCTCGCGGCCATTCTGCCGGGGGTCAAAGCGCCGACCGCCCACATTGAGACGCCAGCAGCACTGGCAATGGTTGTTTTTCTGTCAACACATTACTTCGGGATACGCAGCCGCGGTCTTGGTGCCTATCTCCGCCACTACACTACGCCCAGCGTAGTTCTGACACCGCTCAACATCCTATCCGAGCTAACTCGGACCTTTTCTTTGATGGTTCGGCTGTTCGGAAACATGATGAGCCATGAACTCGTCTTGACGATTATCGCCATGCTGGCAGGTCTGTTCGTGCCGATCCCGTTTCTTCTTCTCGGCGTGCTGATCGGGTTGATCCAAGCCTATATCTTCACCGTGCTAGCTACCGTTTATATTGGCGCGGCGGCGGGCGTCGTTTCGATCGAATAAGAGGAATCAAATGGACACTCAGACTGTCAGCATTATTGGCGCTGTGATTGCCGTCTGCTTTGGTGCAATCGGCCCAGCCTTCAGCGAAGGGCGAGCGATTGCTGCGGCCATGGAGGCGATTGCCCGCCAACCTGAATCGTCCGGCGTCATTTCCCGCACCTTGTTCGTTGGGTTGGCGATGATCGAAACGATGGCGATCTACTGCCTCGTGATCGCACTTCTGTTGCTCTATGCGAACCCATTCGTAACCTGACCATGCAAATCAGCTGGTGGACGCTTCTTATTCAAGGCGCGAACTTTCTGGTCCTCGTTTGGCTTCTGCAGCGGTTCCTTTACCGGCCCGTTCAGGAGGTCATCGAGAAGCGCAGAAAGATGACTCTTTCGGCCGCCGCAGCCGCAGAAAAAAGCAAAGCCGAAGCAGACGCGGCCAAACAGCGTTATGAAGAAGCACTTGCGGGCATCGATACTGATAGGAAGGCCGTTCTAGAAAAAGCCCGGACAGAAGTGGATGCCGAGCGCCAAAAGATCCTGGAAGACGCACGAAGCGCTGCAGCCAAAAAAATCACTGAGGCAGAGAAAACCATCCAGGACGAAAGATTGTCCGCCCGGGAAGGCCTTAAGGTGGAAACAACAGCAATCGCAGTGCGGCTGGCGAAAAAACTGTTGAGCGATCTCGCTGGCTCGATCCCGAACGATATCGTCTTGGCGCGCCTTGAAGCCGAACTCGGCCGTTTGCCGCCTGCCGAGCGCCAGCGCCTTGACCGCGAAATCCAGGCGAACGGGGCGCACGTGGAAATCATCACGGCTCGCTCGCTCAATCCCGAGGAACAGCAGACTTGGAAGTCTCGGTTGGAAAAGGCTCTGGAACACCCGATCGACGCAACGTTCGATTGCGATCCCGACGTCATCGCCGGCTCTACCCTTAGACTGCCTCACACGGTCATTCGTGCAACGTGGGCTGATCAGCTTGCGGCAGCACAGGAGGCATTGTTGCGAGGTCATGATGAATAGGCTCGAAGATGAGCTGAAGACATGGCTTTCCAGCGCCCCGCAGTCTCTCGAAAGGCTCGATCTGACGTCACGGGTCGAGCATATCGGCACAGTCACCCGTGTCGGCGATAACGTGGCTTCCATAGCCGGCCTCCCGCAAACGAGGCTTGGGGAATTGCTGCGGTTCGAAGACGGCACGCGGGGGCTCGCGTTGTCGATTGATCAAGCTTCGTTGGATTGCGTGTTGCTGGGTGCGGGCGACACTATTGCAGCGGGCATGCGGGTCAACGGGACTGGCGATGTCGCAAGCGTACCTGTAGGCCCGGATTTGTTGGGCCGGGTTGTCGACGCTCTGGGTGAACCCATTGATGGTGGGCCAAAGATCCGAGCTGAGCGCTACGATCCTATGGAGCGGCCTGCCCCAGCTATCATGGAGCGTGATCTCATAACCGAGCCGCTGATGACGGGACTGACCGTTGTCGATGCGATGATTCCCCTCGGCAGGGGCCAAAGAGCGCTTCTGTTGGGGGATCGACAAACCGGCAAGACAGCTATGGCTGTCGACACCGTCATAAATCAACGCTCATCCGACGTGATATGCGTCTATGTATTGATCGGACAGAAGACCTCCACCATCAAGCAGGTCATCGAAGCGGTCCGCCGTTATGGCGCATTTGAACGCTGTGTTTTCGTCGTTGGCAAGGCGAGCGTTACACCTGGAACGCAATGGCTTGCGCCCTACGCAGCCTGCACGATAGCCGAGTACTTTCGTGATAAGGGGCAGCATGCGCTATTGGTCTTGGATGATCTCACGAAACACGCCATCGCCTACCGACAAATCTCGCTACTGTTA
>Ga0114922_10002416_pt1 | contig 17496 bp, 13 predicted proteins | sample AartaG_FD_100975 | JGI IMG/M metagenome (GOLD analysis project Ga0114922, IMG submission 100975) | Deep subsurface microbial communities from Aarhus Bay to uncover new lineages of life (NeLLi) - Aarhus_00045 metaG | ecosystem: Environmental > Aquatic > Marine > Oceanic > Sediment | place...
CACCTTTTTGGCTACCATTCTGGTGGGTGGGTTGGGGCGATGTTTGCAATTTCCTACCCTGACCGAACCAAGACGCTCATTTTGTGTAACAGCCCCTACAGAGGGCCTGGAGATAAAAGAGATATCGTTGATAGATATAGTCAAGGCGAAGGAGATGTAGCTATATCCATAAGAAAATTAGGTTTTAGAGAGTGGGCAAAGAGGGGCGGACAGAGCCTGGCCATGGAAAAGAATGTAACCCCGGAAATGAAGGAGTGGTGTGATAAAGAAAGGGGCAAAAATCCCACAGAGGTTGAAGCGGCCCGTTATGGTTGGGCTTTTTCTTATGACTGGCGGGATGATCTTAAAAAGATGAAAATGCCCACTCTAATCCTAGTCGGGGGGAAGGCCCGCTATTGCCCGCCTGAGATGGCATGTGAGATGCAAAAGATGATTCCAAATGCGCAACTCGCTATTATGCCAAACGCAGGCGACAACATTAGTTTTGCGCACAGTGACCGGTGCGTAGAGTATATACTAGGTTTTCACCAGAACCTTGAAGGCTGATCTCAAATTCTAGCAGCCAAGACAAGGGCGGCTTGCCTCACCCCTGCCCTTTTTATAAGGTCAAAATGGGAGCTTAGCCGAGAGAATACAAGCCTTAACTATTTGTAATTACAAAAGGATTCCAAGAGGGGAGTGATTTGATTTCAAATTTGTCGAAAAACATATATAATTTCAATATGTTAAAAATTTTGGAAAACCTAGAAAAGCCTCACTCAGGTTTCACATCCTAGAATACAGCTTAAAATCATAAGACAATAGATGAGGCTGTGAAGGTTAACCTTAAAAGGAGGTGAGCATCTGAATAATGAAAGTGGGAATTGAAATTGGTGGAACATTTACTGATTTAATTTCAGTATCCGATGATGGAAAAGTAAAGAGTCTTAAGGTCGAATCTACACCGTCAAGTCCAGACATTGGAGCTATCAAAGGTTTGACTCTGCTAGTGGGGAAAAAGAATATTGAAAAAATAAAAGAATTGTTTCATGGTTCAACGGTAGCGACTAATACAGTTTTGGAAAGAAAAGGGGCGGTTGTAGGCTTGATAACAACTAAGGGTTTTCGAGACGTCCTTTTAATTGCACGTCAGGAGAAAAAAGATATCTATGACATGTTCTATCGAAGGCCGCAGCCTTTAGTTTCTCGTGAAAAAATACTCGAGGTGACCGAACGAATCAATTCAAATGGTGATGTATTAACACCGCTTAATGAAAAAGAAACGGAAGTAGCTATTGATACCTTAGTTAATCGCTATTCGGTTAATTCTATTGCTGTATCACTATTGCATTCATACAAAAACCCCATCCATGAAATATCAATAAAAAAGATTATAAATAGAAGATATGCACATATACATGTGACCCTTTCATCAGAGACTTTGCCGGAATTTCGTGAATATGAGAGAACAAGTACTATTACTTTAAGCGCATATTTGAAACCAATTATTGTAAAATATCTCGAAAATTTTGAAAATAAATTATCTTCATTAAACTACAAAGGTCCCTTCTTTATTATGCAATCTAACGGCGGAATTTTACCTTCCATTGGTGCTCGTCAATACCCAGCACAGATGTTTCTTTCTGGACCATCAGCTGGTGTGATTGGAAGTTCATTTCTCTCCCGAAAATGTCAATTGAAAGACCTAATTACTGTGGACATTGGTGGAACTAGTGCCGATGTATGTTTAGTAACTTCAGGAAAAGCTGAAACAACCACGGACGGAGAGATTGATGGACTTCCGACGAAAATTCCTATGATTGATGTTGTAACCGTTGGAGCTGGGGGAGGCAGTATTGGGTGGATTGATCCAGGTGGAATGCTTCTAGTTGGTCCTCAAAGTGCAGGTGCTGCACCAGGTCCTGCGTGTTATGGAAAGGGAGGAACAAATTTTACTCTAACAGATGCTTTTTTAATGATGGGATTAATTAGACCAGATAAATTTTTCGGGGGAAAACTCAAGCTAAATCACTCAAGTGTGAAGGATAGCCTTAATCCTCTAATTAAAAGGTTAAATATGAATCCCCTTGAGATTTCTGAAAATGTTTTTAAGATAGCAATTTCAAATGTAAGCCAAGCTATGAGGCTTGTATCAGTTGAAAGAGGCTATGACCCTAGAGATTATACCCTATGTTGCTATGGTGGTGCTGGTCCACTTAATGCGGCTTATTTAGCTAATGAACTGAATATAAAAAAAGTTATTGTCCCTTTAAATCCTGGCATTTTTTCAGCGTACGGTTTGTTAGTATCGGATATTAAAATGGATTATATACAGACTGAACCGTGTTTAGTTTCCAATATTTCTTTTGCACATATTAAGAAAGTTTATGAGAAACTTGAAAATAGGGCTTCTTCAGAATTTCGTCAATTTAATAATGTCGGCACAAAAAATATTGTTTTCTTCTACTATGTCGATATGCGCTACGTAGGCCAAGGATATGAGTTAAGAGTTCCAATCGATTTAAATGACATAAAGGAAAATGAAGTAGAAAAATTAGACACTTTATTTCACGATATGCATAAATGGAAATACGGACACTTTAATAAAGATGAAGCTGTACAAATTATGAGCTACAGGTTAACCGCAATGATCATGCAAAAAGATTATTTTGTTCCGAAATATGAAATTAAAAAGAATGTCCCTAAACCTGAAAAGCGTGAAATTTATTTAAACGGGAAAAGCCAGCGTTGTGAGATCATCGATCGCTCAAATTTATCTAAAGATGTTTTACTTTCAGGCCCTGTTTTAATTACAGAGGATACATCAACTACTTTAATACCACCAGGATGGAAGGGGTGGGTGGATGATTTTGGTAATATTAATCTTGAAGAGGAATTGTAAATGAACATAGACCCCACTAGTTTTAATATAATAAATCATGCTTTTTTATCTATTGCAAAAGAAATGGGCATTAACTTAATAAAGGCAGCATATTCCTCTGTTGTTAGAGAGGCTAAAGATACTTCAGTATGTCTTTTGGACAAGAAAGGTAAAATTGTTGCTCAAGCGGCACATATTCCGATACACATGAATTCACTTTCTTCATCTTTTGATTATTTTGCTTCAAATTTTTCACTATCTGATGTTAAGCCAGGTGAAGCATTCATCACGAACGATCCATATAGTATGGGGCAACACTTAAATGACATGATATTATTTTTACCGATATTTTATAAAGATAATATCGTTGGGTTTTCAGGAAGCATTGCCCACCACCTTGATATTGGAGGAGGGGCACCTGGGCCATTCGCCAGTGCAACGGAAATATATCAAGAGGGTATCCGGTTTCCCCCCATGAAGGTAAGTGTTGAAAGAGACCTTAATGGTGGGATGTTTGAGAAAATTTTTTCTGCGAATGTCAGGTCCCACCAGGTTATCGGTGATTTCCATGCACAAATTGTTGCAATCAGGACAGGGGAAAGGAGACTAATTAAACTGATCGAGAAGCATGGAGAAGATCTTGTGCTTGCATGCATGGATGAGATTCAAAATTATACGGAAAAAATAGTGCGAAGTGAGATTTCAAAAGTGCCAGATGGTGAATATGAGGGTGAAGATTATGTTGATGCAGGTAATCGTGGTGATAAACCCATACGAGTTCACGTTATTGCTAGAGTTGACGGCTCTAATGTGACTGTAGATCTTTCAAAAACTGATGATCAGGTAATGGGGCCGTTAAATAATCCGTTAGCCTCTACAGAATCTGCTGTATATACGTTCTTTATCAATTTGTTTGCTAGAAATATTTCTGTAAATGACGGATGTTACAGACCAATAAATATTATAACGAGGAAAGGGTCTTTACTTGATCCGATATTTCCAGCTGCACTTAGATCGAGGATGTCAGCATCTTATCGAGGTTTTACAGCCCTGAAGCGCGCTTTTTCAAAAGCTTTACCGGAAAGTGTTGCTGCCTCTGGAAATGCTAGTACGAATTCCGTCGGTTTTGGATACAGAACTAAAGATAACTATGAGGTTCATTTGGAGTTTATCGAGGGTGGGAATGGGGCCGGGTGTAATAATGATGGAGCATCTGGAATTACACAGGCCCTTACCAATATCGCAAATACACCAATAGAGCTATTTGAAATTAATCATGATTTTGTGAGAGTCTTATCATACGAATTGATTCAAGATTCAGGTGGTGCGGGTAAATACAGAGGGGGGCTTGGTATAAGAAAGACTTATGAAATACTTAAAGATGGCGTCTCTTTATTAACTAATGGCGATAGATTTAAGTGTAGACCGTGGGGGATTGGCGGCGGAAAATCGGGTAGTAAAACTAGTTATACAATAACTAGAAATGGCAAAAGAATCAGATTACCTGGCTTAAATACTTTAACATTAAAGAAAGGAGATGTCTTTATTGCCGAATCAGCAGGGGGGGGTGGTTATGGAAATCCCAAAGAAAGGGATAGGGAATTGGTTAAGAGAGATTTAATAGAGGAGAAAATTAGTTTGGAGAAGGCTAATAAGGTTTATGGTTCCTACCAATGGGAAGAAAACGGAGATTTATCTCGAAGGGGATTGTAAGGACCCCAGAAAAATTTTAAAGTCGATTGACGAAGGAGGAGAAATAGTCTTGAAATATAGAAACAAAATTCACAGTTAAAGTACAGATTTATTAAGTGTTTCACGGATAAGAAGTCAAACATTTTCAAAATAAAGGAGTTATTAAAATGGAAGTATTATTAATGGGAGGAGTTGGTACTATTGGTTCTGTAGTTTGTAGGGAATTGTTAGAGACAACGGATGCAGAGATTGTGATCGGCGATAATAATTTTAATAAGGCCAAGAAATTTGCCTCTTCGCTAAAAAGTAAAAGGGTCTCGGCAAAGTTTATTGATGCTGGTAATAAAGATGAGGTAGTATCTTTTTTAAAGGATATTGATCTACTTGCAAATTGTACAAACATACGCGATCATCATATCCCTCTGGACTCTGCAATTGAGGCGGGCGTGAATTACTTAGATATCACGGGCTCTCTTCATAGGAAGAAGCTTGAACTTAATGAAAAAGCAAAACAAGCTGGAATTACGGCACTTTTGGCAATAGGAGCATCTCCAGGAGTAACAAACGTGCTAACTAGACATGCAGCGAATGAGTTGGACCAAGTTGAGGAAATACAGATAGACTTTATTGCCTACCGACCCATGTCTGTTTCAGCGGGGTTACTTGACACGTTTCTGCATCAATTTTTAGAGGAAGAAAAGGAGCGCTGCTATTACAAAGACGGCAGATATATTCCCGTGCCTCCTTTCTCTGGTGAAAGAACGATCTATCTTCCTGAACCACTTAATGCTCAAAAGACCTATTTTATGGCTCACGCAGAAACTCACATGCTTTCTAGGTCTTTTAAGGATGTGAAATTTGTTGCAACGAGGGGAACATGGCCACCTAATTTAATGGAAGCAGCAAGAACATTCACTGAATACCATTTATTTAGCAATAAGCCGATTCAAATCAAGGAAATTTCGTTGACACCTAGGGAATTCTTAAGGGAACACCTGCTTTTAAATGAGAAAAAGTATGAAGAAAAGATTTTTGGCTTGTTCAATTATGTAGAGGTGGTTGGGGTTCGAGATGGTAAGCGTATGAGGAAGATAAATATTGTGACCCATCCGGAAGAATGGAAGTCTGAGTCGGTACAGAAAGTAACCGGGATAAATGCGGCAGTCGGAGCAGCGATGCTCCTAAGGGGTGAAATAATAGTTAAGGGAGTTTTCACGCCAGAGAATGCTATTGAGCCCTCGTTATTTATTGACCGGATTAAGAAAAGAGGGCTGAAAGTTATTGAAAAGAACGAGTACCAGTTGTAAGACTTACTCGTTATATCTCATATGATGCATTCTTATAGCGTGATCTCCCTGTCAACCGCTATATGCGACACTGGTCCAGTTTAATGGGAAAGTAATCTTTGTACAGGACAAAAAAGCCGCGATCATCTCTCTAATGCCTCGTTATCAGTCGATGGAGTTAGATATTGAAGAAGTAAAGACACTATTTTTTGAATTCGTTGAATCTACGGGAAATGTCCAACAAGAACTCGCGCAAGCAATCTAGTCCATATCGAAATATACTTATCGCCTTTCGGCCATACTTTTTGATCCTAATTGGCCTTTGGCAATGGAGCCATTCTCCGGTAATGTGGCACCAGCAAAATGCAATAGCCAATAATGCGACTAATTTGCTTATACGTTCAGGTTTTGTCATATGTGTTGACTCAAAACGAAAACCGCGGCTCTTGAGGCAACCAAATAAGGTTTCTATTTCCCAGCGTTGCATGTAATTCTCAACAGCCTGCTCTGGTTCTTTATCGGTTACAAATATGAGATATTCTCCGTCAGGTAAAAGAAGGCCAAGAATCAAAAGTTTGTGGCCCAATACTGTTCGGTGCCCTCTCAAAACGTGGGATTCCCCGGGCTTTAATCCCCTGAAAAGTGTTTTTGCAGGTACAGGAATTCCCTTCGCATTCGTTACCGAGAAGTTTTCCTTTATAAGGATACGAAAAGATATCAGTTTTCCCAGAAGATAGGAGAACCATTCTTTGCCGATGAATTCACGATCTGCTGTTAAGCATTTGATCTTTGAAGGCTTTTTCTATCATTTTAATCTCAGTCATGACATTATCTCCTCCTAATGATTATGGATTACAACATCCTAACTGATGATAAAAGTTGATAAATGTCTTTTATTCTTTTTAATAAATAGATATTTGATATAATTTTAATGAAGTTATATATTTTTAATTAAATTTTTGTCCTGTACAAAGGAAAGTAATATAGTCCGTATGTTATCAAAGTCGTGAGGAGATTTAATAAGTAGGCTGTTTTTGGGGTGACGGCGCTGGCTTGATGGAATTGAGGGGTGCTTTAGCTGGGGTTTGTGAAACTGTGGAAAAATCAGTGGCTTTGACGTAGGAGGCCAGGCCGGGAGGCGGCATAATTTCTGAATGAGGAAACACTTATCCTCTGGAGTTTATTTGTAGGCAGATTATCTGAGATTATCGGGCGGGAGTGAGTGGTTATCCCAATTGGGCAATGTTTCGGATGGATTTAGGTGTACAAGGAGCTTTGAGTTTTTCTTTGATGGCAGGGTCATTGGTTTTGTAGAGCTTTCTGATTTGGTTAGTGGTTCTGACGATAAAGGAGAAGGCACGTTTGAGAAGAAGGACAATGGCTGCCATCTGCACGAGGATATTGGCTCTTGGACCGTTAAGGATTCTGGGTTTGTGAAGGACTTTGTGATCTCCCTAAGGCCTTTACGGTTCAGAGTTAGCAAAATCTCTCTACAGGCCATGTCCTTGGGCAGACCGTTTGGCTGAAGCCAATTCCATTCTTGGCAAAGAATTTTGGAGATTTGCTTACGTCCCTTATCCCAATGCCTGTCAACAGTAGCCTGAATCAGAGTAGGATCGACCTTGTGAATGGTTCTGTAAAAGGGATAAAAATAACCATGAGAACAGATGGGCACCATGGACTTATTGCGGACGGTGTGGCCAAGTTGGTAGAATTTGGCCTTCCAGCGATGGATGCCATTGCGGCGGCTACGAAAACGAACGCGGGAGCTTGCGCTGCAGGTAGCGGCCGACAAGGCTGCATTCCAGCGGGTGAAAGCCCCGCCGTGTCAGTTGCCCGATTCAGCCACGTAGCGATACCACCGTTCCCCGCGTCCATTGCGTTGGTGTAAACGTCCCCGGTGCCCTGTGGACAGGGACAGGAAGGTGTTCTAAGGAGGAACCAGGAACCCGCTCCGCAAGCGAAAGCGCGGATGATTTGGAAACTCTCCTCCTAGGGAATTTCCAAATGAACTCGATTAGCCACAGCGGTGGGTGCAACCTGGAGAGCTAGCAAGTATGGGAGCCCGAATATAACGGAGTGACTGCAGTCCCGAAATATGTTCGTCGTAGAAGTTGCATAGCGCCGGTAGTTTGGCGCACCGAACTTCATTGCAGCGGAGGTGAGGCCGAAGTCTTTGGGGAAGAAACGGGTAAGAGCACCCATACAAGGAATACAGGGATAACGCCAGGAAAGACTATCTTCCAGCAGGGGCTCGCAGCAACCTGCAAAGACTTGCCTACCAAGGGGACAACTTGAGGCGGCAGGAGGATTTTGGTCTGGCGGATGAGCTGGTAAGAGCTATGAAGGCCGGGTAACTCCGGCTGAGGCAGTGCAAGACACTGCCCCGGGGAGGGTAACACACTCCAAGGGCAAAGAGACTCTCGGTAAGTGGCGGAGACTAATCCACCGTCCGGACTCTGAGCCGGTTAGCGGTGTCACCGTAGATGCGCGTCGAGCCGGCAATATAAGCTATTGGCCAAGAGGTTTATGCAGGCAAGTGCTTAAGCCTCGGGTCAGTAGGGAAGATTCCTCGGGGAAAACTGCTGCTGCCGACTCGGGAAGTCCGACCGTACGCACAACTGACAAAAAAATGACTTCCCATAGCTGAAATTGATTAAGAAAGTGGAGGGATGGGATCGATACCTCTATCTCAAGAAAGAGCTTATTCACATGATGTCGCTGACGTGCTGAGGTTTGACATAGATTGAAACATTAGGCTACGGGAAAGAAAGGAGAAATGAACATGGCAAAAGAGATAACCATCGGAAATTTGGTCTGTAAACCAGGAACGAAGAGCAAGGGATACCTAATTGTTGGTGAAAGTCCGAGTCAATCGGATGTACAAATACCAATAGTGGTTATAAACGGCGTTGGAGAGGGCCCCACTCTATGCTTAACGGGTGGAATTCATGGCACAGAGTATGCTGGTATGCTTTCCATCCTTAATCTCCTGGCTGCCACAGACCCCAAAGACCTTAATGGCACACTGATCGGAATTCCGGTAGTAAATGTGACTGGGTTCGAAGCTCGCCAGTACACTTGTGTCGTCGATGGACAGAACACAAGCCGATCTTTCCCCGGTGACGCCACCTGGGGAGGGCCAGAAACATCTATAAGCTTTCGAACTGCTCACGCGATATCCCGAGACGCGTATCCAAAGATTGACTATGAACTAGACTTGCATGGCGGTGGACTCCACACCTTGGAAGGTATGGAGTATTGTATCATCAGTCGGACCGGTAACGAGAAGGTCGACAAAGAAGTGGATGCACTCTCGAAGTGCTTCCGCGTTAAGTATAGACAAGTGCGACCTCTTCCTTCTCGGCTGGGGGCCTCAACGTATGCTCTTTCCCAGGGAATACCTGCGCTTACAGCGGAGTCTGGGAGGTCCTACATGATCAAAGAGTCCTCTATGCAATTTTTCGCGAAGGGTGTCAACAACGTCATGAAGTATCTCAAGATGATAGAGGGCACCCCTAACGAGTATCCAGAACCGAAGGATGTTCTCGGTCTTAAGAGATTGAGAGCCAAACGCGGCGGATTCTTCCTCCCTAAGGTAAAGCCAGGAACTGAAGTATCTGAGGGTGAGGTGGTAGGCGAGGTGAAGAACCTACATGGCGAAACCGTGGACACCATCGCTGTACCTGAGGACGGCGTTGTTTGCACCATTTTTCATAAGCCGCCGGTATTCTCGGGAGATACTGTGATGCACCTCGGTTGCTGGAAGAGAGACGAATTCACAGATATATCGCCAATTGGAAGATTAGTAGCACCAGAGTTAAACCTCATACGGTAACAAAACAAATAGTTTGTTTCTTTACCGTCTCTTAATGGTATCGAAGAATAATTGAGTTCTGAACACAATGCCGGTAGTTATTTTTCTGGGGAAAGTGGAGATAAAATTGTAAATAATGGAGGGGCAAATGGTAACCAATAGTCTTAAGGTGAGACACGGAGGTGAAAGAACTGTCTATACTACCTGCCACTGTAATTGTGGCAGTAGCAGCCAGTGTGTCCTCAAGGCCCACGTAAAGGATGGGGTGGTTGTTGCTGTTGAGCCGGATGACCGATATAACACCGGCGTAGGAAGGGAAGACGAGGTATTATCAGAGCAGGACCTGATAAAAACCCACCTGCAAAGGAGACCGTGCGCTAAAGGATTAGCTTTTCACAAGTATATTTACCATCCCGATCGGATTCTCTATCCATTAAAGAGGGTTGCTGGTACTAAGCGAGGGGAAGGAAAATACATAAGAATATCCTGGGATGAAGCCCTAACTGCCGTTGCTGACAAGATGAAGGAGGTTAGGGAAAAGTATGGATCTTATTCCATCATAACTCCCTACCAGCCTAACGAATCTTTGGAACGTCTCTTCTCATTCTGGGGAGCAGGGACGGATAGCTGGGGTTGGTGTTCATATGATGCAGCGAGGCTGATGTCTCACATTGTAGCTGGAGCACCAGGATACGACTACCATGCATATTGTTCCGGTTCAGTGGCGGATATGTTAGCCAATTCAAAATTGATCGTCATTTGGGGCCTTGACCCGACTACAGGCTCCAACGGTCCTGGATATCAATGTGCCTGGTTTATAAAGCTTGCCCGGGAAAGGGGGAAACGAGTTATCATCATCGATCCAAGGTATACTGTGGGGGCCGAAGTTCTAGCTGACCAGTGGATACCGATTAAGCCAGGTACAGATACTGCCATGTTTCTGGCAATGGCCTACATTTTGTTCAAAGACGATCTATGGGATAAAGGATTTGTTGCCAAGCATGTTGAACCGTTAGGCTTTAATAAATGGAGAAACTATGTCCTTGGCATGAAGGATGGCATCGAGAAGACTCCGGAGTGGGCAGAAAGGATATGTGCTGTGCCAGCCGAGACCACCCGAGCATTAGCCAAACTCGTAGGAGCAACAAGGCCATCTTGGCTCTGGTGCAACTGGGGGGTGAGCAGGAAGAGCCGCGGTGAGCATACAGTAAGACACTTTGCTGCACTGCAGGCGATGATGGGGTATTGGGGAACCCCGGGAGCAGGTCCTGCAATGAATATCGGTCCACGAGACCATATTCCATGGCAGGCCTCGTGGGGTCCCAGTGGAGAATATAGTGTCCCCAGGTTGCACCGAAGCCACTATTGGGCGCAGGCTGTTCTGCTTTTGGACAAGCTGAGGAGTGGCGAGCTCAGCGGGAAAGACTACATGAGGATGGTCGGCTGGAAAGCTGACCCTTCCATACTGAAGGATTTCAATCCTAAGATGCTTTTTTGGGGTGGAAGAGGCCCGCACGGCTCTGACCATCTGGTTACCGCATGTGAGTCGTCAAATTATCAGGTAGCAGCTATGGCGAGGATGGAACTTATCGTTAATATGCATAGCATAATGACCCCCACTGTCAAATATGCCGATATCATTTTCCCCGCTCAAGATTGGATGTGGGAAGAGAAGAATATTTGGAAAAACTCGTATGGTGGGTTTGAGTGCATAAACTATTGTCCCGGGGTTGTTAAGCCGCCTGGCGATGTCAAACCATGGGCTTGGGTTTACACCAAGCTCGCTGAAAAACTGGGCATAGACCCCCAGAAGTTTTTCAGGTACTATACAACCGATGAGAATTGGGATAAAGACTGGGAAAGATATCTAATGGATTCTTACCAATGTGTGGTAGATTACTATAAAAAGCGGAACATCAATGTTCCTACTTGGGAGGAGTTTACTCACGGGAAATTCATTAACTGTGATGAGCTACGTGATAAGCCTTTTACTGGTTGGGACGAGCAGATCAAGGAAGGGAAACCGTTCAAGACAGAATCAGGTAAGATAGAATTTTACTCCAACTATATTGCCAATGAAGCCAACAGAGGTAAGGGCGAGCATTATGACACCTTTGGTCGCTTGTATGATAATCTACCGGGTGACTGGGGTTCCCTCACCCCTAGTGCAATCTATGAGACAGCGGTTAGAGGAATGGGCGACCCTTTGGTGAAGAAATATCCCCTGAGTTTGCTATGCCCTCACGCCAGGTATCGGGCTCACTATCTGTTCTGGGAGCACCCCTGGCTTAGAGACCATATCTATCATCATAGAGTTTGGATAAGCACCACAGATGCCAAAAACAGGGGAATAAAAGATGGGGACATGATTCAGGTTTATAACGACCGAGGAAAGGTCGTTATGCCATCTTATGTCACCTCAAGGGTAATGCCGGGCATAATTGCCATACACCATGGAGGTAAATACATACCTGATGAATCCGGAGTTGACTTCGGAGCGTCACCATCAACACTGCTTGGTGGCGATTTTGAAAGTTGTATAACTCCGGCCAAAGCAACAAACCTCGTCCAAGTAGAAAAATATGAAGGAGAGCTATAATGCCTCAATATGGGTTCTTTGTTGACTTAAGTCGCTGTATTGGCTGCAATGCCTGTGTCATTGTTTGTAAGCAGTGGCATAATATACCTCCTAATCCAATTAAGCCGATACGCGTTTACCAGTGGGAGAAAGGCGTTTTTCCCAATACCAGAATTCATTTCCTGCCTATTATGTGCTATCACTGTGAAAACCCCGTCTGCATTAAAGCATGCCCCAATGGAGCTATTTATAAGGAAGAGAAATACGGTGCAGTATTAGTAGAGCCTGATAAGTGTCAAGGAACACGAAAATGCTGGTCGGCATGCCCTTACGGCGCACCCCAATATGAGGGAGACGAACCAGGCGTGAAGATGTCAAAGTGTAATATGTGCATTGACCGCCTAGAGCTGGGGCTAAAGCCAATTTGTGTGCTAAGTTGCTCAATGAGAGCATTGGAGTTCGGCCCGCTTGATGAATTAATTAATAAATATGGTAATCTAAGGACAATTGAAGATATGCCGCGAGAATCCATAACTAGACCATCAGTTGTCTTCAAGCATGCTGATCCCAAAAGGCAGGTCATACCATGGGATAGCAGCCGTGCTCTTGAACTATGGCAGAAAAGAGAATCGCAAGATGGTGAGCCCTTGCCGGATGTTTTTGCAGAAATATGTGATGTCATCCAAGCCCCCGGGGAAATTGTTGGCCGAAATAAGCTTGTATTGAAACCAAAAAATACTAAAAGCCTAATGTACTACACAATAGATGATGAATAAGCAAGTGCCCGTATTCCTGGATGACGAAACCGTTCAAAAATCAGTGGTTTGAACTCTCCCTAGCGCCCTTCTCAACGGTTTAGGAAACGGATAGGTCAGTGTTGAAACTGCTCAACTTTTTTACGGATGTTAGCACCACCACACCAGCACAATAGACTTTTTGAGACAAAGGTGTTCCCAAAAAACAAGCGTTAGCAAGGTCTTAACTTTTGATCCCATATTAACTTCGGACTGGACAGTCGCTTCCCTTCTCCTAGCGGTAAACACTCTCGGGACTGGTACTAGCATTATATTTGATTCCGCAAGCCTCACAGACATTCTTTCCCGAGGACCTTCCCTTTATAAGGGCAGCACTTGTTTCCCAAATTCTGAGACCACTTATGCGAGCTCCTGTCAGGAGATGTACAAATTTTTTCGAACCTTCCAAGGACCTATCTTTGACTAGGCACCGCTGGAGCTTAATCCAGTTCGTTGATGCTGAGTGATCCTGAATAGTCCCTTAGCGAAATGTTACCAAATGTAGAAAAATAGCTAATACATTTCGTCTGAATGTTAACAAAGCATTCGGGTTGGAGGAATTCTTTATGCGAAACTAGAACTTGAATACCCCGTTTTGTAAACGGGGACGAAAAGTTCTCCTGCCGAAGGCAGGGGTGAATGTGCTAGAATTGGCACATGGCACTGAAAAGGACCAGTCATGCGGTATTGATACAAAGTATCATTTGGTATGGGCTCCGCAATATCGAAAATGGATTTTGAGGGACGATATTAGGGAACGGGTGGAAGAGATTTTTAAAGAGATTTCGAGGAATTATGATTTTGAGATTGATACGCTTGAGATAGCAGAAGACGATGTTCATGTATTCTTGTCTTTTCCATCCAGGTATAGTATTTCTGGGGTGGTAGGATGTTGAAGAGTATAAGTTCTAGCGTGATTTTTAAGGAACATCCTGAGGTAGAAAAGGAGCTTTTGGGCGGAGAATTTTGGGAAGATGGATATTTTGCCCGAACGGTCGGAGAGAAAGTGACGGCTGAAGTGATTAGGAATTACATAAAGTACCATCGTGAGCAAGAAAAGTCCCTGAAGCAGGTAGAATTATTTTAGATGCCCCGCCCTGTGGGCGGGGAGCTTCACTCGACTTTGGCAACTTCTTTTATTGGCGAGAAGTAACTCGATAGATTTCAAGTAACTATGATATGGAGCTGAGCCCCACTGGCAAGAGGGGTAAAACCAAATCAGGAACCAAAACCCTCAAGCCAGGAGGTTCTTATGCAAGACTACAGGAGGAGTGGATAAGAAGGTAAGACCGTTTGGCAGTAGATTTGCACCGTTTCAGGTGGCACGTAACGGCGAGGATGGAGGACCAGGAGTTCTTTAGTGGGACTGTGCCGGGGCAGTGGGAGGCTTTACGGCGGTTATTAGATCAGTACTAGGGAGATTCAATTAATTTGTGTGGTGTATGAGGCGGGTTGTTTTGGGTTTTGGCTTCATGATCGACTGGCAGCCTATGGTGTGGATTGTATTGTGACAATGCCGAGCCTGTTACCTCAGGAGTATGGTAATCGGGTCAAGACCGATCGCACAGGCAGCCTTAAGTTGGCATCTTTTGGCCAAGGGGATGCTCAAGCGGCTTTGGGTACCCACTCTGGAGGAGCGCTATCATCGGCAAGTGATTCGGCGGCGTCGACAGCTCATAGGAGATCGTGTACGGACACAGAATCGCATCAAGGCTGAGCTTCGGTTTTATGGGATACAGATCGTTGAGCCTCGCGGTCCATGGCCACCGACTCGGTTCGAAGTCATTCGGGATTATGTAAAGGATTACACTGGAGTTAGGGCAAAAATCAGGGTCTGTGGATTTTTCAAAGGCAAAACCATACAGGGAGAATTGATTATGAAAAATGAGAGTGGTATCAATGTAAGGGACAAAGTATCGGCGGATACTTCGGGTGCAACAGACAACATCTACTCTAAGTATTTTCTGATAGAAAACCTTCAATACCCAGAAGGAGTGCGACTGGCGGTAAATTTCACCATTGATTATGATGCCCAGCTCAATCGCAGACTAAAGAAGGAACCAGCTATGGAATTAACCCAAGGAGAATTCGGCGGACGGGTTGGAATCTGGCGCCTTATGGAGCTTTTCGATAAATATGACATCAAGCTAACCCTCTTTACACCAGGCCGTATTTGCGAACTCTATCCCGAATCAATCAAACAAGCCATAGAACGGGGCCATGAAGTAGCGAACCATATGTGGGAACACCGGGTTCCATCTGATTTCGAATTAGAAAAGGATCATCTTCGGAAGGCGACTGAGGCCATTAACAGCCTTTGCGGCAAGAAACCGGTGGGAACAAGAAGTGGTCACAAACTTTCTCTGCTCAAAAAAGAGGGTTATATATACACATCCAGCATTGTTGCAGACGATATTCCCTACTATATAGTAGATGATGAGGGACAGAACTGCATGCTTAATCTTCCTGTTTACTATGTCCTTGATGACGCTATGTATTTTCACTTCGGCTGGTTTGGAAGTGGAAATGCCGGTCAGCGTCTGGCGGACCCAGGTAAGGTGTACGATATTTGGTTTTCGGCATTTAGGCAGTTCTATAAGATGGAAAGATACATGAACATCGTCCTTCATCCTTTTGTATCGGGGCATTCCCTGAGGATCGCCATGCTCGAGAGGCTCATCGTTGAGATGAAACATATGCCCGGTGTATGGTTCCCAACTTGTGAAGAATTGGCCCGATATTGTATCGACAGGTTTCCTCATCCGGCTGAAGTAAAATAACGTGGTGATTCCCAGGATCTCATGAAGAACGCTAAGAAAAGGAGGAAGAAACATTATGCCTTGGAAACACGGTTATACTATTACTGACGAGAAAAGCATGGACGATGAAGAGGTAAAATGGCCAGAAAAACAGCAGTGTGCTGTCAGTATCGTAGTGGACTACAGTGTTCAGTCAGGCCCAGATGGCATTGGACCTGAAGATGTAAAAAAAGATATGGCAGAATTTGGAGCTAGAGTAGGGATCTGGAGACTCTTCGGTCTATTTGAAAAATATAGCCTCAGGGCCACCTTTGCTGTACCCGCTATCATGGCGGAGTTATACCCGGACAATGTCCGTGCAATGATTAAAAGAGGCCATGAAGTGGCAGCCCATGGGTATCGACACGAAGATGTAAGTAGACTTGATATCGAGGAAGAAAAAAAGAGGCTTGATGCCACCACTCAAATCCTGGAGGAGGCATGTGCAAAAAGACCGATGGGGTGGTTCTCTCTACCTCGACAGCAGGACCGCTATCCTGGTGGGCAACTAAGTCTTAACACAGTGGATCTTTTAATCGACGCTGGCTATGAATATATGGGAAACGGCATGGCGGATGATATTCCACATTATTGGGTAACCGATTTTCATTCACAGCGGAATATTCTAACATTGCCATATTACTACCACTTTAATGACTTGTTCTTTCTCATGTTTCCTTCCCCAGGGATGGGTTCTGGCCTTGAGAATCCAATGACACTTTTTCAAAACTGGAGGCAAGAATTTGATGCCACATACCGGAAAGGAAGACAGTTTACTATGATTGTTCATCCGTATCTCATCGGATGGGGTAATCGTCTTGAAATACTGGAAAATATGATCCTTCATATGAAGGGTTTTCCAGCTGTCTGGAACCCAACAGGAAGTGAGTGTGCTCGATACTGGAAAGCTAAATACCCCGCAAGCTCTTATTTGAAGCTGAAAGAAAGCATATGGAAAGATTACCCGGGAAGCATAAGCTAGTTATCTCATATAGGAGGCATTAAAGAGCATAGCTTGCTATATTGTAGAAAACCTTGCAGATAAATGAAAAAGGCTATACTCACTTTGATTTGAGCCAATAGCAAATCAAAGCAGGAGCATAGTCATGGATAGAATTAACACAAAAAAGATGAGACACGTCAAGAGGGAAACCCTTATCGTGAAGAAATTCCATGAACTTTCTTAACATATTGTATCTACATATGCTTTTGGACTGAAGTTAGCTCATTTCAACTTTTTTACCAAGGAACCGAAATTTAAAAAGCATCAAAATGAAGCTACCCCCTTTACCTGTATTCTACATTTCAACAGGCTTGTCTTTGGTTACCCTGGGTGATTCTCTTCTTTACACCATCCTTCCCAGCTATTTTCCGATCTTGGGGCTTGCTCCCTTTCAGGTAGGCATTATCCTGTCAGTTAATAGATGGATTCGTCTTGCGACCAATCATATGGCAGAGTATTGTTACCGGCACTATTCAAGTGATCTGTGGCTCTTACTGGCCTTTTTCATGGGTTCAGTTGTGACTGCAATGTATGGAATTGGGAAGATGTTCCTTATCTTATTGATAGCCAGGATACTCTGGGGTATCTCTTTTTCCTTTATCCGCCAGGCTGCGGTCATGACGGCGGTCGAATCTGGCCCTGAGGCATATCTCGGAGAACGAATGGGA
>Ga0114922_10002417_pt1 | contig 17494 bp, 12 predicted proteins | sample AartaG_FD_100975 | JGI IMG/M metagenome (GOLD analysis project Ga0114922, IMG submission 100975) | Deep subsurface microbial communities from Aarhus Bay to uncover new lineages of life (NeLLi) - Aarhus_00045 metaG | ecosystem: Environmental > Aquatic > Marine > Oceanic > Sediment | place...
GAAGACTATCAATCCATCGCGACCAGCCTGTGGCCGATGAGCGATGTCAACTCGGCCAACCTCTTGAGCTGCTTGGCCCGACGTTACCGCGACCACCCTGTCCTGAGGTGCGACGTCAGCGGCGAGCCTCGCTGGCTGCACTGCGACAGCAACACAGTTATCGAACTGATGGACAGACTGATCCGCGGCATCCTCGAGGAGAGCGGTGCTCAGACTTATGCTGTCGAAGCGACCCGAGGTGAGAAACGGCGTTACCTCGATATCAGCTGGGGTGGAGATCCGGTCCGAGCCAGCACACTTGAATCCTGGCTCAACGAGCAGATCGAGAACGGCGCCGGTACCATGACGGGTTACGACATTCTCGAACACCATCGCTCGGATGCCTGGTGTGAGCGGATCGCCGATGGCCGGTCGCGCCTGCGCATTCCGATGCCTGACCCCGTCGCCGAGCACACCAAGCAGGAAAGCGGTGCCCCCCCAATCCGGCTTGAATTTTATGATTTCGATCTGTTGCCGCGCATTGACGATGGCGGAGATCTGGCAACGCGCCGGCTGCGCGATCTCACCTACGTTGTGTTCGATACGGAGACGACCGGACTTGAACCCAGCAACGGCGATGAGATGATTTCGATCGCCGGCGTGCGCATCGTCAACGGACGCGTGCTGACAGGAGAGAGCTTCGACAAGCTGATCGATCCTGGGCGGGCGATCCCGAAAGCCTCGACGCTCGTGCATGGGATTTCCGACGATATGGTGGCAGGACAGCCGCCGGTCCAGGATGTGTTGCCCCGGTTCCGCGACTACATCGGAGACAGCATTCTGGTCGCCCATAATGCGGCATTCGATCTGCGGTTCATCGAGTTGAAAGAGAAGGAGACCGGCGTCCGTCTCGACAATCCTGTTCTCGATACCGTGCTGTTGTCAGCCATCGTGCACGACCATACCGATCAGCACACGCTCGATGCTGTCGCCGAACGGTTCAGCATTGAGATCCCGGAGGAGAAGCGGCATACCGCGCTTGGCGATTCCCTGGCAACGGCGCAGGTGTTCTTGAAGATGGTCGACTTGTTGGAAGCCAACGGCATTCGCACATTGGCCGAGGCGCTTGCTGCATCGGAGAAACTCGTTCAAATCCGGCGTCGGCAAGCGGAGTACTGAACCCCGCAGTCGCGAAAAAACCGCGACGGATTGCATCCGCCGCGGCTCTCAATCTGTGTCACTGTGTTCTGTCGTTGGCGCCGATCAGTACTTGTGATCAGCGCGTTTCTTCCAGTCATCTCCAGCGACACGCGCATCGTTGACGATGCGATCGGTGCGCGTCGGACGGAATACTTCGATCTGACGTTCAATAGTCGTGATGTCGCCAGGAGACAGCTTGGCACGCACCACATTGCGGCGGTCGGCGGCTTGCTCATCCCCGGCAGCCGCAGCAAGTGCGTAGTAGTAGAAAGCACGTCCAAGGTCCTTGTTAACTCCAAGGCCAGATTCATGCAGAACGGCCATGTTGTACTGGCTGTCGCTCAATCCGTGTTGGGCAGCCTTCTCAAACCACTTGGCTGCGGCGGCGTAGTTAGGTTTGCCTTTGTGACGAGCGGCGGTGACAACTGCGAGATTGTGCATCGCCTTGATGTTCCCCTTGGCAGCGGCGCGCTCGTACCAAATGCTGGCTCTTGCGAGGTCTTTTTTCACTCCAACACCGCGCTCGTAGAGCGTCCCAATACGGTACTGAGACTGTGCGAAGCCCTGTGCGGCCGAGAGTTTGTACCATTGCACGGCAGCCTTGAGATCCTGCGCGGCTCCGGTGGCGCTGGCGAGGCGTGCGGCGACTTCGAACTGGGCGGATGGGTCGCCCTTCGCGGCGGCAAGACGCAGCGACAGCGGCCCCACCGATGCTGGCGGTAGGTCCAAGTGCTGACCCTTGCTCGATTTTGCCACTGACCCCGTATTGAGTTCAACCGACTGAGGTTGGACTTGATCCGGGATCAAGCTGGCCGGCGTGGCGTAGGCGGCGGCAATGCCAAGGTCGGAGGACATCTTGGCCATTGCTTGGCTACGGCGCGCCTTCGTCAGTGCAATCGCGTCTGCTTCCTTATCGAGTCCTGTAAGCGCGATCCCGGCTGGTGCCGATGCAAATGGCTTGCCGTTTTGCTGGGGTGCGACGTCGTAATTAAACTCACCGTCGTAGACGCGTCCGCCCTCGAGGCTGCCTTGGCGACCTTCTTCGGCTGGTGCGGCTTGCTGCGGGTTCATCAACTCGGGGCCGGATGTCCCACCATCGATTGTTTGCTCGATTTGGGCTGGCGGAGCGATATCAGAAGGTTCCGATTTACCGCGCATCATGAGCAACGCACCGGCGGTGGCAAAGAGGACGATCATCGCGCCAATGAGAATTTTACTGCGTGTCACGGTGAAGCGGGACGTCTCCGTGGCCACTTCGCCCTCGACTGGCGCCGCATCAAACACGGAGGTCTGGTCGGTGGTCTCGTACTGAAGCTCGGGTTGAGGCTCGGGCTGAGCCTCGGACTTGGCGCCGCCCAAGGAGAGACCGAGACTCGACAATTTCGGAACACCGAACTTGCTTGTCAGCGACGTTAGTTTCGGTTGCTGTTGCGTTTCATTCGCAGATTGCTGGGCTGCATTTTGGCGGGCGCGTTTCGCGTCGGCGATGAATTCCTGGCGCAAGCGATCAATGGCGCTCATGGGCGTCAGGTCACTGGTGTCGTCGGCCGGCTCGAAGTCCGGGGCCAATGGCTCGACTGCAACCTCGCCAGCATCGAGGTCTTGAGGGACGGCGGATTCATCTGCGTATGGCAACGATCCGTTGTTATCGAAGGGCTGCTGCTGAGCTTCGCCGCTCGGCTGAGGCTGCTGCTCAGCTACCTGCTGAAACGGTTCAGCCTCATCTGGATCGCTCAAACCCATCACTGCCGCGGGATAATCCAGTCGGCGTTGATAATCCTGCGGTCCGGACTGACTGTTCGCTGGCTCAGCCTGTTTTTGCTGAGCGTCGTCCTCCTCGTCGAAGGATTCTGGTTCGAACATGCGCGCCATATCTTCGGGGGTCAGCTCGGCTGGATCGAAGCCGACGGGGGACGTCATGGGCGAATTCACCGAACCATCTTCCATCGTCTCAACCCGGTCGAGAACCCTGATTAACGCCTGCTGGACGGTATCGAGCATGCCCGCTGAATTGGCATCGTGTTCGCGGCGCTCGGCCATAAAGGCCTCAAGTGACTCACGGATTTCTGTGATGCCCGCATTGTCACCGCCGGCACTGAAGTCGGCTAGAAAACGCCGCGCGACATTCTCGGCGGCGTTTTCCGCGAGATTCGCGTAGTCGGCCTGGGCGGCTTCGTGTTGCTGTGAAAAATGCTGCGACAGGTGGTCGACAGAAATGCGCTCGATGATGCTCTCGAGTTGGCTTTCCAGCGTGTCAATACGCCCAAACTGAGCCTCAATGCGTCCGAAATATCCGACCATGGAATCGATCTGAGCTTCGACGGCCATCAAGGCATCGATGTCTTGGCGTGTAGCGACATCCTCGAGCGCGGTTCCGACCCGCTCTTCGAATTCACCGAAGCGGCTACTCAAGTCTTGAAGCATTTCGTCCTCCCGCAGGGCGGCCATTGCTTCTTCGATCTTGATGGCGATTTCGGCAAAGCGATCCGCAAGCCAGGCCTGTTCGATCGGCTGGACGTCATTCAATCTACTGGTGTCCACGGATGCGCCGGTTTCCGGCGCCATATCGGCACTGTCCGCCTGTACGGCCAGCACTTTGGCTCCTACGGCTGACATTTCAGCGTCATCTTCGAATACCTCGTCGTATTCCTCTTCGGATTCTAACGCAGGCTCGACGTTCGCAAGTTGGTCCAGCCCCAAATGCAAAGCATCAGTCGCAGCCAGCGCGGCGTCAGGCACCTCTGGGAGCATTCCAGGAAGCATCGCGGGCAACTTGGTGAGACCGGCTTCGCCAGATTCGTAAATGCGAGTGAGGGCTTCAGCGGATTCGTAGTCCCAAGGCTGCTCTTGGTCGCCGGCAACGCTGGCCGGGACTGGCGGCTCAAGCTGGTCATCGTTGGCCGGCTTGACACTCACGTCAGCCGCCACAGGCGCACTTTCCTTGACCAACGACGGTATCGATGCGCCAAAGCCGTCCCGCTGATCGTGTGAAGGGAGGTCAGCACGGTCGGCGGCGTTATCGGTAATGACGTTATCGGTGATGAGCATGTCGTCAGCGCTCTCTTCCGTTGGAATATCGTCTTGCTCTGAAACGGGATCGGCGGGCGGGAACATGTCCGAAATCAACGCGTAAATCTGCCGATCGCGGTCTTCGTCTAATGGCTCTCGGGCGGCACCGAAAAACTCATCGTCAGCTTCGCCCAGAGCTTCTTCGAGGAACTGCGGAGCCTGCTCCGTGATCAATTCTCCAACATCGGCTCCTGCAATTTCGGCAGGTTCGCCGAATTCCACCGGTACGGTGGAATCGGTGGATGCCGCCGGTTCACCGGAATCGTTGCTTGCTACGGCTACAATGGAGGCGATGGCCTCGGCGGTTTCGGTGGCATCATCGCCCGCCGCAAGTCCGGCCAGTTGCTCGATGCCTTCCTGGATGCGCTCAAGCGCAGGAGCGAATGCTGGGGGGACCTTGGCTCGGGCCAGCCGCGCTTCCTTGCAGATGCCGTTGAGCCGCTCAACCATTTCGCTCAGCATCTGCGCGTGGCGACGGTCGGCGTCCTCGACTTGCGTGGCAATGAGCTTGAGGATTGCTTGCATGTCCCCGGCGGGAACACTGGCGCGTGCATCCTCGGCAACAATGGCTCGTGCGCTGGTCGTTTGATCGTCTTGTAGCGGCATTGCTTCCCAGTCCCCTGTCACTCGGTCTGCGCTCTCAGCGGCCAGCGATTCCGATCACGGAGGGTGGGCGTAGGTCCGTTTGTCATCGGCCGGTCTTTGAGCAGGATGCGGGTTCAGACGCGGCACGAATTTGAAACCTGGTGAAGCAAAGCTCTCAGTTCCCAGTAAATGTTCCGTTAAAGTGCTTTCTATTCTTGGACGACTGGTTCACTTTCCAGTGAAATTGAGCCAACGACTTGCATAGGATACACGGGCATCTCTGAGCCAAGCTTCTCGACATGGCCGTTTATTCCAGCTCGATGCATTTCCAGACTGCACTGAGTTTTTGGCGAAAGGGGCTGAAATTCCAGTCAGATCCGCTAGAATTGACATCGTTTACAGCTAGCTTTTGCAGGACAACTGAGCTTGCATCATAGCCAAGCAAAACCAGCTGAATTGGAGACACACCGTGAGTGCTTTGAGCTTCTATCCCGCACTTGCAGCCGCCGTTGTTGCGCTGACGACCGTTGCTGCTCAGGCCGAGTCCAGCGGCCGTTTCACGATGTCCCCGGTGGACGACGGCTTTGTCCGCCTCGACAAGGAAACCGGCTCGATGGCGCTTTGCACCAAACGCGGGAGCGGCTGGTCGTGCCTACCGATGGATGATCGACAAAAGGCGCTGCGTGACGAGCTCGACCGGCTCAAGGCCGAGAATACAGAGCTTAAGGACGAAGTACGCCGCTTGGAAGAGACCTTCGTCACAGGAAAGCCCGGCGACAGCGGTCCGGGCGATGGTCCGCAGGTCGGGGGAGCTCCGGGCGGTCTTCCTCCCAGCGGATTGCCGGAGCTTAAACTTCCTGATGAGGAAGATGTCGACCATGCCGTCGACTACCTCGAACGCATGATTCGCAAATTTCGCGAGAGGTTTGAAGATTTCGGCGACAAGACCGATCCGAACCGCACTCCCGACAGCCCGCCCAAATCTGACGACACACCGCGTGACCCGACGCCGCTCTGAGTGATGGAAACGCTGCAGCAAGCGCTCGGCCGGATGACAATCCAAACGACCGGGCCAGGTTTTTACGACATGTCGGACGAAGTCGGTGGTTGGCTTCGACAAAACCGTGCGCGGGATGGACTCCTAACGGTGTTTATCCGGCACACGTCGGCGTCGCTCGTTATCCAGGAAAACGCCGATTCGGATGTTCAAAGAGACCTGATGCAGCGGTTGAAGGTCCTGGCACCAGAGGATGCCGATTATTGGCACACGAGCGAAGGGCCTGACGACATGCCGGCTCACATCAAGACGATGCTGACCGAAACCTCGCTCTCGATTCCAGTCGAACGTGGCCGGATGGTGCTTGGAACCTGGCAAGGGCTCTACATCGTGGAGCACCGCGCACGGCCTCATCGGCGCGAGTTGGTCCTGCATTTTAATGGCACGGTTCGTAGCGATGAGAGGACGACCAACGAGGCTTGAGCCTTGGTTGAGCGTCTGCGAGATCCAACGGACCTCCAAATCAAGCAGCCCGGCACAGATACCGGCGGCGACAACCGTGTTAAGGCCGCCGACGCTCTTTTTGGCGCTGAATGCGCATTTCCCGGTCATAGAGGATCTCACCACCAGGAACGCGGACGTCGCGTGCCAGTTCCAGTGAGTGCCGGCTCGGTGGCAGGGTGAGCAGGCTGACGGAGATGAGCGCCAATAGGCCTGCGGGGACCGCCACGATCGCCGCAAGTGCGCTCGACAGCCCGATCAGTTCAGCCTCGGAAGCCAATATCATCAGCACAGCGACGGCGAAGCCGGTGACAATTCCAGCCAAGGCCCCGAACTGATTGACCCGCTTCCACCAAATCGACGCCACCAACACTGGAAAACCAGTGGAAGCCGTCAACGCCAGAGCCCAGAGCAGTAGTTTCAGCGGATCCCCCTTCGCCAGCACGGCTACGAAGCCGCCAAAACCAGTGACTAGAACAATCATGAACCGCACCGTGCCAAGCCGAATCGCCGTCGCTGGAGGCTGCCAGCTCAGTCCGCTGACGATATCCTCGGAGAGCATGGCGGCCAGCGTCAGCGCAGCGGCGCTAGCTGCGGCAAACGCAATGGCAACAATTCCCGCGGCCGCAAGATAGGCAAAGACATCTGGAAGACCGGCGGCATGAGGCAAGGCAAGGACAATGCTGTCGCGATCAAAGGCAATGTCGCCCACCGCGAGCTTATTGCTTCTTGTCGACATTTCCGCCAGGCGCAAAGTAACCAGGCTACGCAACCATTCCGGTGGCGCCGCGATCGACGCACCGGCCACCTGCATCAGGTAATGACGCATGAAGACGGCGATCGTGAGCGCGGTCAACATGATGGAGCCGAAAAAAAAGCAAGCCCAGCCGAGCGCCTTTCGGGCTTCATAGACGCCGGGTGTCGTGGCCACGCGCGGAAGCACCCAGGGGGCCGCCGCTACACCCATCATCGTGGTCAGCGTGGCGAGCGTATAGGCCAACGGACCGATTGCGCCGAAGGGCTCATAGAAACGCTTCACAACAGCCTGAAGACCATCGTGAGGCAAGTGAAACCCTAGCGGCTGCTGCAGGACGATCGGCATGGCGGCGATCGCCTCGGAGCGGCCGATGGCCCTGATCATCGGGCCGTGGCTCAGTTGCGGAAGTGGCAGATACCCCAGCAGCACCGCAACGATACTGACCGGCACCACCAGTGCAAGAATGGCGGTGACGCCGGTGGCGACATTGGACCAAGTCAACGCCCGCATGCCGCCAAAAACAAGGCCGCCGATCACGGCAAGGACCATCACCGCGGTGGCGAAAGCGGGGCCCGCCCCCAACAGCCATTCGACTGCTTTGGCGCCGATACTGAGTTCGGCTGCGAGTATCAATAATGTGGGAACGGCCAACAACGCTGCTGAAACAATGCGAACGTTGCGGCTGTCAAAGCGTCGTCCGAGATAGGTAGGTAGAGTAAAGGCGCCGAACTTTCGAAAGAAAGGGGCCAGCAAAACCGCCATGATTACGTAACCTGCGAAGCCCCCCGCCATGATCCAAATGGCATCGAAGCCGATCAGGAAGAATGCGCCGGTGACACAGGCAACGCCGGTAGCGCCGAGCGTTGAAGAGGCGAGGCTCAAGCCGCAGTAGACAGCAGGGACACGGCGGCCGGCAGCGAAAAACTCCAACGGTTCACGCGTCGTGCTGGCGACAGCGATCAATAAGAACGCGGCTAGCGCGCCGGTCAGCATCGCGCCACTCAGCACTCCATGCGACACCCCCATTTGCTCCAGCATCAACAAGATCAGCACCAAGGAGGCGAATCCGCTGGCGAAAATCCCAAAATAGATGCCGAGGCGGGGATTGATCAACCGTCCTCGCGGCGTGAAGGTCATCTGTTCGTGGCGCCCCTATGACAGCATAATGCGAGATTGGCTCGGTTTTTTTGGTCCTGGCGCAGTACGCCAACCGCTGCTTCAACCTTGGAGGAATGACGGAATTTAATCTCGAGCTTGGCGCCGTCGCTCAATTGTCCTCATGCGCACCATGCCAATGGTCGATCGCATCCTGGCGATTGACGAAGCCGCCAATCGTTATGAGCGCAATCAGAAACAAACCTTGGGCGGCCAGCAAGTACCCCAATGGAAAACCGAGAAACTTGTTGTGGTTAAGACCTTCCGCATAGAGCGGCAAGACGATGAGCGCGATCAGAAACGGGATTAGGCTTGCGATCATCTGCCACTTGGTGTGGCGCCAGTAAGGTTTGCGTTCCTTCCGTTCGATCATGGTCGGCTCCTGAAAGTTGCTGCAGCGCGCAATAAAGCAGCCTGGGGCCTGCGGCAGCTTGAGAATTCATGGATAACGAAGTCCTCGAGAATGGCAAACTTGCCACATGGTGTCGCATGTTGCTTAATTCGTGATCTGTGTCGGTTGTAAGACGCGCGAACCGCACTTGTGGCAAACGCTGGCGGTGCAGATTCGGTATTTTGCTTCGCGGCGCTGTGTCTACTCAAGAAACAAAAGCTTCCAGGGAGACGTTTCATGGCGGGTTACCGCATTACCATAGTGGACGATCATCCACTCTTTCGCGGTGCGCTGAACCAGGCTCTCAGTGCCTCCATGGACGCAGACTTTCAGGAGGCGGGGTCGCTTGATGAGCTAAACGAGCAGCTTGGCGTAAAAAAGGACGTCGATCTGGTTCTACTTGATTTGAACATGCCGGGTGTGCAGGGCCTGTCGGGCTTGATGTTCCTGCGTGCTCAGCACCCTGAAGTCCCCGTAGTCGTGTGTTCGGCCAATGAGGACCCAGGAACGATCCGGCGTTGCATCGAGTTTGGCGCCTCAGGATACATTCCAAAATCGCAGCCGATCGAGCATATTCGGGAGGCCGTGGCGAAGGTCCTTGGCGGTGAGGTTTGGACACCGCCGGACGTCGATTTGAGCGGCTCCATGGACGAAGAGACCTCCGACATGCTGGGACGGCTATCGACGCTGACGCCGCAGCAGGTGCGGGTCTTGATGATGCTCGGCGAGGGGCTTCTCAACAAGCAGATTGCATACAAGCTGTCCGTCTCCGAAGCGACGATCAAGGCGCATGTCTCGGCCATTTTACAGAAGCTCGGTGTCGACAGCCGCACGCAGGCGGTGATCGCCGTCAACAAGATCGACACCCGGGATTGGCAAAACCCCTCGGGCTGACCGCGCAGATCAAGCACGGCCGGGTGGGACTTGACCGAACCGGACCTCACCTGACGCCACTGTACTCGGCAGCGCTTCTGCGGCTTTGCAGGAGGCGCGTCATCAACGCGCGCAAGGCGGCCGCTTTAAGTGGTTTGCGCAAGAGTCCGACGTCGGCATCGCGGATTAGGCGTTCCACTTCCGGCGTGTGATCGGCAGTAATGATAATGGCAGGCAGCGCGACACCCAGTTCCTCGCGTAGTGCGCCAATTGCATCGAGCCCGGTTCCCAAGTCGAGATGATAGTCGGCAAGGACTATTTCGGGGCCACCACCGGCGGCTTGGACCACGCGCAGAGCTTCAGCCGTGCTCGGAGCTGTTCTGACGTCGCATTTCCATCCGCTCAAGAGCATTTCCATCCCAGCCAACACCGCTGACTCGTTGTCGATGCAGAGGACCGAAATGCCGGCCAGTGTTCCAGGTGGCGGACGCACCGCGGACACAGGTACTGGATCGGTGTGCAGGGCTTCGCTGCGTGGGGTTAGGATGGCAAAGGAGGAGCCGTTCCCGGCTTGTGAGTTGAGCTCGATGCGGTGGTGTAGAATACGGCAAATACGTTCCACAATGGACAGTCCCAGACCGAGCCCAGCGACCGTGCTGCCTGCTCCTTCCAAACGTTGAAATTCCCGAAAGATCAACTGACGCTGGTCATCGGGAATGCCTGGACCGGTATCGAGGACCTGGATGTAAACCTCATCACCCATGCGGCGTGCACCAAGGATAACCTTGCCTTGGCGCGTATATTTTATAGCATTGGAGACGAAGTTTTGCAGTACGCGGCGGAGTAGCCGGCGATCTGAACGCACCCACAATGACGTCGGTACGATTTTAAGGGCCAGTCCTCGTTCGCGCGCAGCAGGAGCAAAATCGACGCTCAGACTCTCGAATATTTCAGCAAGTGAAACGGATTCGATATCGACGCTCAGCCGGCCGGAATCCATGCGCGAAATGTCGATCAGTGCTGAAAAGATTTCTTCAACGGCATTCAGGGAAGCGTCGACGTTGCTGATGAGCCCGGATGAGGTATCGTCCAACGGCCGTTCCATCAGGCTTGTCGCATAAAGACGCGCGGCGTTCAGAGGCTGTAGAACATCGTGACTGGCGGCGGCGAGAAAGCGCGTCTTATCGAGGTTGGCCTCATCGGCCTTGGTTTTGGCTTTCTCAAGCGCAGCGTTGAGATCGAGCAGCTCGGCGGTGCGTTCGCGGACCCTGCGCTCCAGTGTTTCGTTGGCGCGGGCCAACGCCGAGGCGGCTGCCATGCGATCGGTGATGTCAGAAAAGGTCGTCACAATACCACCTTGAGGCATCGGACTGGTGCGTACTTCCAGAATGCGTTCGCCGTTGTCGAGCTTTTCTTGGAAGGTCTCCTTGGTCACGGCCAGCCGCAGCAGCCGATCGGCGACCTGTTCCTCGGGATCGCCAGGACCGAAGTCCCCCCGTTCGGCCAGTGCTTTCAAAATGCGGTCGAGAGGCGCACCGATGCGAGCCAGTTCCGGCGGCACACCCAGAATCTTCCGGAACTGACGGTTCCAGCAAATCAGCCGCATGTCGGTATCGAACACACTGAGACCATGGCGAACTTGATCGAGTGCGGACTGCAGAAGATCGCGGTTGTATTGCAGAGCCTCGGAAGCATCGTCGAGGAGTTGCATCGCGTTCTTGCCGGTCATGTTCTCCCGGCGCAGCAACAAGGACAGCACAAGCCGCGACGAGGCGGCGCCAATTGAGCTTGCCAGCAAATGTTCAGTGAAGCGAACGAGTTGCAGATCGGCTTCGCTGTTGACGTTGAGTGTGACGCCGCGGCTTGAGGCGTATTCGTCGAATGAGCGTTTGGCGCGTTCACTCCCAAGATAGCGGGCCACGGTAGACCGCAAATCGCCCACGGTGATGGAGGATCGCCACAGTCTTTGTGTTGGCTGCGGCAGCGGTCCCTGACGTTCATCGTCAACAAAGACGTGCGCCTGCAAGCGTTCGATAGGAGACGGCCCCTGTAATAACGAGACCACGACATAGGTGGCGGTGTTCAGCGCGATGCTCCAAATGACACCGTGGGTCAATGGCTCGAAGTAGAGGTATAGGAGCGCCTCGGGCCGTAGCATGTTGATGCCGAAGGGGCCGTTGGCAATGATGTCGCCGGGGATCCAGCCGGCCTTGACAATCCAAGGCAGCAACAGCGTGTAACCCCATACTGCAAAGCCGACGACCAAGCCCGCCAAGGTTCCCCGCGCGGTGCCTTTATTCCAGAACAGTCCGAGGAAAAAAGCCGGAGCTAATTGTGCTATGGCGGCGAATGAAATGAGGCCAATAGTCGAGAGAATCTGCGCGTCGCCAAGAGCAACGAACACGAAATAGGCGAGCAGCAGGACGACAACGATGGCGACGCGGCGGATTATCAGCAGTAGGCCTGCCATGTCCTCCTGCGCCACATGCTCGGCTACCTTATTGCGCAGTAGCAACGGTACGACGACGCCGTTTGAAACCATGATCGAGAGGGCGATCGCTTCGACAATAACCATGGCCGTCGCAGCGGATAATCCACCTATGAAGGCGATCATGGACATCCACTCGACGCCGGAACTCACGGGCAGGCCGATGACGAACATATCCGGGTCGACTTTGCCTTGCGAAAAGCTCAAGAGGCCAGCTGCAGCGATCGGCACGACGAGCAGGTTGATCAAAACCAGGTAGAGCGGGAACAGCCACGCCGCGCGCCGAAGCTCCATTTGTGAATTGTTCTCGACGACTGTCACATGGAACTGGCGGGGTAAGAGGATCGCGCAAACGAAACTCAAGAATGTCACCGTCACCCATGTGCCGCCGTGGAAGGGACGCGAGAAAACATCCGCGACGGCTGGGGCCGCCCTTGCGTCGGCATAGAGGCCGGCGGGGCCTCCATTCCAGGTCAGCACAACGAACAAACCCACTGCGAGGAATGCCGTGAGCTTGACGACGGATTCAGCCGCGATCGCGAGCATCAGTCCTTCCTGATGCTCGGTCGCATCGACGTGGCGCGTGCCAAAGAGGATCGTGAAAACCGCAAGGGCAATGGTGATCAAGAAGGCGGAATCTGCGAAGCCAATCCGCGGCAGCTCGATTGGGACGAGTTGGCCTCCAGCCAGGATCACCTCGATCGAAGCCGATATGGCTTTCAGCTGAAGCGCGAGGTAGGGCAGCGTGCCGACGATTGCAACGAGGGTCACGAGTGCGGCCACCGCCTGGCTCTTGCCGTAGCGAGCAGCGAGAAAATCGGCGACGGAGGAGGTGTTTTGTCCCTTGGCCAGGCGCACAACTCGGGACAGCAGCGGCAGGCCGAGGGTGAACATCAAAATCGGGCCGAGATAGACGGGTACGAAATCGAACCCGGTCCCCGCGGCGAGCCCGACGCTGCCAAAAAACGTCCATGAGCTGCAATAGGTCGCCAGCGACAGCGCATAGATCAGCGGGCGCCCCCTCGACGTGCCGACCGTAAGCATGCGGTCGCCAAGCCAGGCGAGAACGAAAAGCGCGCTAACGTAGGTGAGCGCGATCAGTATGATGGTAGTGCCGTCAAACATTCTGTGGTGGGCCGGACAGCCGTGCGTTCAACAACTTACTGTGACAGAAGGGCACTTGCAATCGCCTGTTGGACCCTAGGCTAACCACGATGGCATCCTTTTCATCGCATTTGGTCAACTGGCCATAGCGTTCAGGCTTGGCGTATCGAGCTGCGGCACGCCGATGCTGACCCGCCGTTGTACCGCTGGACTTGCAGCAGCAGTGGTTTGCCTTGGGTGAGTGCCGGTTCGGACCAGAACTGCTGCGGTTCCGGTAGCCTAAGGCAAGGTGGAGTGGTTACCGGCTTCCGAGTTTGGACTATTAGCTTCCTCCCCAGTGTCCGGCTCCGGAGGCAGATTGGGAATTGGCGCCGCGAAATCCCAGACCTGGAGGAAGGCCGTCATCAGGTGGCGGTAGCGGTTTTCAAGGGTTTCACGCGTCCAACTATCCACGTTGCGGATCTGATCGGTGAGGAGGAGTTCATGATGAGCTTCGCCGGAAAAGTATCTGCTTTTCTTCTCGCTGAAATCAGCCTGACCAGCGGCGTTGTTGCGGCCGCCCTCCAGCAGCACCAAGTTGCCTAAACAATTTGCCATGGCACGACGATAGCTGATTTGTGCGAACTCCGGGCGCCATCCACTCGACTTCGCCAACGTTTCACCGTTGGGCAAAACGTGTTCGAGAGTCAGCAGATTTTGATCCACGAACTTCGCCTCGGTGAGATGTAAGTAGTCCGACATCGCGCGGCCCGACAGATGCGCATCAAGGCGCAGCAGAATTACCTTGTCGGCGCCGTTGGCCGTTCCCTTGAGTTTCAAAGCGGCCCTGCGTACAGCAGCCGCTTGCCGGCGCTCGTCAAGCGGGAAAAGAAATTCGGGCTCGGGGAAGGTCTCACTGCGCAAGATATGATCAATCACCGGGCGGTATGCCGCGCGGCGATCATCGGCTGCCTCGCGAGTCAAGACCAGAACGTGAGCATAACGATCCAGCGCGCGAAGGAACGCACACAAGCGCGGCTGATCATCCTTGAGGCGGGCCAGCGCCAGCATGGCAGGAGCGACCCATTCACTATCGCAGAAGCGTTCCAAAACGCTCAGGCAATCCAATAGATGCCAGACATCTTGAGTGTAGGCTTCCCGGGGCCAGTCGCCTCGCGTGACAAGGTAGGCTTCCGCCATTGGTTCAAACACGTTGCTGGCAAAGCGAATGGGACCGCCTTCTCGGGCCACAACCCGGCGCAGCAAGCTAATCATTCGATCGCTTCTCGCCCACTTCTGTGCCAGCGCCATGTGGGTGAAGAACGTCTTGTCCTGACGTCGCCCTTTCTTCTGGGGTTCGCGGTAACGGGACATCTGCGCGATGATCGTGTCATAGCGGCGGCGCTGCGCGACGGCGAGCGGGCCGACGACCTCGGCGAGCACGATGTCTTCGTCGCTCAGGGGCTGGCCGGGCTTGTTGATAGAGAGGAATAGACGGTAGGCGTAGTCGATATCCGGCGCCCACAACCGCAGAACGCGGCAGCTGTCGAGAAGGAATCTCGCAACATCCCATCGGCGTTCAAGGTCATAGCCCTTGATGCGCTTGACCAAGAATGCTCGCACTGCCTCCATGCGGCGCTGCGCCTCGTTGGAGGGCTTCAAGTCCGCCTTGCCACGTGGCAAACGCGTCGCTCCGCGCTGCTGGATGGTGCGTTCAAGAAACCGGGCATCGGCAGCACGGGGCTGGACGTGAAAAACGTCGAACTCGAAGGGCTCGGCCTGGGTGAGAATCGCTACGTGGGTGTGCAATTGACGTTTGTGCTCGGCGGCAACCTGATCGCGTAATACCGAAACCAGTATTGTCAGCGTTATCAGGCGTTGTTGACCGTCGACAACGAGGGCGCTGCGTATGCTTGAGTCAGGTTCGTCGGAATCCACAAACAGCATCGTGCCGAGAAAAAACGGCAGCGGTTCGGAACTCTCACGCGCGATGTCACAGGCGGATACGATATCATCGAGGAGGCGTTGAGCGTGTTGCTCACTCCAGGAGTAATCGCGCTGAAACGCCGGAATCTCATAGACATGGAGGCCGCTCAGCAGATCGCCGACGCAAATATCGTCCGAGCGTAGATGGTTGGTCATGACCGGCTGGAAACACAGGAGGATTGTTTGGAGTTTACAAGGGAACAGCAGCACTCAGCTGTCAAGAAGACGCGCGCGGGTCGTCTTATCACGTTTTGCAGAGTCGTTTCCCAGTGCAGTGCCCCAGAAGCCCGTATTCTGGTGCTCGATGTGGTTTAGTTGACCTTTTCATCGAGCTGTGCCGTTTCGATATTGAGCCGCCAGATGTGGTTGAGCAGCGACACCAATTTCACCTCTCTTTGGCGGATTTCTTTGGGGCACAATTCTTCATTGGTCAGAACATTCATGATGATAGAAAGAAGCTCCCGGTCAAATCGCGAGGCGACATAGACGTCCTTCTTGCGCGCATACTCGTCATTGCGAGCCCGATCGTTACTGCCGCGGCTGACCAGAACCAGATTGCCCAGGCTGGCCGTCAGCATCATGCGCTGCTCGCTATCGGGAAACCATTCGCGCCAGACACTCGTCGCCTTTGGACGTTGGGGGAGGACGTGCTCCACGGTGTAAACGACTGGATCCGTGCAAAGGGCTTCGGACTGAAACTCGTCGTTGATGCGCAGGAGAAGCGCTTTGCAGCGCTTGCACGTTGCGTGAGTGCAGATCTCTTAGATTGTAGGCGACTGTGCGCATTTCCTCACGGCTCGGCTCGTAGATTTCAGAAGGCGCAGGTCGCTCGTCCGCCACCAGGGTCGCTCCGATCCTGGCAAAGCGCGTTTGGCGTTTGCCGGAGCCTAGACAGACGAGACGCATGAGAAAGGCGGCACGTCCAATCTATTTCCAGGTAGGCGCGCGCCTGGACCTGGTCAGGGACCCGGCTCAACACATGTAGAAGCCGCCGGAATCCACTCGCGGCCTTTGAGCCGCTGCAGGCTGATCAGAGGGCGACGCAAATCCTCCGGCATCGCCGAATCCGGATCGTAGGCTGACAAGATCAACGAATAGGCCGAAGCGAGCGGCTGAAAGACCTTGACGACGAATGCATGGGCGCCACCGGAGGCTTGCACCAGGCTGCGCACTCCGGAGATCACGTGCTGGCGGCCGTAACCGGAGGCGGCCCCGAGATGACTGAAAAAATCTCCAGCTCGTCGCCCAATCGCAATTCGGCATCGTTCCAAACGTGCAGGGCCTGATCGCGGAACTCCGGATCGACCGCTTTCAAAATCTCGGCCTTGAGAATGTCCTTGCGCTGCAGTGGCAGGCCACGATCGTTGAGGACCATGAAGATCCGGTGCGCGCTGTCGATATCATTGGTGATCACCACGACGAAATAATATTTATCGCAGATATAGTTGGCTAATTGGGCGCGCTGAACGGGCGTGAAGTGACTGAGTTCGGTAATCAGCTTGTTGCGAGCATCGAGGACGGCACGCTGACCGACGCTTTGGCCCTGAGGTTGACCGGGACCAACCCGCCGGCAAGTACCCGGCGTTTGTACGTAGGTGGCGAAGATATCGCGATCGACGCCGGACAGGTTCACGCGGGAGGTCTTTCACGTCTCGCCCCGAGCAGACCGCACGAGTTCATAGAGTCGCTGCGATGTCGGGGTGTTGTCGTACGGCTCGAAATCGCGCAGGGCACTGACGAGGATTGTCATCGTTACCAAACGCTGTGTCCATCGACGATTTCGAAGTCCCGCGTCGACCGCCCTGGCCCTCCGCTGACGGAGCTGTCCAACAGCAAGATGGCACCGAGGAAGTAATCCGGTTCGACCGGTTGGCCCTCATCAATGCCGGCGGCATACGCAACGTCCTCCAAAAGGCGGGCGGCTTCGTCGACACTCCAGGAGAACGGTCGCTGGTATATCGGCACTGACAACTGATGGGTTTCCCCGAATAGCTGACCGACGGACATGGAGGCTGTGGGCAGTGGTTGAAACACTCTCACCCGTCCTGGGTTAGGCTCCCGGCTTCAAACGCGCCCGTGGCGTTCACTGCTATTGCCTTATGATTCTAGCGGCCAGAACGTCACTGTCCTGGATCGGATATCTGGCAGGCCATCATGGAGGGTGATGCGCGCAACTGATCCGATTATCAGGATTGACGCCCACGCAATCGTTGATCGCGGTCAGTTTCCCTGTGATCGTTTCAATCCAAAACGATCAAGCTTCTAACATAGTCCGGCCCCTCCTTTCATTTTATCCGTCAGTCCACAGAAGCCCTTTCAGTTTGAACATTAAGAAACGAGGCATTTTCTGATCGAATGGTGCAGTATGGAGCCGCCGCTTGCGGCGGTCTTTATAAACATGCATAGGCATCCCGTGACTTCAACCCGACC
>Ga0114922_10002419_pt1 | contig 17490 bp, 12 predicted proteins | sample AartaG_FD_100975 | JGI IMG/M metagenome (GOLD analysis project Ga0114922, IMG submission 100975) | Deep subsurface microbial communities from Aarhus Bay to uncover new lineages of life (NeLLi) - Aarhus_00045 metaG | ecosystem: Environmental > Aquatic > Marine > Oceanic > Sediment | place...
AGCGCCGTCCTGTACGCCTCCTCGGGCAGATCCAGAGCGAGACAAACACACAACCCCGCCACAACGTTTGCCAGGTTGTGTCTGCCGGTAAGAGCCACCTCTTCCAGCGGAACCAGACATTTCCGCTCACTGCCCAACTTGGCGACGATGTCACCCTCGCTCACAAAAACACCATTGTCAACCTCCCTCTCGAGGCTGAAGAACAGCTTCTTCGCTTCCAGTGCGCCGGCGTCGGCGCACATTTGCGGGTCGTCTCCGTTGATGACGGCGGTGTCCGACGCCATCTGTTGTGCGAACATGCGCATCTTCGTCCTTCGATAGTCGTCCATGTCGGCGTAACGTTCGAGGTGGTCCGGCGTCACGTTGAGGAATACCGCCACTTCCGGCCGGAACGTTTCGACGCGTTCCAGGGCGTAACTGCTGACCTCCAGGACCACGAACTCCGGGCGGGGCCTGACCACAACGGCCTCCGAAAGAGGAAACTCGTTGTTCCCGGCAAGCAGCACTGTGCGCCCCGCCTCCTTGATCATGCGGTGCACGAGCGTCGTGGCCGTAGTCTTGCCATTCGTCCCGGTAACGGCGATAAGCCGGCTTCCTGAGAACCGGCACGCGAACTCCATCTCACCCAGCACCGGTACGCCGGCCTGTTCGGCGGCACGTACCGGCTCGATACCGGGCGGCACACCCGGGCTCAGAACCACAAGATCCACCTCGACGAAACGTTCCACCTCGTGCCTGCCCAGCTCAAACTCCACGTTCAGCCCCGACAGGCTCCCCTGAATCAGAGAGACATTGTCCGGAACCTCCGAATCGGACAGGGTCACGTTCGCCCCGCTCCGTGCAAGCAGTTCCGCAGCGGCCACACCGGTTCGTCCGGCACCGACTACTACCACCTTCTGCCCGCTGACGTCCATTCCACTTTCCTGCACGATAGCTACCAGATCTTCAGCGTTCCGATGCTGATCAAAGCCCACATAGCGGCGATGATCCAGAACCGGACCACCACCTTGTTTTCCGACCACCCCTTCAGTTCAAAATGATGGTGGATTGGCGCCATCAAGAATATGCGTTTGCCGCGAATCTTGAACGATGCCACCTGGAGGATCACCGAAAGAGCTTCCATGACGAAAAGGCCTCCTACAATTACCAGCAACAGCTCCTTTTTCACCAGCACCGCCACTGTGCCGAGTGCACCGCCCAGCGCCAGCGACCCCGTGTCTCCCATGAAAACCTCTGCGGGCGCACAGTTGTACCACAGGAACGCCAGGCTTGCACCCACAAGCGCCGCGCAGAACACAGTGAGTTCTCCGGCCTCCGGTATATGAGGAACATTCAGATACGTGCTGATGCTAAAGTGCGAGACCGCGTAAGCCATCACTCCGTATGCAAGACCCGCCACGATCACGGAGCCGATGGCCAGCCCGTCCAATCCGTCCGTCAGGTTCACGGCGTTTGAAGTGCCGCACAGTACCAGCATAACAAACAAGATGTAGAAGGCCCCGAGTGGCAAATAAAAGTCCTTCAGCACGATGATGTCAATCTTGTTCGCGTGCTCCCAAGTAACAGGGTTGTTGTACAGATGGATTCCGAGCACCAGACCGCAAAGCAATTGCCCGGCGAATTTCGGCAAACTCCGGAGCCCCAGCGACCGTTTCTCGCGAAGCTTAATATAGTCGTCCCAGAATCCGAGGAGCCCCAGCCAGAGAAACGCGCCCATTGCCAACCAGACGAGGCGGTTTGACAGGTCCGCCCACAAAAGTGTCGCGCTTAATGTCCCGGCTATGATTAGCAGACCTCCCATCGTAGGCGTGCCTGCCTTATGGTTATGGAGTTCATGCAGCGCGGGCGCTTCCTCGTTGCGTATGTTCTGCCCTATATTGAGCTTCTTCAGCAGCCTGATCACTGCAGGACCTACCAGCAGGCCGGTCAGTAACGCCGTACCGATAGCCAGACCGAACCTTACGGTTATGTATGTGAAGAGATTGAATCCAGAGAAGTACTGCTTAAGCAATTCGGCTAAATGATAGAGCATGATCAGGCTACCTCAGATTTCCACACTGCGCTCCGTATCTACTAACAAGACGCATCGAACTTCTCCAAAACCTTTTCCATGGCCGCGCCGCGAGAACCTTTCACAAGGATCACGTCGTCTGATGCGGACACTTCAGCGAGTAAACGCGCAACCTCAGCATGGTCTCCGCCCACTTTCACTGCGTCGTCCGCAAGACCGCCACCCACGGCTCCTTCCGCGACGTGTTGAGCAAACTGGCCGAGCACTATCAGGACGTCCACGCCAACGCCGGCCATGAATTCTCCCAGCTCCTTGTGTTCTGAAACCGTAGCCTCGCCCAACTCCAACATGTCGCCGACGACCGCTATTTTCCGTCCGGCACTCTGCCACGATACGAGCGCCTCCGTTGCGGCACGCATGGACTCGGGATTCGCGTTGTAGGCGTCATTTATGAAGGTGCGCCCACCCTTGTTCACCATTCTCATCCTCATCGGCGGCAGTTCCGCTTTACTCAGGCCCTCCTGAATCTGATCGGCGCTCAACCCGAAATCCGTGCCGATCACCGCCGCCGATGCCGCGTTCAGTATACTGTGCCTGCCGAATAGCTGCATCGTGAACAAACCCAGCGGCTCCACCGTGAACGTGCTAGGTGTCCCGTCGAGCCCCATCTTAAACATGACAACGCGCCACTGCGCGTCGGTTGCTTCCCCAAATGCCACGCACTTGCCCGGAAAATCGCGGGCTATCTTTGCGCAGAACGGGTCGTCCGCATTGACGTAGAACGTACCCTGTTCGTCGAGCGACCTGACCAAGGCACCTTTTTCCTCGGCGACAGCTTCGACCGTCCCAAACCCCTCAAGATGCGCACGACCTATGTTCGTGATGAGCGCTCGGTTCGGTTTGGCGATGTCGCACAGCATCGATATCTCGCCCGGCGCGTTCGTGCCCAGCTCGATTACGGCCACCTCGGTCCGGTCGGAAATGCCGAGCACGCTCAGCGGCACTCCTATCTCATTGTTGAAGTTGAGCGGGGTTTTTGCAACCTGGAACTTGACGCCCAGGACTGCGGCTACCAGTTCTTTCACGGTCGTTTTTCCGCAACTTCCAGTTATGCCGATCACCGGCCCCTGGAAACCGAGCCTGTGCCAGCGCGCGAACTTCTGCAGCGCGCTCAACGTATCGGGCACGGCAAGCGCGGCCACCTCCGGCTCGACGACAACCGCCCTCGACTCCGACACTATCACGGCAGCGGCGCCCTTGCCGGCTGCTTCGGCGACGAAATCATGCCCGTCGTGCCGCTCCCCTTCCAAAGCTACAAACAGGTCTCCACCACGTATGCTGCGCGTGTCCGTCGACACACCGCGAATCTCAGTCTCGGGAGAGCCGGAGATAAGCTCCCCTTTCACGGCTTTCGCGATATCAGCAACTATCCAGCGTGCCATCCGCAGTCTTACACCCTTCTCAAGTTGGCGCCGCCGCGCTATCGTTGCCAACCCTTTTGTCCGAGGATCTCCCTTGCAACCACCCTGTCATCAAACTCGATCGTTCTGTCCGCGAATATCTGATACGTCTCGTGTCCTTTGCCTGCAAGCAGGACAAGGTCTCCCGGGGACGCCATCGAGATCGCCCTCTCGATCGCCTCGCCCCGGTCCACCATTATCTCGTAGTCGGCACCTTTTTCCTTCCCTTCGGCGAGAACTCCCTGCTCGACCTCATCCGCTATGCTCTCGGGATCTTCGCTGCGAGGGTTATCCGAAGTGATTATGGCGTAGTCGCCCAACGTCACCGCCACGCGTCCCATCTTGGGCCGTTTGCCTCTGTCTCTATCGCCCCCGCACCCGAACAGAACGATGATTCTTTCCGACGTCATCGCACGCGCCGCGAGCATGAGGTTGCGCAGTCCGTCGTCGGTATGCGCGTAATCCACAACGACGGCAAACGGTTGGCCGCAATCCACCCGCTCGAAACGTCCTGGAACCGACTCGACCGACTCGATACCCTCGACGATAGCTTCCGCCGGCATCTGCAAATGCACGCCGATACACGCCGCTGCAAGCGCATTGAGCACGTTGTGTTCGCCCGCAAGCTTCAGTGCGACCCGTTGCGTTGCGCCGGGGACGGTCAGCGTGAAGGAGGTACGCCCGGCCTCAACCACCACGTCGGCCGCGCGCACATCACAATCCTCGCCCTTGCCATAGAACATTTTCTTGGCGCGTATCGAGCTCGCTATTCGCGCGGAGGCAGGGTCGAGCGCGTTCAACACGGCTACCTTTTCGTGATGCTTCGCTCCCTGGACATCCAGCTTCTGAAACAGTCTCAGTTTAGCGGAGAAGTACTCCTCCATACTGCCGTGATAGTCGAGGTGATCCTGAGTCAGATTCGTGAAAACGGCCGCATCGAACTCTATTCCGTCAACGCGGTGCTGGTCCAGCGCGTGCGAGGAAGATTCGATAACCGCAGCAGCGCCGTTGGCATCGCGCGTCTCCCGCATCAACCGCGCTATGAGCACCGGGTCCGGAGTTGTCTGAGACGCCGCGACAAGGCGGTCGCCGACACGGTACTCCAGCGTCGTGAGCACGGACGCCGTGCGGCCGCCGCGCTCGAGGACGGCTGCGACAAGCAGAACTGTTGACGTTTTGCCGTTGGTGCCGGTCACCCCGGCCACAAGAAGATCCCTTGAAGGGTTCCCGTAGAACTCCTGTGCCAGAATTGCCAGGGCGCGCCTGGAGTTCTCCACCCGGAAGTACGGCTGTGGACACTGACTCTCGCCGGGACTTCTCTCACCGACGACCGCAACAGCTCCTTTGCGTGACGCATCGGCCACAAACTCATGACCGTCAGCCGCGGCGCCCGCGACGGCTACGAACAGGTCTCCGCGTGTGGTGGCGCGCGAATCGAAACTTATTCCGGTGATCGTTACATCAGCGGCGCTTTCAGTCCATTCCGCCCCCACTCGCTTCAGTAAAGCGGTAAGTTTCATCTGAGATTCCATCCTTGGCAAAAAAGATCATGCACCTGTCGCCCGTCGAGACCGTTCGCCCCGGCACGATGCTCTGCCACGCCGTATGTCCTGATCCCTCAAACGACAGTTCGAGCGACAGGGCGGACAGCGCTTGTACGACCTCGAGCTTGCTCATTCCGTTGAGGTCCGGCATCGTGGAAGAAAGCGCAGTCGGCCTGGCCACCTTCTCCTCTGATGGCACAGCTTTCTCCCGATCGATGGCGCCGCGCTTTGCGATCAGAGTGCCCGTTCGATCCGCAGGCACTCTCAAGTAGTTCAGGCTCGACTCGGCGATCTCGCGAAAAACGGGGGCCGCAACCGTGCCGCCCGTGTCGTGCCTGACACGCGGAGCATCCACCAGCACCAAAACTGTCAGGCGGGGCCTGTCCACAGGCACGAAGCCGCAAAATACTGCTACGTGCCGCTCCCGGCTGAACCGGCCTGCCTTCTGATCGAACTTCTGCGCCGTGCCGGTTTTGCCGGCGACCTCATATTCTGGCAGGGACGCTCCAGCACCGCTACCGTCATCGACGACTTTGCGCAAAAGTTGCTTCAATTGCCGAGCGGCCGAGCGCGATATGGCTCGGCGCTGCTGCTGAAAATCGAACCGGTCGACGATGCGCCCCTGAGTATTTTCGATCTGGCGAACCAGTATCGGTTTCATCATTATGCCGTCATTGGCGATTGTGGAGAAAACTCTAACGAGCTGTATCGGTGTAAGCAACACCTCCTGCCCGATCGAGATGGAAGCTATGGAGAGCTTGGACCACCTTGCGCGCGGATGGAGAACGCCGGCGACTTCTCCCGGAAAGCTCAGACAGGTTTTCTGCCCGATCCCAAACAGCGTGCAGTACTCGTAGAGTTGCTCCTCCGTCAGGCGAGAGGCGGCTTTGATCATCCCGGGATTGCTCGACTCACTTATTACCTCCGCGAACGTGAGGTTACCGTGTGGTCTGAAATCGCGTATGACGTGTCCGTGGATTCGTATCGATCCCTCCTCGCAATAGAACACCTCGTTGGCACGTACGAGCTTTTCCTGAAGGAGCGCGGCTGTGGGAACCACCTTAAGCGAGGAACCAGGTTCGAACGCGTCTGTGATCGCTCTGTTCCTCCGGGCGGCAACAGGATAGCTGCCGTACTCGTTCGGGTCAAAATCCGGTCTGCAGGCCATCGCCAGTATCTCGCCCGTTGACGGGTCCTGTACAATGGCGATTGCGCTGTCGGGATTTGTCTCCGCGTAGACTTTGCTGAGCGCATCCTCCACTATCTGCTGGATCACTTCATCTATGGTCGTCACTACAGTGTTGCCCCCCGAGGCGTTCTCTATGCTCTTCGTTAACGGCAACAGCGCTCTCCGATGCGCGTCCCGCTCCACAACGCGCCGACCATCCACACCGCGCAGCACCTTGTCAAATTCCAGCTCCAGCCCCTCAAGCCCTTGACCATCCACGCCGACAAAACCGAGCGCGTGAGACGCCAGATTTCTCTTGGGATAACTTCGTTTTGGCTCCGGCTCGAACCCGAGACCCTCAAGGTTCAACTGCTGTATTCTTCGCGCCACATCTGCCTCAATCTTGCGCTGTATCCACACGAACTGACTGTCGCTGGTCAGCAGCCCCAGCAGGTCACTCCTGTCGCGCTGCAGGATCGGCGCCAGCGCGGCGGCCACCCTGCCAGGATCGCGGACTTTTCCCGGAAACGCATGCAGTGACACCGCATCTATCGTCGTAGCGAGCTTGCGACGATGCCGGTCAAGAACATCCCCGCGCCTCGAAGGTATCGGAACGGTGATCAAGCGCTGCTTCTCAGCCTGAGATACGAGGAACCCGCGGCAGATGTATTGAAGATAGAAAAGCCGAGCAGCCACACCTGCAAAACAGGCCAGCGCAACAAGAAGGAGCAGGCGGAGCCGCCGTTTCTGCTGCCCTGAGATTGGTCCCGGGTCGACGCGGTGCTTATGAGCGTGCCCCTTCGTCCGTGCAGCCGATGAAATGAACGTCATTCTGACAAAACTCTTGCCCCTGTCCGGGAACATGCAGCCCAGCCAAAGTCAAATAGGGGAAAATCTGATCCCATCTCGACCACCACTCCGCTCCGACAACTTGCCTGCGGCAAGCCCCGAGAACGGAAAAAAATGGCTCCGAAGCTCTCCGTATTGGCGAGGTCAGTCGAGAAACACTGCCGCAAAGCTGAATCCTTTTATGGATCCCCTGGTTTCGGGTAGCAGTGGCTCTTCGTCGTCGGGTTTGGGGGGAGGTACCGGATTCTCCATCCGAATTGAGACAAGCTGCCAGCTCTGCGGGCGGACCATACCCAGCTGATTCCGCGCGATAGCCTCGATTCGTACGGGAGCTTCCAGTTTTGCCACCACATCCTTACACCTGGTGTTGCTAGCGACAAGTGTTCTCTCCTGCAAGGAGAGTCTTCGGAGCTCATATCCCATCGTGATCAATTTTACCTTTTGCCAAACACAACCAACACTGGCACCTAAGAGAATACAGATAATTACTGCAAACCAACAAACCGGCCTCCACCGCAGCCCAAACTTTGACATCCTTCTCGGTAAACTCGCTCGGCGACGACGCAATCAGAAAGCCTCCTCTGTCCGTTCCGCGATCCGCATCTTTGCGCTGCGGCACCGCGGGTTAGCCGCAACCTCATCAGCCCCTGGCCGGGCAGGTTTTCTTGTCACTATCGTCAACAGCGGCTTCCTTTCACAAGCGCATACGGGCAGTTCCGGCGGACAAACGCATCCGCGCGCAAACCGCGCAAACGCTCTCTTCACGATCCTGTCCTCGAGCGAGTGAAACGATATCGCGCAAAGTCTCCCGCCCGGCCCCAGTAACCTGACCGCGGACTCGAGGCCGCTCTCGAGATTCGCCAACTCGTCATTCACGGCGATGCGCAACGCCATGAAAGCCCTCGTTGCCGGGTGAATACGCGACCTCGGCGATTTGCCCACGACTCCCGCCACCAGATCCGCCAGCTCTTTCGTACTGCGGATCTCCTTCCGCCGGCGGCGAAGCTCAATCGCTCTGGCAATCTGCTTTGCCTTTTTCTCCTCTCCGTACCGTCTGAGAAGCCTTGCAAGCTCCTCGCGCGGCGTCCTGTTCACCAACATTGCCGCGTTCAGCTTCCGCCGCGAATCCATCCGCATGTCAAGAGGACCGTCGAGCTGAAAGCCGAACCCCCTCTTGGCTCGAGCAAGTTGTAGCGACGAGATTCCTAGATCGAACAGAACGCCGTCCACTTGTTCGACACCAACACCACCAAGGATTGCCTCCAGATTCGCGAAGTTCTCGCGACAAATCTTGACCCGCCCACTGTACCTGGCCAGCCGCGTTCTCGCGAATCCGAGTGCGTCACCGTCCCAGTCTATTCCTATTAGAATGCCCCTGGAGCCTAGTTGTTGGAGGATTGCTTCCGCATGACCCCCTGCCCCGATCGTCGCATCGACGTAGATGCCGTGCGACTTAATATGTAGACCCCCTATCACCTCCTCGAGCATTACCGGCTGATGTACCGTGTCCATGATAGAACATCGCCACACACCTGTTGCTGCTAGCCAACCGCAACCGTTTGCGTTACCACCGTTGACAGCCCCTCAATAGTAAATGGCGGAACGTAGAAGCTATGCAGAGAATCCTGGACCGAATCATACACCTCGAACATGTCCGCGCCGACAAGATGGAATATGCGGCGCATCCAGCCGCTCGGGCTGACAAGTTTGATGTCGCCGTTTCTGGCTCTTACCTGTCTTAAGCGCTCCACCAGAACGCCTATGCCCACATAGCTGATATCGCTGACATCCTCAAGATCCACTACGATATTACTCCGTCCGGACTTCATGCACTCGCCCAGTAGTTCCCGCACCTCTCCCGCGCCATCGGTATTGAGCTCGCCCTTAAGCTCGATAACCGTCACGTGTTCGCATTCCTTGCTCTTCACCGTCATCCAAATGCCCTCCTTTGACTTAACACCAGCTCAAGAGAGTGCGCGTTAAGAAGCGCCAAACTTGCCAATAATCTTACCGGACTACCACAGCTCTTCGGCTATCTGTTCGTAACTCTCCTTCGAATCCTGTGAGAACGATTCCCAGCCCGCCTTATCCCAAACCTCAAGCCTGCTCTGAACGCCTATGATGACGACGTCCTTCTCTATGTGCGCGTGCTCCCGCAGGTTTGCCGGAATGAATATCCTGCCCTGCTTGTCCAGCGAGCACTCCGCCGCGCCGGAGAAGAACATCCTCGTGAAGCGACGCGCGTTCGATTTCTCTAACGGCAACGAGGCTAGCCGCTCCTCATGTGCCCCCCATTGCTGCGTCGAGAAGAGAAACAGACATTCATCGAGGCCCCGCGTTATAATGAAGCTTGTGACGCCCTCTTGTTTCATGACGTCACGTACACGCGAGGGAATGATCAATCTCCCTTTCTCGTCGAGCGAGTGTTCGTATTCACCGTAGAACATTAACAGAGCCCATGAAATCTGATTCCCTCCACTTTCTCCCCTTTCGCACCACATTGTACCCCATACGCACCATTTTTGTCAAGTAAAAAATTCACCTATCTCAAGGAGACACAATTAGATCGTAATCCGACGGTGATTCGATGGATCCACCGGCAACGTTTCTCCCACATCATGCAGTGGTGTCACCGTAGGCAGGACCAACACCTAGTGGTTTTAGTCGTAAGCGAGGTTTTCGTCTTTCTCGTCTCTTTGTCCACACGTTTTCATTACAGGAAAGTTGTTGCCGAATCGCTGCGACCACTCATCATGCCCGAGACTAATGACATTTGGGGATCGATTCCGACTCGCATGTGGCAGGAACGTCTGGTCTCTTAAGAAGCCTTGCTCGCAGGAACGCGTATACTCCGAGCGCTATCAGTATGACTACCGAAGACATCTTGAGGGCGGGAGGAAGCATCCCCGCATGTCTGCCGACGACAGCGTGCGCGGCTATTCCGAACCGCGTGTAGAAAGCGTCCAGCAGAAGGCCCATGCCCACAGCTACCGCAGCAATGCATCCGAGATAGATGGCCAGGGCGCCTCGACCAAGGTATCGGGCCACCATGGTCATGGTGGCCGCGTTGGTCGCGGGACCTGCAAGCAGGAACACTAGCGCGGCGCCCGGCGAGACTCCCTTCAAAACCAGCGCAGCTGCGATCGGCGTTGAGCCTGCGGCGCAGATGTAAATCGGTATACCTACCGCCAGCATTATCAACATTGACGACAGACCCGATGAAAGATGGTTCTGAACGAAGTCGTCCGGCACAAAATGCGTCACAACTCCCGCAATAACGATGCCGGCAAAAAGCCATTTCGCTATGTCACTGTAGAAGTCGATGAAAGCGTATTTCAGCGTTGCGACAACCTTTTCCCCGAACCCGTGCACGTGCGTTTCCTCATCGTTCCCGTGGCAAAGGGCGCAGCTATTCTCCTGACCCTCGTTCCCGCCCGGATCGGCCTTCAGAAGCACGTTCGCGCTTACCCCCGTGAACAGAGCGGTCACGAACGCGGCTAACGGACGAAACACGGTGAACAGCGGATCGAGTAGCGCGTAGGTCAGCGAGATCGAGTCCACCCCCGTCTGCGGCGTGGCGATCATGAACGAAAGAGTTGAGCCGGTGGAGGCTCCCTGGCGTCTTATGGATAGTGCCGTGGGGACCACCCCGCACGAGCAAAGTGGTAAAGGCACCCCGATTAGAGCAGCTTTCAGTACCGACCCAAAACTGCTCTTGCCCAAATGCCGCACTATCCTTTCAGCCGGAAAAGCCACATATATCACACCAGCGAGCAACAGGCCGAACAATAAGTAAGGGCCCGAATCCGACAGTATTTCAAAGGATGCCCGGATAATTCCCACGACATGGTTCGCTACAACGTTCATTGCATTTCTCTCCCAACAATTACGGCAGGAGCACCGTATCTATTTCCCTATCTGTGGCGAACGTGTTCCAGCCCTTCGCCAAACAGCGTTATAATATGTTCGTCATCCAACAAGTACAGCGTGTTCTTTCCCTCTTTCCTGCACTTCACGAGTCGCAGCGCTCGCAAGTAACGCAGCTGATGTGAGACAGCCGACGGCGTCATCTCCAGCATACCTGCCAAGTCGTGCACGCAAAGCTCCTTACGAGACAGCAGATCGAGCATCCTCACCCGCGTCGCGTCGCCCAAGGCCGCGAAGGTCTCCGCCAACTCGGATGCAATATCGTGGTGAATCATAGTCTTGGAGAGCTTCTTCGCTTCGGGAATGCTTAACCTGCAAAAGTCACCTTTCATGAGACGCCTTTCCTTCAAGACCTTACAGAAACATGTGAGCAATTGTTCATCCGTAACTGAGTATAGCATCCTTCCGGCAGGTTGTCAAGTCCGATCACGGGAGCCTATCGACCGCCCAGGGACACCGAATGGGAGATTCACGCAGCTCGGGCGATGCACAAGCCAACACGCGTTTGGATTGGCACCATTGAACAAGCATTCTGCTGCACTACTCGCATAAGCGCAGTATTCTCAATTTGATAGTACTGGGTGTTTTCTGCTACAATTATACTGTAGAGTGTTGTAGGCTAACGGAAGACGGGCCTGGTATTTCGAGTGTGTAGACCTCATGCGGAAGGAGGTTTCGCATGTACCGAATCTTTGTGTTTGCTCTCGTCCTGACTGTCCTATTCTGTCTGGCTCCGACGGAAACGTACGCGCAGGTTGAGTACGGAACGAGCGCCGCTGCCGGTGTGGACATAGCCGGCATCCCGGACGATCCCGGTTTCGAGGAAAACCTTGGCGGAACGCCCGCTTCAGCACACGCGGACCTTGTCGACGCAGTCGCCGACTCAATCGTTGGCATGAACAACGTCTCCTCCCTGACACAGATTACTGATACGGCTTATTCCAACGCGTTGACGAGCGCATTCTTCTGGGATACTTTCACGGCGACATCAGCATCTCTCCCGTCCGGGACGCCCACGACCGTTACCTTCTCGGTAGAACTGGGTGCCGAACTGAGCGCTTCCTCCAACGATCCCGCCATCGTCGAGACCGACGTCGTGTCGATCATGGCCGTCGACATATACTCCGTCAGTCTCAGAGGCGGGCTTCCTGAAGAGGAGCTGGACTTGTTCGTCGGAAGCGCCCTCTTAGATGCAGTAAGCGGGCTAGAATTGATGGACGATCTCGAGGGCAGCGGTTTCCAGGAAGTTCCTGAAACGAACGGATACGCGGCAAGTCTCAGCGGGTTCGCAATACCTATAGCTATAGATACCACGGTAGGATCGTCGTTTTCCCTGAAACTCTCCGTCGAGACTTTGTCCAGCGTCGCGCGGACACTGAGCGATGGAAGCGCCGCCGCCGACTTGCGCGACAGTCTTCGTATAGTCGAAATTCAGACTGAGAATGGAGTCGATCTGGCAAGAGCTAGCGGCGTCACGGAACCGGCGCCGGTCGCAGTTCTTTCTACCGACGTCACAAGTGGGGGCAGACCGTTGGAGGTGGAGTTCACTGATGAATCCATCGGCACGATCACGAGTTGGCTATGGGATTTCGGCGACGGGGACACCAGCACTGAACAAGACGCGTCTCATACGTATTATTACGCGGGCGATTATACTGCCACGCTCACCGTGACCGGTCCGGCCGGTTCGGATATTGAGACCGTCCTGATACACGTCGACCAGACGCCGTCCGGCGTTGACAGGTACAAGACCATCATAGACGACATTAAGGTGGTGTATAACAAAGGAGGGTGCTTTGCGCGGCACAACGAAGTTGACGGCACGCTGACCATAGACATCTGGGAGGACGACGGTATACTGACCGTAACCTGCCTCGAGGAGGCATCCACCTACTGGGGGCCGCGGTGCGACATCTACATTCACGCGCCCGATACTTCCGTCAAGATGATCAAACTGATCGGGAGTCTCGAAACGGATCTATATGTCTGCGGACAGGTCGGGTACGTCAAGAAGTTCATCTTGAAGCACGGTTTTGTGGGCGACACGAGCTTCTACGGCCCGGAAGTCGGCCTGGGCAGCGCCGTACAAGATCCCCCGAAGAAGATCCTTCTCAAGTGGGGCTCTACGACTGCACCCGTGCTCGGAGTCGAGTACCCGGAACTCCGCTCCAACCCCGCCGGCGCAGAACTTTCGCGCGGGCAAGTCGAACCCTCCATAATCCAGTTGAAGTCAAAACCTTTTGACCTGCTGCCCGACGAAGGCGACCCCAATACAGATGAGCAGTATGACGACCCTGAGGAACGTGCTTTTGCGGCCGCTTCGGTGCTGGCCGAGACGAAGGCGGAGTACGAAGTCGATATCGGGGATGTAAAGGTGCGTTACACAGAGCCAGGTTGCCTCGCGTACACCCACCCTTCGAATGGCACGCTGACCATCGAGATCTCAGACAGCGACGGCATACTGAAGGTGAAGTGCGGCGAAGAAGCGTACGTCGACTGGGGCGACTTCTGTGATATATACATAGATGCGCCCGATGCGTCAATCGAGACGATGATTCTTAAGGGCACACCCGAGACACAACTTCACGTTTGCGGCGAGGTGGGTCACGTGGAGAACTTCAAGCTGAAATACGGTTGCGTTGGCGATACGGAACCTTACGGTCCGGAGTTCGGTTTGTACAACACCGGGCTTGGCTTGCCAAACAAGATACTGATCGTGTGGGGCTGGGCAACAGCGCCGGTGCTGGGCGTGTCCGAGTAGTGCAGGCCCGTTGCGTGTCACGTTAGCTCATACAGAGGCGGCGGCAAGCCCGCTGGCCGTTGCCGGTGCAGGACATAAAGACCGCGTTTTAGGGGAATAGCGCCATCGAGATGACACGGTTGCATGAATAGTCGCAGTAGCCGTGCATCTGATTTGTCGCTGAATACCAGGGAGGGAGTGTAGCTATGCCGAAACGAATCGCCCCGTACGTTTTCCTAGCGCTTGTTGTTTGTCTTGGTGCGTCGGCGTCCGCGGACGTGGACCTTAGCGAGGACGCTCTGTCCGTCCTGGACACAACGGTTGACCCCGGTCAGAGCGTGAATGTGACGTGGCATTTCTCACGTTCGGGATCCGATGCGGCCAGCAGCTTCTACCACCGAGTTTACTGGTCAAGTAACCCGGCCGTCAGCACGAGCGACACCCAACTGGACGAGGAAGGTCCCATCAGCCTTTCCGGCGACGAGCGCGGCGGAACCAGCACGGTGACGATCCCGCCCGACGCCGTCCACGGCGAAACGTACTATATCGGCGGGTTCGTCGACGCAACCGACGTCGTGGAGGAAACCAACGAGGACAACAATACTGCATCCGTTGCGGTAATCATCAACTCCATCACGGTCTCTGGATACGTGCGCACGTCCGGCGGTTCGGGCATACCGGACGTATCGGTCTCGGCGGACAGCGGAGGTGGTACCGACACCACCGACGCGGACGGGTACTACGAATTGTCGGTGACTTACGAGTGGTCCGGCCGCGTGACGCCGACCAGGACCGGCTATGTCTTCACTCCCGAGTACAGGGACTACTCGGAGGTTACGTCCGACCACTCGGACCAGAACTACACGGGAGCGCCGCTCACGTACGCGATCGCCGGATACGTGAGGACATCCGCCGGTGCAGGCATACCGGGCGTGTCCGTTTCCGCCAGCAACGGAGGCGGTGCCGACACCACCGACAGCAACGGGCGGTACGACCTGGCCGTACCGTACGGATGGTCCGGCCGCGTGACGCCGACCAGGACAGGGTATACATTCACTCCCCAGTACACGGATTACTCGGACATCGCGTCCAGCCAGTCCGATCAGGACTACACGGGAACCCTGGACACTCGCGCGATCGCCGGACACGTGGGCACAGCCGGCGATTCCGGCATAGCCGGCGTGTCGGTCTGGGCGGACAACGGAGGCGGTGCCGACACCACGGATTCCGAGGGGTACTACAACCTGACGGTACCGTTCGGATGGTCCGGCCGTGTAACACCCAACGGTATGGGATATACCTTCGCTCCCGAGTTCAGGGACTACTCGAACGTCACATCCGATCAGTGGAACCAGGATTACACGGGAACACAGGAAACTCGAACGATTTCCGGTCGCGTCCGGGGGCAAGGCGGTACCGGCATACAGGGAGTCTCGGTTTCGGCGGACAACGGAGGAGAATCAGATATCACTAGCGGAAGCGGTTCATACAGCCTGCCGGTACCGTACGGGTGGTCCGGCCGCGTGACGCCGACCAGCCAGGACTATACGTTTAGCCCGCGTTACAGGGACTACTCGAACGTCACGTCCGACCTGTCGGGTGAGAACTACGACACCGGCAACGAGATTCCGATTGCGGACCCCGGTGGACCCTATACGGGTTATGTGGGCGAGCCGGTACAGTTCGACGCTTCGGCATCGTACGACCCGGACGGCGACCCGCTGACCTACAGTTTCGATTTCGGTGACGGTTTCGGCGGTGCCGGCGAGACGCCGGTGCACCACTACAGGGATCCCGGCACCTACACGGTCACGCTGGTGGTCAATGACGGTGTGACAGACTCGGATCCCGTCTCGACTACGGCAACGATAGAGTATCCGCCCCCTCAGGACGACTACATGACCTCAATACACGGCGTGAAGGTGAAATATAGCAGGGGCGGATGCCGCGCCTGGTACGACGAGCTGGACGGCAACCGTACGCTGACGATAGACATATGGGAGGACGGCGGTACTCTCAACGTTATCGCCGGCCCGGACGCTCCACCCTTCTGGGGATCGCGCTGCGACGTGTTCGTCTACGCGCCGGAAGCTTCCATCAAGAGGATGAACCTGCACGGCCGACAGGGTACGCAACTGTACCTCTGCGGGCAGGTCGGCTACGTCCGGAACTTCTTCCTGAAGCGCGGGTTTGTGGGCGATACGCTCTATTGCGGGCCGGACATCGGCCTGGGCAGCGCGGCAGAGGACCCGCCGAAGAACATCCTTATAAAGCGGGGATACACCACGGCGCCGCTGTTCGGGCTGTCGTACCCCGACATCGGTTCCGAGTCCGCCGGCGCAGAAGGCGCGCTGGAACGCATCCGGCTGTCGGCGGAGCTGAAACCCAAGCCTTTCGACGTGGTGCTCGAAGACGAGCTTGATGACTTCAGCGAATCGGATGAAGGTATCGGCACGCAAGATAACGACCTTGAGACGTCTGCGGCCGCCGGTGCGCCGCCTGATGCAGCGAAGGGCAATGCGTACAGGTTCGAGCTCGACCGCATAAGGGTGCATTACACCAAGCCGGGATGTCTCGCATATTACGACGAGTCCGACGGTACCTTGAAGATTCAGGTCACGGATGATAACGGCCACCTGACGGTCACCTGCGGCAAGAAGGCACATCGCGAGTGGGGCGACTTCTGCGACATTTACATAGATGCGCCCAACACCTCCATCAAGACTATCAAGCTGAAGGGCCGACGCAGGACACAGATCCATGTGTGCGGCGAGGTCTACAGTGTGAAAAAATTCAAGCTGAAATACGGTTCCGTCGGCGACACGCAGTACTACGGTGAGGAGTTCGGCCTCGGCAACACGTCCCTCGAACCCCCGAAGAAGATACAGATCAAGTGGGGATGGACGACAGCACCACTGTTGGGCGTCGCCTACTAGCGTACCGCCACAATAACGTCGGAACGAACAACCCTCGCAATATTCGTTTGACATCCCTCGAGTTCTGTGCTATTTTGACACTAACGGGTGAGACCGGGGGAAGGTTCAGGCGGAAATCCCGGCTTGGTAATTCTGTACATCCTTTCTTCGGGGGAAGAAGTAGTGCCGAGACGCCCTCGGGATCGTCTGCAAGGGGGGTAGAACACGAATTGGCTGCGTTCTAGGAGCACGTCGTACACGTACCGCAATTATGCCCGCCACATCGCGGGTCAATCGACGGGAATCAGTGGACATGCAAACCGTTTTTTTGTTTTGGCAAAGTGTATTGGTCTAAATGGAGGGGGATAGTGTAATGAAGAGGTACACGTTTCTGTTTGTGGTTGTCCTGGCAGTGTGTGGTGCGGCATTTGCTGATACCTTGTACGTTGATGGGGCTAACACGTCAGGCACGGAAGACGGCTTATCCTGGGATACGGCGTTCACCGTCATCCAGGGCGGTATCGCCGCCGCCAGCGCCGATGACGAAGTCTGGGTGGCTGCCGATACGTATCCTGAAGGAATAACCCTCGCCAGCGGTGTATCGGTGTACGGTGGTTTTGACGGCACTGAGGAGAACCTCTCCGAGCGGGATATTGACGCGAATGTGACTATGATCGATGCGAGCGGAGCCGCCGGCGAGAGAACTATTGGCGAAGGAACAGGGACGTGGTACTCTCCCATGCATACCTTTTGGCACGACTCGCGTACCCAGGTCATCTACCTGTCGAGTGAGATTGGCTCCGCTGGTTGGATTTCCTCGCTGGCTCTCGATGTCGCTACAATTCCGGGGCAGACCATGAACCTCTGGACCATCCG
>Ga0114922_10002420_pt1 | contig 17490 bp, 14 predicted proteins | sample AartaG_FD_100975 | JGI IMG/M metagenome (GOLD analysis project Ga0114922, IMG submission 100975) | Deep subsurface microbial communities from Aarhus Bay to uncover new lineages of life (NeLLi) - Aarhus_00045 metaG | ecosystem: Environmental > Aquatic > Marine > Oceanic > Sediment | place...
CATGATTCTGACGCTTGCCCGATGGACGGGAGTCTCGGTCGGCTGTCTTAGTCCTACATCGAATGTGATGGTGTCTTGCCGCGTCGAGCAGATGACATGCACATCAGCGATGGCCACGTCCTGAGGTTCACTTACCAGAAACACATCGCCGGTGAGTCCCTTAAGCTGAACGGATGCCTCGCTTTTGATGATCCGATCCGGTGCCATGAATACTGTGGATTCTTCTTCCAGCGGCCGCGCCGTGAGGAGGATCGACAGGGAGTGAGTCTGTCCTGCCTCCGCCCATTGCGTCACATCGAGTGTGCCTCCGGGAAACCAGACCTCGCCGCATTTCTGACCATCAAGCAGCACTTGCGCATGTGTCTGGACCATTGTAAAATCGAGCAATATCCGGCGTCCCCGCCAGTACTCTGGTATGGTGATATCGCGCTGATACCATGCCTGATCAAATGCTTGCCCTTCCATATGCTCTTCGAGCCAGGGAGCCCAAACCACCTGCTGTGCCGACTTGTTGTCCCTCGGCCAGATCCCGGGAACCTTGAACCAGCCCCAGCAGTCGCCCTGCGCGGGTAGCTCCTGTCCATCTTCTTCAAGAAGGGGACGGAACGCCCACAAACCGTTAATGCAGATCGTCTCGCGGGTTGAGGAACTCTGTCGCCAGGCCATCTGTGAATTCCAGACATCCTCTGCGCCCTCGGGAATGGGAGCGTCGAACTTGTGCATGGCGTGTTTTTGTGATACCATAATGCGAATATCGTCGAATTCGACGTTGCCTTCTGCACCGAAATTGGCGGGATTGAGAATCAGATGGTCCGCGCCGGGCGGGATGTCATAAATACGTCTGCAATCGAGCCAGTCAGTAGTTCCCACAGCGTAGAAGACGTCCGGCCACGGTCCCACCCGTTCGCCGTCCTTGTTGTAGAAAGACATTGCCAGCCGCGCATTCTGCCAGCCCTCTTCCCCCTGGATAACGTTCGTGGCGCGCATTCGCATTGTGAGTTCGAGCTTCCACCAGTCCGGCTGAAGCTGAACAGTCTGATCGGTGCTGGCCTGGCTCCCTTCGAGCATAAGCCAGACATTATCATCCTGTCTCACTATATGTCCCTGATTGCTCTTGCGCCAGCCGTCCGGCCAGTCATCCCCGTTGGAGTCTTGCTGGAATCCGCCATTCACGACCAGGTTCTCAGCCTCACCACCCAGAGCGTGCGATGCAAAGGCCATCAAAAGCAGGAAAACTGTAAACAATATTAAGATGATCATAGGATTCACATTTAGAGCCATAATATTCGCCTCCTCAAGCTATCAGGTGTTATCCCTTGGAGCTGCGAGAAAACAAATGACGTTGTTTGTGTGCGTATCATATACTCTCGGTTGCTTAATCCGTCACAAAGGTAACCGAAAGGAATATCATGATTCGTCATCTGCTTCTGTTTATAGCTTTTTTTCTTCTGCATCATTATGGAAACCGAATACTGATTCCCTCAGAATAAACCGAACAAAGCCAACAACGGGAGCAAAGCTATCCTGACCGCATTACATTCCCATAGAATAGCCTGCGTTCGGAATCAACTTGAGGATCAGAATCCGGACTACAACTATCTCAGTTGCTTCCACTCGTCAACCATGGCCAGCACATTCTCCCAGGGCCAATGCGCTCTTATGGACGGCACAGCTTTGAGGATAAATCCCTTGTTCCCAAGAGCACGAAAGGCATCTCTGACAGCCTGGCGCACAGTTCCGGGGGACCCCTCCCCAATGTGCATGGGTGCACTGACACCACCCCAGATGCTCTTACTAGGTAGGGCTGCTTTTAGAGTCGCCATATCCATTCTGCCTAGCACCGGTTCCGGCTCCAACAGGCAGTCAAAATCCAGCCTGGCAAGAATGGGCAGAAGTGGTTCTATACCGGTGCACGCCTGGTAGATGAAGATCCCGCCGGAAGAATGTACCAACTCTATGTCCTCTTCCAGGTGCGGTACGACCCATCTCTCATACTGATCCAGTGCCCAGAAGTCGGTGGTGTCGTACCAGCCGTTCCTCAGTATCGTCTTTACCCCCCATGAAAGTGATATTTCCAACTTCTTCCGGTTTACCGAATATACCACTTCGTTCATGAAGTCTATAATGTCCGGGCTGCACACCGATAAAAACACTGCCTGCTCTGCCCCCATAAGGTGTATCATGGCATTGAGGGCCATAAATCCTGTACCCACAATAGGAATATTCCGCCTTTGTGCCATCTTCTGCATTTCCGCCAATCGATCCTTGGATCTGGTGAGCTGAGCATCATCAGGAGGCATATAGATGGAAGCAAACTTCTCGGCATCTTCCCAGGTCTCGATCCACGGTTTGACGTAGCGCGACACTGTCCAGTCCGAGAAGAAAGGTATCTCCTGGCCCGGGTAGTCCGCTGCCTTCCTCAATATTGCCTTCAGCTTACCCTTAGGGGTTTCCACCTCATTGTGGATCAGGGGATATTTCTGCCCAGGGATATGCTCTACCCATGTCTGGAAGGGAGGCTGTTTGTGAGGCAACGCGAAGAGGAGTGTAACATCGACTCCCAGTTCTTCCAGATGGAAAGCTATTCTCTCTTCTTCATTTTTCCATGTAAAGGCCTGATCTCGAGGATGCCCTGTCCAGAATACCGGAACGCATGGTGTGTAGTCAACCTCATCGCCTCTAAGAGCTGCTGTTACTCTCTCCGCTGCTGTCATTCGTCTATCCATGTCCATCTATGGTCTACTTCATCACCAACAGGAAACCTAGACCTGACAGCTTTTGCTCAATACGGATGTTCTACTCTATCTTCACTGTCAGGTAAACAAGAACCATTCTCAATCCAGTATAGCAAAGCATAAGCATAGAAGCAAGAGTCGTCAGTGCCTCTTTCCCGACCTAAAGACCTATTGCTCTGCATATCCCCCCATTATGAACCATGTATGAGCTTTTATTACTTCAGGCCTAATGCCCCGGTGAGATCCATTGTGGATTGGTCTGGGGTATCATGATGGTTAGTTGAGGCAAATGCTCTTAGTCTGTAACGAAGGGGGAAGAAATGCGCATATAATGCTGAAATGAAGACAGTTGAGTGTAAAACAGCGCGTTAAGGAGCTTCCAAGAGACAAAATGTCATCTTGGGAAGTCATAGGTTATTTTTGCTGTTCCATGGAATCTCCCGCAGTTTGCAGGGACAGTGCCCATAGGAGAGTTCCAGAATATAACCAATTTTTCCTGTTGCTTTTCTTGCTCATTCGCTTTATCCTTCCTATAGATATTGCTAGCCTCTTTTGAGGCTGAGAGATTTGCTCTTCTGTTTATGGTGCCGCGAAGCCATCTGGCTGTATCAACAGGAATGGAGGTAAAAGAGATGGCATGTACGATCGGTGCGATATCAAGAGATGGCAAGATTTTTCTATTGAAGAACTTTGATTTCTCAGTGGTTCCTGTCTCATGGGCTGAGTTTAGGTGTATACAGGGCTATGATCATTTTGCCTTGATTGATCACGATCAACAGGGAGTTAACTCCGGACTGAACAACAGAGGTCTGGGCCTTGTTATATCTTACTCAGATATTGGCAAGGGAGGGGAGGAGAAGAGGACAATACTGAACGCTGAAATCCTGTCCAGGTATGACAATGTGGAGGAAGCCGTGCAAAGGATAAAGGAATACGCTGAGGCGAATCCTGACATGATAGGAGGCAATGTTATTCTGGCTGATCCCCACAAGATTGCTGTTGTGGAATACTTTGGGGGTAAGACAGCGTCTGATATGATCGAGGAAGGCTATCTGGCAAGGGCGAATCACTCAATCTTTGGCATTGTTGACAACACCACGGACAACAGTCAGAAGAGATACAAGAGCATGTGCTCTTTCTTGGAAGATCTGCTTCGGGATCTCCCCCCAGAGGGAGAGGTAATAGAAAGGTGCAAACAGCGTCTTCGTAGCAAGCCGATACTCAATGAGAATACAAGGAGTTCCTTCGTGGTTTATGTTCAGGACGGGCGGATTGACTATAAGATAGAGGATAAGGAATGGCGGGTGAGAAGAGGAGTATGATGACCTGATCCCGCTTTGATAGAATAGAGAGAAACGCGCGTATAGCGCTGAAATGAAGCCAATTGACTGCAATACAGAACACTAAGAGGCTTCCGGGGAGGCAAAATGCTATTCTGGAAAGTCATATGGCTACTTTTTCCGTTTCATGGAATTATCCGCAGCTTGATGGTATAGCATCCCCCAGCGCGAGAATTAGTATATGTTCAGGCAGCGAATCCATTTTATAAAATAGACTTCTCTTGGTAGAAGCAGATCTCACGCTGACCGATGAAATACTGGTCGCCAATCCGCCGAAAACCGATAACTGATAACTAAAAACTATTTCCTCTGCAACGTCACAATAGGCACATACCCAACCTCAAGTCCTTCCGGCGGATTAACTAAAATGGCTGGATCTAACTCAACCAATGTTCCGCTACTTGGCGGCGGCATGTAGTTTCTGTCAGTTAGCCACTTTGCATGAATTTCTTCCACGAGGGACTGCAATCGTTCCTTCTTTTCTTCACTCCACCCCAATTTTTGGAGGGATGGCTGATCGATAAAGCGATACCAAGAGTATGTAACCTCGGAACCATCGGATAATGCCACTTTATACGGCCCTCGTTGAGGGCCAGGAGTATTCCAGCTACTTTCCCTTTCCTCTGGCGAAGTATAGCTCTTGCCAACATTCCCTGGTCTGAAACCTTGCGATACCAGCCCTGTTTCGCTGGGAACTTCCGCAGCAGGCGTAGCCACCATCTTCTGACCTCCCTGTTTATAATACTCAGGAAATATGCCCTTATCTTCTTCATTCATCCAGCGCAGGCCAAAGGACAGAGCACCCGGGCTGCCAAAAATCTCCGTTTCGACTATATTATCAAAGCCTGTCAATGGAATGTTCTCTTTACCTTGCCGGAATGAAATGGGATTGCTTCTAACCTCCGGCGTATATGCTGCAGCCTTATGACCAAATTGTCCCGCCGGAGCGTCCCCTCCTTCTATCCAGGACTTTATATCGAGGTACAGGGCCTCCTGGGAATACATCGTCACATCTTGCATGAGAGTGGTGATACCATCTTTGTTGACCGGAAAATTCAGCCTCGGAATTTTTGAATATCTGGTTCCTGCTGCATCATTATTCTCAAAATAGGGAACTGTATTTACTTCCATTGCCCCACCGTTCATTAAACCCGACCGATTGTCAAGCCCGCGCCCCACGATGGTTTTATAGCCGCTGGAAAGCCGACTCCACGTTTCCGGAACCCAGAATGCGACAGGTCCTCTGAAGTTTGATGTATTAAAGAATAAAGTCCAACACAGATCGCCGGTGGGTGCGATAGGCCCATCATTTGGTTTGGTGAACGGCAGAGCCATCCATGCGTTACCTAAAATTTCACCATTAGTGTCCTTTTTGAACGTGATGCCATCCGGTGGCACGATAAGTCTGTTGCTAAGTTGTGCTATGCCAACTTGCTCATCACTCAAGGCCTTTGTTCTTCCGAATCCCCATCCAGGCGAAGATATTTCATGATTGTATCCGTTGGATGTTCCGTTCATACGATACTTTGGGGCCACAGAGGGAAACTGAGTGCTGCACCAGTAACCCAATCCCCCCTCAATTGTCTGGAACACATCTCGATAATATGGTCCGCGTTCAGGCCAGTTATCTCTTGCAACAGTTCCAGGCGGACACAGAGGTTGCTCAAAGTCCCTGTTATCAGGGATAATCCAGGTTGAGGGCAGGCCAATCTGAAAAGCAGATAGCGGTGTATCAAGAAGCGGCCAGGCGCTGGTATAGAAGCTTACGCCATAGCCATACTCATCAGGTACCCTCTGTATACTCATAGAAATATAGCCTTTCAGTCCACCTGTCAACTGAGGTATCATATCGAATCCCTCCCGTGCGTATAATTCATTATTAAACCAGAAACCAACGACTTGACCGTCTCGAATCTCCAACTCGAATTCCCGGGCGCCATTTTCATAATACGGATTAGATTTGTCGGTTATCAGGATATTCCTTTGCAGGTTGGGAACGAGAGCCCATGAAACTCCCGCCTCATTTCTCCATTGCAATGCTTTCTTCTCAGAATCTTTCTTGTAGGATATTGTTCCCACATGCCACGAATTCTCTACAGGAAGACGCAGATAAGTGTCTAGAAGTGCATCTATTTTCCTGTCCCATGTGTCCTCAACTTGATTGGTTCCTTTTGCTTGCATAACAATCCCCATAATAAGCAAAATCACAATGAAAATATATACGCACTGCATTGTCAACTGACCTTTTGGAGGAAATTGAGTGTCTTGCCACTATCTCGTAGCAAAATAGCAAATGAGGATGGTCTATGTCTCTATCCCTTCAATGAGTTTCTGCTCCGCCAATTCCTCCAGGAATCTCAGAACACAGTCCATCGCCTGTTTAGGATTACGTTGTTCATCTGCGTATGATATACTTTCGGTTGTTAGTGTTACCCTTGGGAACTGCAGATAAATAAGTTGTGCTGGCATATTTGCTATGGCAATCATTCAGAATCGCAGTATTCACGGGACTATAGATTATACATAGTCAGATAAGACGCTCAAAGCAAATCTACTAGCTGCCCGGGCTTCTGAAGCGGAAGAGACATCGATCTGCCAACTCTTCATTTGTAACCTCGCTTCATCCTATATCTCTTTTTCATCCGGAACTACTGGAACTTGACTTTTGCCAGGTAGATACTAGTTTTGCCTTCATGAGATGAGTAGTAGCTTATCCACAGCAGATCGTCATACCATACCAGCCCGGGATAGCTACAGTCGCCACCACTAGGCAGGATCAGAACCGGTTCATAGCTATCGCGCGTCATGCGTGCAAGCACAGTGGTCTGTCCCTCGCCATACCGTCGACCGGCAGCCCACAAGCTGCCGTCGGGCAGGCGTATGAGATTCGGGCCACCAATATCCATCTCCATCTTCTCCCAATTCCACTGTTTATATGGCGGCTTGCTCGTGCCGATCCAATGTGGACGGGTCAAAGCAATGAGTTCCTCATCCGGCATGAACCGAAGCGTTGTTTCGCTGGCGTTCCACTTGTTGTTTGGCAACCGGAACTCAGTGATCCACTCCCATTCCAGGCCGTCGCTACTGCGGTAGAGCATCCCACGCCGTGGGTCATTTCCGCTACCCATCTTGCTGACGCTCCATGCCCAGCCGTTGTGCCAGGTTACACGCCAAAGCCAGTGATCTTCTGCCAATACTTTCCTGGGTTCTATCCACTGGAATCCATCTTCCGAGAAAGAGATGCGCGGCGCGCGTGTCTGGTAGGCGTCGCCATCATAGAGAGAGCCACCCATAACTAGCATCAGTCGACCGTCTGGCGTGACCGACAGCTTCGGATCTCGCAAGTCAACACCTTCCTCCTCGACCAACGCAGCCGATCGCCAGTCATCCCCGTCGTCTGAGAAGATCATCCGCACCTTGCCATTGCCACTGGCGTGACCCACTCCCTCGCGAAATGTGCACCACCACTGGTCTTCGAAGCGGATCAAGTCTGTAAAGGCATTGTGCGCGCCAATATCCCAGATCCTCTTGACTGACATAAGCTCTGGCTCTAACGCATAAACTGCTGATGTAACTATAGTCAACGCTAGACTTGCTAATGCTATCATCATCGCTTGCTGATCCTTTCTCTGTTTGGCTTTTAGCTCTTAAGCATTCAGGTGTTACTGTTCTCTGTAATTTTGGGAAAAGGAACAACGATGTGCCCTTGCATATGATATACTTTTGGTTACTGGATCTGAATCATTCCGCATCGAAGGGAACGTTTCCTGCACTATTACCTGTTCTGTTGATCGCTATTTCTACGCGTAGACGCAAAGGCAAGAGTTCCCATGTCAGATCGGCATACTCCAGTCCGAGATTGCCGGTCTCAGCGATATGTGCTCCCATGACTCCTTCGTTCCCCCCAGTTCCCAGGGAGCTGGACCCACGAACTCACTTTCTAGACCGTCGATCTTCATGATCCCCATCTCTAGGTCCACCGTCACTATTGCATATAGCGGATCCCTGTATGGCGCAGTGTATTTGATATACGGATACTTCTTGTCAATCTCCTCGCTATAGCGAACGTGGATATAATCGCCACCCATCCAGTAGTATGATGCGCTATTGATTTGTGGATAGATGATGCCATTGATCCGGCGCACATAATCGCGATGATGGTGTCCAGAGAAACAGACCAACACTTTTGGGTAACCTGCTTCTTTGCTAGCTGATTCGAAGAGCGTCCGGATTTCCTCCTGATTTTCGATGCCACCTGGCCGCTCAAGACTCTGATGAATAAAGAGCATAACTGGAAAGTCCGTATCGGTCAAATCTTGCTTAAGCCACTTGACCTGGTCAGAGCCAATATAGCGGCGATACCCCGGTGCTGGGTTCTCCGCTTTGTCATTGCCATCAAGCACGATGAAATGAATACCGCGTAGGTCAAAAGAGTAGTATCGCTCCTGTATCCCCCAATATTCTACTGTCTCTTCGGGTGTGAAGGCGTATGCTCCATTGATACGATTGCGTTCATCACCGTCTGTGTCATGGTTGCCAATCACATGATATTTAGGACCTCTAAACCGGTTCCAGATACTCATGAAACACTGATTTTCAGGAATAGGGATGCAGAAATCTCCCATCTGCATGATAAAATCAACCTGTTCTGCCTGCACCCTTTGGATGAAAGCACATAACCGGTCATCAGCGTCATGCATGACGTCCTTGTGGACATCTGAGATCAAACCGAAGCGGCATTTCCTATCTGAAGTGTTCGCAGTCCTGAAGGACATTGTGTTTGATAGAGGGAGTACGAATGAAGTCATACCAAGTGCTACGGCTTTCAGAAATTGTCCACAATATAGCTCTGTTAGCATTATATTCAGTTCCTTCCTCTAATACTTCCGCTTCTCTTTGTGCCTTCTGTGTCTATGCATCAAGCGAAACTTTCTCGTTGCCAACTCCAGCAATCCAACTTCGAGTCCACTCCACTGCATCCAGATCAAGATCGCATATGCAGCTTGCCAAGAATATCATTCCCTCAATTCGTCCTTCGCGCAGCCAGCGCAATCCAATGTTGCACTGCATTTCCATCAGATCGACAGGCATAGGCTTGTGCGTTCCATAATCCCACATATAGCAGCCAAGAAGCTTGCCAGATCCAGGAGAGATTTTCTCACACTTCTCAAAGTTGCGTTCCAGGTCTTCGAGATTATCTGCTACCCATGTCCAAATGGCTACCTTATCACAAAGCTCAAGATACTCCACAATCGCAGGGCTATCCAGTGCCCCGTCATACAGAGTTACCATCAGATCCAGTTTGCGTTCTGGCAAAGTCAACTGGTTTCGTATATTCCGAAGTTCCTCCACAGTTAAAGCACCTTCACCATCATCCATGAAGAAATCATCCATGAAGACTCCGGTCACATTTGGGGTTCTGGCAGCCAGTTCGAAGACGTGCTTTATTTCCTCCGATGATGTTGCGCCACCAGTTCCGGTAATAGACCACACAATTCTTTTCAACGCTCTAAAGGGTATTATATACTGATCATCAGAGGCAATCGGTGGCTTTCCATTGTATCGGATCATTATTATGTTTGGTATGCCTAGATAGAACGTCCCTTCTACAGGTGTCATTCTGGATGGTCTGGGAATCCCCCATCCCTCATTGTGGCTCCCAGCTTCATGTCCCCAGATCCAGAGCTTATCCCTCACACATCCATCTTGCACTTTTCTCAAATCTTCCATGCTAGATATCTCCTCTCAAATGCTTATGTCAGTTACTTTATTGGTGCAAGCATCTTAGAAGTGCGGAAAAACAGAATAATGTTGTGCATCTACATATTGTATACTTTCGGTTGCTGAAACTCTTAATAGTCCTTTGCTATCCAACGATAGTACCTCGCATAGTGTGATAGTTGAGAACATTGCTCTCAGTCTATCACAAAAGGGGAAAGGTACCGACTAGATAGGAATGCCCAGTCCATCATGGATAGGTGCCAACCGACGGGTTCCTCTACTATCTCAACTGTTCCAATAGGTCAATGGCGCCATCAACAAGGGACTTGCCCGCGTCCGGCGCAAGGCTCGAGCTTCGCGCCTCGTAGCCACCCTCTTCATAGGCCTCAGGTGTAGGCACATAGGAAATGGAGTCGTTGGCCAATTCGCTTACAAAGGTATAGGGCGCTCCTGACCGTTCCCTTACTTCCATCTGGTATTCAACAAAGACTTCACTTGGTAGTCCTACAATGAAGTAGTCGCCTACACGTAGCACCTGTACTTCCGTTGTTATGGTTCCCCTGCCTGCTACTATGGCATCATATACACTGCCGCGTTTCCCTTGCTGTGGCGGCTTCTTCTCTTGTCTAATCGTATCCACGCGCTCCTGCATCCTCTCTGGCAGGTCTTCTCTTATGCGGACTTTGACGTCTTTACGAGCGCCTTTCAATGTCACATCTGACACAAAATCGGTGATATATTCGGCAGTTTTCAGCGTTTCACCGCCGAGGATATGTCCCAGTCGCCGAACTTCCTTGAGCCGTGGCTCAAATTCTTCAGGAAGCCTGCGCGGTGGCATAGGAGATTCTTCTGGTCTGTCCCATATCCAGTTGAGATTGAGATTGCCGCAGCAACCTTGCAGGAAGATAGCGACAATATCATCGCCCCAAACTTTTTCCAACACCGTCAACGCAAAGCCAGGATAGTCACGCGATATACCAAGCTCTTTATGACCCCACCCCACAGGATGACCAGCATAGTTAGTCATAACGCCGATCATGTTTCCTGATGTGTCTTCAACGCGAAGCACCATTACGGTTGGATCCATGGTGCCTTCTGGGTACTTATACAGATTGTAGGGGCCAGAGGGTGAATCAGGATTGCGGCGGTTGGCGCCTGTGAGGCATTCACCCTTGTTGGCTCCAATGCGTGCTTCCTGCATTTTGTTAGCCGCTGCTGCTACAGCTCCGGCAATGTGGAATTTGAGTCCCTCCACATATGCATTTTCTGCAGCTCTCAGATTAGGCCCGGTGTGAGTATGTGTGCACGTAATCATGGTGTTATCGGGCTTGATACCACTTCGTTGCTGTATGACGTCTCGCATGTCGTTCACCATGTCGATGCCGAACCCGATCAGGTCACACACCACCAGCGCCAATCGCTCATTGCCGTCATCAAGTACCAGCGCCTTAGCGTATAGGTCGTCCGACACACCTGTTGATGGATCAGTCCGACCGGCGTATCCAGCCAACTGTGTGCCCACAGGCGGTGTAACAACAACCTTAGCCATACCAGCTTTTAGTGTTCCCATGTTGTCCTCCTCATACAGTAGTGAGATGAAAGTGTGGGTTTACCAGCTACTTCACACTTTCTCCATAGGATTGCAGCATATAGGATAACTCGAATGCTTCAGTGTAATTTTCTATCGTAGATGAATACAATCTCAATAGTAAACAGAAGTGTCGCATATGCACCGTCACATGGTTCTGTTGACAGCTGTTTCTCTTCTACTCGTATCGTGGTTCATCAAATATCATCATTGCCTGCGCGTATGGATCACTCACTTCCGCTCCTAACCCAGTATAGCAAACCGTAAGCGCAGAAACAAGAGTCGTCCGTGTCCTTCCCACCAGAAGATCTGAATATCTATTGCAAATTCCGAGAGCAAGCTGCGGTTGGGCTTCCTGATTTCAGACCGCAGTCTAGCGTCTTGAGAAGTCATAGGAGCAACTTTGGGATTCGTGGAACTCTTTGCAGTATGCAGATACCAGGGCAGTTTAATTCTTGCCGACGCCATTAGGAATGATATAGAATCACCCCGTAGGAATGTGTGATCAATGACTATGGTCATCAACATGGAACGGGGTGATATAAATGGAAGAAGAATGTCCACCATTGATAGAGATTCTAGCAGAAATACCAGACTTTCGCAAAGCCAAAGGTAAACGCCACAAGCTATCAGCCATACTAGCACTGGCTTGTGTAGCCACCATGTGTGGATATAAGGGTTACAGAGCCTTCGCAGAATGGGGCAGTAACTATGGAGCAGAGCTCATGAAAGCATTGGGATTCACTCATGTGAAAGGTCCTTGTCCTGCCACCTTCTCCATCATTTTCCGCAATATCAACGTGGAACTTCTGGAGAAGAAGATAGGCAAATGGGCACAGAGCATACTGACCAAGCTCAAGGGACATGATAACATAGCTCTGGATGGTAAGACAGCAAAGGGAAGTAAGAAGCAAGGCTCTTCCGTAAGTCATTTTCTCTCAGCCGTAGCTCATGGTTTAGGTTTGACTCTGGGTCAGTGTGGTGTAGACAGCAAGACTAACGAGATAGGTGTAGTCCATGAAGTCCTGAAGAACCTGGTTGTGGCGGGACGAGTAGTAACTATGGATGCCCTCCTTACCCAACGGCATGTAGCTGAAGACATTCTGGAGGGTGATGGCGACTATGTGATGATAGTGAAAGAGAATCAGCAAAAGCTACTGGATGATGTGAAGACTGTGTTTCATGGGCCATGCTCTCATCTGTTGCAGAAGTCATCTGCTGAGACTGTGGATGTAGGTCATGGCAGAATCGAAGGGCGTTACCTGACAGTCAGTGACGAGTTGTCAGACTATAGTGATTGGCCAGGACTACAGCAGGTATTCCAGTTGACTCGCACTACCACCTTCAAGAAGACTGGAGAACATCGTGCCGAAACAGTCTATGGCATCACAAGTCTTACACCACAGCAGGCAGATGCCCAACGCCTGATGAACCTTGTGCGCTGTCATTGGCATATAGAGAATAAGTCCCACTGGGTCAGGGATGTTACCTTCGGTGAAGATAGGTCACAAGTGCGTTGTGGGAACGCACCCCAGGTCATGGCAGCGTTTCGTAACACAGCTATTGGCCTGATACGTAGTATAGGTAAGACCAATATTGCTGCTGCTTGTCGTGAGTTTGCTGCTAAGCCAACATTGGCAATGGAACTCATTGGGATCAGAATATAGAATTGTTGAGACTGGGTCTTGCTCCCCTTTCTGAGGAATATTGTGCCAAAAAACTGGAAAAACGCAGCATTTATACAAAGTGAGGATAGATTGACAACGTTTCACCAGCCACTATACCAATCTGTGTTGGGTAGTATTTGCTTTGCGGGAACATAGAATCCATACATTAAACAGCCCTAATGCAGATACAGAGCCCGTTGACTCGAAAACAAAGGTCTGGTAGAATGTTGTCGTCTGAATTCAATTATACCATTGGTTCTACATCTAATGCTGAGGAGGTCTGGAAATGATGAAATTCATATACACTGCAATATTTCTCAGTTTCATTTTGCCTGTGGCCATTACATCTACATACGCCGCCATCCCGCCTGATATTGTGGTGGCGGCTTGGACTTTCGAAGGCGATGGAGCAATAGTGGAAGACATTTCAGGCAACGGTCATAACGGTGAGATCGTGGGAGATGCTCAAAGGATAGATGATGGACAATTTGGCAAAGCCATATCATTTCCTGGTAACGTCTCATCTTATGTGCAGGTTCCAGACCATCCTGACCTGAATATCACCGATTCCATTTCCCTGATGGCCTGGTTTAGGGGAAGCGCCAACGGAGGGGATCTGATAGGTAAGGATGAGGGACCACCTTCCACAAATCGCCATTATAACATACACATCACTGGCACAAATGCTGGCAAGCTTTACCTCAGCGGAACTACTGTTACGTCTGTAACCCCCATCATTGATGATGAATGGCATCATATTGTGGGAACCTGGGATGGCAAGACAGCCCAGGTATATATTGATGGTGAACTGGAAGCAGAACAGGCTTTTTCAGGTCAGCTTACCGAATCCGACGTCCCGGTGGAGATGGGAAGACGTTCGGTTCAAGGTCTGACAATTAACGGAATAGTAGACGATGTTGCTATATTCAACGCAGGCCTCACCGCGGCTCAGGTCAAGGAGATCATGGAAAACGGTCTGTCTGCCATTATAAACCTCGCTGTTGATCCAGCCGGGAAGCTGACCACAACCTGGGCAAATATTAAGTAAATGTGGATGCCTGTGGTTAGGACATTGGTAGTCAGTATGGGAGATCGCCATGGGCGTTGGTATATCATTGGTTTGGCAATGGGAAAGGAGTGGAGGCAATGAAAAACAGATTTTTACTCGCATCGCTTCTGTTTGCGCTATCCATTGTGCATGCCGCTTTAGCAGGGACAATCAAGGATGATTTTGAGGACGGGGAGATCGCTGATTTCTGAGATCCGTTTCCACAAGGTTACGTGGGCGCATATCCCGTTGGGGAGATCACAGATGCGGACGAACACGATGGGATGCTTTACATAAAGGCTGATGGCAACCAGCAGAAGGATCTCTGGCTTAAGGAACCCATAAGCGGAGACTTCGAGGTGTCAGTTGAGTATCATGATTACCCACCGAACAATGAAGGCAGCACGAAGTTCGAACTCCAGATTCGGGATCCTGACAACATATGGAACACCTTCCGACGTGTGGCAGTGGAAAGTGGCGGTGCAGTGATTATGTTTAGCGGCAAAGACGCTGGCGCCTGGAACGACAATAACTCCAGAGGGAATTGGTCCTCCCCAAATGGCAAACTGAAGATGATTAAGGAAGGTAATAAAGTTACAGCTGCGGTATGGGATGGCGACAAGGAAATTCCTATTGCCAAGGAATACACCTTTGACTTTGATCCGGTCGTGGTTGGGCTTATGGCTATGTCATGGAACGCTAGTGTGAAGCTTACGCAAGGCGCTTTCGACAATTTTGAACTGATAGGGGACAATGTACCGGATCTGGCTGTTGACGCCAAAGATAAGCTGGCTTTCTGTTGGGGTGGCTTGAAACAGTAGACTCCAGGATTTCATGGATACGGAGTAATTGCCCATGAGAATAAGGTGACAGAAGGAACATTATGCTCATTCTGTGCCTTGAGAGGAGAGTATCATGGCGAAGCATATTAGATTAGGGATCATAGGGGCAGGGAGCGCACAGTTCTCCATTGGTCTGGTGCGGGATCTGTGCCTCACGGAGAATATGGCTGGCAGCACAGTCTGCTTGATGGATATTGATGAAGAAAGAGTGAATATGGTGCGCAACCTGGCTGTACGCTATGCACAGGAACTGGGTATGGATCTGAGATTTGAGGCAACTACGGAGCGAGAAACTGGGCTCAGAGATTCGGATTTTGTGTGCAACACCGCATCGGTAGGCGCTCATGGTGGTGGCGGATACGGCAGCATTCACAACCTGAGGTTCTTTCTCAGTGTGGCGCAGGATATGGAAAAACTATGTCCTGATGCATGGCTTATACAATCAGGTAATCCTGTATTTGAGGGCTGCACCCTCATGACCCGGGAGACATCCACCAAAGTTCTGGGATTGTGTCATGGCCACTACGGCGTATATAGCATGACTCGCGTTCTTGGACTAGAAAACGAACATGTCACCTGGCAGGCGCCAGGTCTCAACCATGTGATCTACCTTACACATTTTTACTACAAGGGAGAGAACGCTTATCCTATACTGGATGAATGGATCGAGAACAAGGCTGAGGAATACTGGCGCACATATAAACCCAGCTATGGCGAGAATCAGATGTCCCGAGCGGCTATTCAGCAATACAAAATGGTAGGACTGATGCCCATCGGCGACACTCCTCGGGCTGGCGGATGGTGGTTCCATACCAGTCAGGAGACCAAGCGTCAATGGTATGGTCCCATAGGCGGATTTGATTCCGAAGAAGGCTGGGCAATGTATATAGAGGGGCTGGAGAAGCAGCGCGCCAGGATGTTCCGGGTAGCGGAAGACAAAAGCGCCTCTGTTACCGAGGCTTTCCCGCCCAATAAGTCCGGGGAGCAGATCGTGCCTATTATGGACGCCCTGACCAACGATAACAGTGGTTACTTCCAGATCAACATTCCCAACAATGGCCTCATCACAGGGATTCCTGATGATGTGGTGGTGGAAGTTCCTGGATTTGTCAGCAAAAGTGGTATACAAGGTATGCAGATTGGCAGATTGCCTGACAATGTTATGCTTCAGATCATACTTCCCCGGATTGTTCAGGCGGAGCGCAGGATAGGATTGGCCAGATCACCCAACAGAGGTCTGCTTCTGAATATGATCCTATATGACCATGTCAATCTCTCAAACAGGTACACGCCTCCTCCGACATCCTTTGAGGAAGCTGAGGAACGGATGGCCAGGATTCTGGAACGCGATCCTGAACTGGTAGAGCTAGTCAATGGTTATACAGAGGACATGGGGAAACAATAATCAGAGCAGAAGTGGGGATAATAAACATAGTGCGACTCGGATTAGCGAGTTAAGGTAATACCAGGAAGTAGGAGAAAGAACATGTATATAGTGGATATTTGCCCTGGCGATGCCATCAGCTTCATTCCTGCTGAAGAAAGGAGCAAATAGCATGAGCGAAGTCTATGGATGGACTGGCAAAATGCTCCGGGTTGACCTATCATCGGACGAAATATCCACCGTTGACACTATGAAATATGTGCCTGGCTTCATAGGCGGATTGGGTATCGCTTCCCGCATCGCCTGGGAGGAACTTGCCCCTGGAGTTGATGGCTTTGATCCAGAAAATATGCTGTTTATCATGGTAGGGCCGTTGACAGGGACACTTGCCTCCGGAGCAGGACGTGTTGAGGTGTTAGGTATTGCCCCACAGCAGCATCCGCCGGTATTCTCTCGCTCAGGTATGGGAGGCCACTGGGGACCGGAACTGAAATACGCGGGGTACGACGGCATCATAGTTCAAGGCAAAGCAGAAAAGCCTGTCTATCTCTGGATACACAATGGAGAGGTGGAGATACTTGATGCAGGTAACCTATGGGGCAGAGGCACGTATGGAGCAACAAAGGCTCTGCGAGCTATACATGGTGGGGAGACAAGAGTCATTTCCTGTGGGCAGGCAGGAGAACGTCTCTCAAGGATAGCAGTTATACAGACCGAGACAGGCAACGCCGCCGGGCAAGGTGGCTTTGGTGGTGTCATGGGATCCAAGAACCTGAAAGCCATAGCGGTGAGAGGAACAATGGGTGTCAAGATTGCCAGACCACGGGAGTTCTTCGATCTGTGCATAAACGCTAGCCGGGAGGGTCAGACAGGTAACCTGAATTCAGGAAGTCGTAACGTGAAGCAGACAGGCGTTCGGACGGACCGTAACGGAAATATACTTCGCCGACGCAAGTGTGGGTTCTGCTTGACGCCTTGTATCCACCGGATCTATGAAAACGTGCAATCAGCGGATGGCTTGAGCGTGCCCAGTGTGGCACGCCACTGCTGGGGCTATATGGGCGATTCTCCCGGAGTCGATCTGGTGGCCAGGGCCATTACGAGCGACTATGGTCTGAACGGTTGGGAGATCAGTTTTGGGATAATCCCGTGGCTGCAGATGTGC
>Ga0114922_10002421_pt1 | contig 17485 bp, 16 predicted proteins | sample AartaG_FD_100975 | JGI IMG/M metagenome (GOLD analysis project Ga0114922, IMG submission 100975) | Deep subsurface microbial communities from Aarhus Bay to uncover new lineages of life (NeLLi) - Aarhus_00045 metaG | ecosystem: Environmental > Aquatic > Marine > Oceanic > Sediment | place...
CGGGCGAAACGCAGCCGATCCGTCTGCGTGAAGACCGGCGACCGGATGCCCGTGGCGGGCGACGGCCATGACGAGAAGAGCAGCGCGGCCAGGTCCTTGACGACCCACCGCTCGCCGATGCCGCGCCGATGATGCGTCAGACGCTGCAGGTCGATCAGATGCAGGACGGTCTCGCCCCTTTCAACCGGCCGCACCATGATGTGGCACAGGTAGAAGTCGCGGTGCGACAGCCGCGCCCCGTGCAGCCGCCGGGCGAGGTCCGCCATCTTGTGAATCAGTTGCCGCTTGGCCGTCACCTGGCCGGCTGCCGGATTGCCCGAGAAGTGAGCCTCGGCGTAGTCATCGGCCTGGGTGGCGCCGGCGATCTCCTCGGTGATGATGCAACTGCGTTCGCGGCGGCCGCCGTGGGTGATCTCCTCGCCGACGGCCACACGCTGCATCGAGGCGATGCCGATGTCGGCCAGCCGCACGATGCCCCGCGCCTCGTGCTTCGCCAGCGAGATGGGCGGGTTCAGACTGAGCGTCCGCCGGAGTTTTGTCCGCCACGGCACCCCCGTGTGCCGCTTGAGGTACACGGCTCGCCTGCCGCCCGCCGGGTCGTCCAGTTCCAGCCGAACGGTGGACCGGCCGGGGGCAACGCGAAAGGTCTCCCCGCCCTCCAGGGCCATGACGGCGTCGAGCGTCATGAGTCCCGCCGCCTCGAGCGTCGGCCGGAACGCTACCTTGACGCGCAGCCGGCCGCCGTCTACCTCGACCGCGCGCTGGTCGGCCGGCGGAACGAGGCCCGGGGGAGCGCTCCGGCGTGCGTCAATCAGGTTGGGGTCGCGGCCGCGGCCGGGCATCCTGGCGGCGGCCCGTGCGATCCTGCCGATCAGTGCGCGGCCGGCGGCGTCGAGGGGCCGCTGACCGCGGTAGGATGCCAACACGCGCAGGCGGTCGGACCGCGACGCACCCAGGCCGCCTGTGGAAACCAACAGGGCCGCCAGGTCCTTCGCCTTGCGTGCGGCGGTGGCGCGGCGGAGCCGCTGCACGTCGATCAGCACGACGCGCGGCCGGCCGGACTCCAGGTTCTCCAGGTACAGGTGCTTGCCGTAAAGGTCGGGGAACGAGAACCCGGCGTCGTGCAGTGCGCGGACGGCTCGTCCCACGGCCTTGGCCACCGTGCGGCGAAGGCCGGGGGCAGGGGGGGTCTGCCGCGCTCCATGGAGCCACGCGGCCAGCGACGGGCCCGCGACTTCGCGGAAGACGACGAGCGTGCGCGGCCGGCCCCCGTCGTCGCTGCGGCCCCAGGCCACACGCGCCGCGACCGGAATGGCCGCACGGACGAGTCTCATCGCGTTGGTCCACTCGCGTTCAGCGGCCGGCATCGGCCACGTCGGACGGAGCAGGTCACGCCACGACCTCCGCGCGTTGGGTCGCCACTGGCGTTTCAGATAGACGACGACCTCCGCGCCGTCGGCGTCCGGAATGTGAAGCCGCGACACCGAACGCAAGTGGTGGCCGTCCACCCGCTCGGCTTCGCCTGCCGCGAAGAGCGCATCGAACGTCGCCAGCCCCCCGCGTTCCAGCAGCGTGCGATAGTCGGGATGGATCTGGAGCGTTGCCATGTGACCTACCGGTCGAGCGAATCGTCGCCCATGAGTTCCTGCGCCAGGTCGGTGTCGATGATGCGTCGCAGGGCCCGACGGACCTTGCGGTTTCCTCGCCAATGCCCGATGCCGCCGCGACCGAGCAGGGCCGTGGCGTGAGACACGTGCGCCACGCACGCGTGCATCTCCTCGCCCGTCAGGCGGACCGCCTCGTATCCGGCATCGACCAGGCCGCGATACAGCAGGTCGCCGGTCGGGTGACCCGGCGCCGGCTGCCAATTCAGGCCGAGTTCGCGGACCAGGTCCAGCCGGTACACCGCGCAGTACGACCTCGGGTACCAGGGCCTGGGCTCGTGCCGGGGATCGGGCGGCAACCCGGCGGCCCGCCGGGCGGCCGACTTCATCCGGTGTGTGTCCCAGAGGCGTTTAATCGCACGGTACCAGCCGGGGTCGGTTTCGATTTTGCCGGCTCCGAGCGCGGCCGCCTTCGGGTTGGCCTTGAGGCGGGCGATCATCGCCCCGAGCCAACCTTCCCGCCGCACAATTGTATCGGTGTGGAAACTGACAAGCCAGCGTCCTCGGGCCTGGGCGGTGCCGATGTCCATGGCGCCGGCGTGGGCGTAGACGGCTTCGGCCTCGACCTCCGGGCCGCGCTCCATCAGCCGAATCCATTCCACCCGGCCCAGGGTATCGAGCGACCCGTCGCGGCTGTGATTGTCGACGACGATCACTTCGTACGGGTGGTCGGTCAGGCGGCGGATCGCCCGGAGACACAGCCTCGCCAGGTCCGCCGTCTGGTAGTGTGGGATGACGATCGACGCCAGGTCGTCGGGCGTCTCGCGTCCGTCGCGGATGGCTTCGAGTTGGTCGCGGCTCAGCATGATGTGCCTCAACTCAGAGCGGAAACGCGCCGGGCAAGCCCGGCGGCTAAGGGGCCGCGACGCCGCTGTCGCGCGCCAGGGCGTCGGCCAGGGCGTCGAGCACCTCTTCCGGCTTGATCTTCCACATGCATTCGGTCGTTCCGGTCGGGCACACCGGTTCCTGACACGGACCGCACGGCACCGCGCCGCGGAGGCGAACCTCTCCGGGGTACCAGGTTTCGGTCCACTCCACGTGTGTGGGCCCGAAGAGCGTGACGACGGGCCGCTCGAACGCCGCGGCATAATGCCGCAGGCCGCTGTCGACCGTCACCATGGCACGGCCGCGCCGGACGACCGCGCGGGCCGACGCCAGCGTGATGCCTTTGTCGGAGAACGTTGCGCACCCCCCGGCCGCATCCGAGACGGCGGCGGCAAGGGACGCTTCCTTCGGGCTGCACAGGATGGCTGAGGTCAGGCCGAACCGCTCGTGCGCACCGCGGACGAGTTCGCCCCAGTGCGGCGCGGGCCAGGCCTTCGACGGCCCGAAGGCGTAGCCGGGGCAGAGCAGGAGCGTGGCGTCCGGGTCGAGGTCGGCCGTCTGGTACGCCGCCGTGGCAGCGGCCTCGTCCTCGTCGGTGGTGGCGAGTTCCATGCGCCGGTCGTCCACGGGTGCGCCGAGGCGTTCGGCCAGGGCCAGGTAGTAGGTGATCTGCGGGGTGGGGACGAACCGGCCGCCGCTTCGTTTCGGTTCGAGGGAATCGGTCAGCAGGAACCCGCGCCCGCCCCTGGCATAGCCGATGCGCCGCCGAACCCCGCCGACCCAAAACATCAAGGCGCTGCGGAAACTGTTCGGCAGCAGGACGCCCGTGTCGACGGATTCGCTGCGCAGCGCCCGCACGGCCGCTCGGAAACCGCCGGCTGACTTGTCGGCCTCGACAAAGGCGTCGGTCCACGGGTTCGGATCCAGAACCGGACGCACGTAGGGCCGCGCCACGGCCACCAGACGTTCGTCGGGGAAACGCGCCCGAATGGCACGCAACGTCGGCGTCGCCATGACGGCATCGCCGACCCAGTTCGGCAGCGCCACCGCCAGCGTCATGGCTTTCTCTCGAACAGGACCAGCGCGACGACGACCAGTTGCAGGAAGACGGCGATCTGGAAGTACAAGGTCTTGTCATCGCCCACCAGTCCCAAAACCAGGCCGCAGAAGAGGGCCACCGCCTGGACGACGTACGCCAGCAGCCTGAGCCACGTCACGCCCGGCGTCCGTTGTGCCCGGTTCAAGCGCCTCAGTTCGACGAGGATCGATCGCAGCAGGTCGGTCTCGTCGCCGGCGGGGATGTCGGCCGGCTCGCGCGGCTGGAGCGACAGGCACTCGGCGCAGAGCAGGAACCCGTCGCGCTCCGCGGCGCTGCCGTCGGCCAGGTCCGCCTCGGAGATGTCCCGACCGCAACGGGCGCAGCGGTCCGGGGCGGCAGGTGAGGGGGGAACGTCCGGCGATTCGGTCGCGGGCTGCTCCGGAATCGCTTCGGGTTCCGCCTGGCCGGGCGCCAGTTCGGACGGGGGCTGTTCGGCAGTGTCGACGGGCTCGAGGTCTTCGGGCGTCTCGGTTTCCTGCGCCTCCTCGACATCGTCGGGGGCGATGCCTTCGTCGTCGACCTGGACCCAGGCGTCGGCGTTTTCGGGTTCGGGGCCTCCCTCGGCGGCAGTCTCTTGGAGGAGGTCGTCCGGAGGCTCCAGGGCCGGTTCGATTTCGGTCTCCGGTCCGGTGTCCGCCCCGTTTGCCTCGGCGTCTGTGATGCCGAGGATGATGCGTGCGGCGCCGGCCAGATCGTCGGCCTCGGCGGTGGGTGGGGCCACGTCGGGCGGACGGGCAAAGTCGTGGTCGGGGTCGGCCGGCAGTTTGATCGTCTTGATGCCGGCGGCGTGGCCGGCGGCAATGTCTCGCCACGTGTCGCCGACGGTCCACGACGCCGACAGGTCGATATCGAAGTCCTCCGCCGCCCGAACGATGAGCCCGGGCTTCGGTTTGCGGCACTCGCATTCAACGACGAGGTCGGGCCGCGGGGAATCCGCGACATCGGGATGATGGGGGCACACGTAGTAGGCGTCGAGTTGGACGCCGAGCATCTCGAGTTGTTCGTCGAGGGCCTGGTGAAACCGTTCGAGGTCGTCCTCGGTTGCAAGCCCGCGTGCAAGGCCGGATTGGTTCGTGACGACGATCAACTTGTACCCGGCCTGGGCCAGGTCGGCCAGGGCGCGACCCACCCCGCCGAGGATGCGGATCTGCTCCGGCCGGGCCGCGTAGCCGGCATCCTCGATGAGGGTGCCGTCGCGGTCCAGGAATACGGCAGCGTTGGCCATGAGGAATCAGTCCTGTTCTTCGGGCGCCGCTTCCGCGAAGGCGCCCTGTTCGACCAGCCCGCAAAGGATATGGATCAGCACCAGGTGCCCTTCCTGAATGGGTGGACTCGAGTCAGCGGGCACACAGAGCGCCACGTCGGCGAGTTCCTTCAACTTCCCGCCGTCCCGTCCGGCCATGCCGAGTACCTTGGCGCCGCGTTTGCGTGCGAGGGAGGCGGCCTTCAGCACGTTGGCGCTGTTGCCGCTCGTCGACAGGACCCAGAGGACGTCGCCCTCCTCGACAAGGGCCTCGACCTGCCGCGCGAACACGTCCTCGAAATCGTAGTCGTTGGCGATAGCCGTCAGGACGCTCGTGTCGGTCGTCAGCGCCACGCAGGGCAGGGCGGGGCGTTCCTTGAGGAACCGTCCGATGAACTCCCCGGCAATGTGCTGAGCCTGACCGGCACTGCCGCCGTCGCCGCAAACGTAAACCGTGTGCCGGGCGCGGACGGCCTCGATAAGCACACGAGCGGCCCGGGCGGTCGGCTCGGCGAGGTCGTCGGCCATCTGCGTGCACACGTCGGCGCTCATCTGAAGGTGCGCCCGGATCGCTTCGATCATGACGATCCTCCCTTCGGCGGCCTGGAGGCACCCGCCCCGCCGCCTCGGATACGGTTCACCAGATCGGTCGTGCTCAGACCCTTGACAAGCGGCGCCAGCACGACGCGACCGCCGTACGATTCGACGACCTTGCGGCCGACGACGCCCTTGTGCCGCCAGTCCTCGCCTTTGATGAGCACGTCGGGCCGAACCGCCTCGATAAGTTTCTGCGGCGTGTCCTCGTCGAAGATGACGATGTAGTCAATCACCTCGATGGCCGAGAGCACGCGGGCGCGCTGCCGTTGACGACAAATCGGGCGCTGCGGTCCTTTGAGGGCGCGGACGCTCCGGTCGGAGTTCAACCCGACGACGAGCACGTCGCCCTGGCCGCCGGCGAAATCGAAGTATTCGATGTGCCCGGCATGAATCAGGTCGAAGCAGCCGTTCGTGAAGGCGATGCTCTCGCCCCGGGCCCGATGGCAGGCCAGGTCGGCGAGCAGTGTGTCGCGCGTTCGCAGTTTGTCGCCGCTGCGGCGGGCCTCCTCAAACAGTTCCGCAACGATCTCGTCGCGCGAGACCGTCTGAACGCCGAACTTCATGACCTCCAACCCGCCTGCCACGTTTGCCAGACGGACCGCGTCCGCCAGCGGCGCCCCGGCGGCCAGGGCTACGGCGATGACCGAGATGACCATGTCGCCGGCGCCCGTCACGTCGTAGATCGGTCGGGGCCGCGTGGGAACCATGCGTCCGGGCTTTCCCCTGGCCGCGAGCCAGGCGCCTTCCTTGTCGAGGGTCACGATGAGGGCGTCGAGCGCGAGGTCGTCAAGCAACTTTTTGGCGGCCCGACGGAGGGCGTCGCGGCCGGTCAGGCGGATGCCGGAGGCCAGTTCGGTCTCGCTGCGGTTCGGCGTCAACAGGGTCGCGCGGCGGTACTTGCCGTAGTCGGGCGCCTTGGTGGGATCGACGACCACAGGCACCCTGCTCCGACGGGCCAGGCGGATAACGGCCTGGGTCAGACGCGGCGTCAGGACGCCTTTGCTGTAGTCGCTGATGACGACGCCGTGGGCGGCTCTCAGGGCCGGCTCGATCTTCTCGAGCAGCCGATCCTCGGCCTCGCGAGGCATGGGGCATGTGTCTTCCTGGTCTACGCGAAGCACCTGTTGCGGGTGGCGATGTTGGGCACGGCCGACGAACCGCGTCTTGATGGTGGTGGGCCGGTCGGCGAGGCGCAGAACGCCGCCGATCCGTGCGCCGGAGTGCTTCAACTCGCGCCGCACCTCGTCGCCTGTGGGGTCGCGGCCGACGATGCTGAAGACACTGACGTCGGCCCCGAGAGCGCGCAGGTTGGTGACGACCGATCCCGCCCCGCCGAGGCGGCTTTCGGTCTCATCGGCCCGGAGGATTTGGATGGGGGCTTCGGGACTGATGCGCTCGGCGTCGCCGTAGACGTAGCGGTCGAGCATGAGGTCACCGACGACGAGGAGTCGCGGCCGCCCGATTTGCTCGACGAGTTGGACGAGTTGGCGGTACACACGTCCCCCTTATTGACGGTCGAGTTCCAGGAGCACGAGGTGCCTGAGCAGGGGCACCAGGATTTCGTGATGGCCGGTCAGGGCAATGCCGCGGTCGGTGGGCCGGCCGAGGAGGTTCTCTCGCGGCCGGTAGTGTTGGATCTGGTCGAGATTGGCGGTGACCATCTTATCGAGCGTCGCCCCAAGGTTCGTCGCCACGGCGTAGGCCTTCATGAAGACCTCGGGCAGGATGACGGCCGAGCCGAGGTTGATCCAGACGCCCTCGCGCATGTCGGCGACCACGGCGCAGAGTTTGCGGAAGTCGAGGAGCGAGGCCTCACCGATGTCGCCACCGTCGGCCTCGTGGTGCATGTGCACGGTGTCGGTGCCGATGGCCACGTGGACGGTGGCCGTGCAGCCGAGACGACTGGCCGCCGCGAGGATGCTCACGTCGGCGTGCGGGAAGTCCTCGGCATCTTCGTTCATAAGATCGCCGATGGCCTGGCCGAGTCCGCGGTGGCGTCCGAGGCGTGCGGCGTCATTCAGGTAACTTGGCGTCTCCTCGACCATGCCGAAGCGGCCGTCGCGGATGGTCTGGGCGGGGTCTTCGCTGGTTGCGCCGTGATAGGCGAGTTCGAGGTCATGGATGGCGCCGGCGCCGTGGGTGACGACGGCCGTGATGATGCCAGCCTCCATCATGTTGATGAGCAGGGGCCCCAGGCCGCACTTGACGACGTGTCCGCCGAAGGCGACGGCGACGGGGGCGTCGGCCTCGACGGCGTGGGCGATCGCCGCCGCAAGGCCGCGAAGCCCGGCGGTCACGGGCGTCGAAGGAAGCGAGTCGAAGAACTGGGCCAGCGACGCGCCCACGCCGGCGGGGGAGGCCAGATCGTCCAGATGGACTTTGTGCTCCCGCTCGGCGATGGAGAACACGTCGAGCCGGTCCAGGTCAACCGGTTGGTACGCCTTGGGTTGGCGCATCAGGGTTCCCCCTGCCCCTTGGCGCCGGGCAGCAGCGGCGCGATGCGGCTACGCAGCACGTCCTCGCCGTCGGTCACGCGAAGGGCAACCTCAAGGGCTACCACCTCGACGGCGGACGCGATCTCTCCGGCGTCGATCATGGGGAACCATTTTACGAAATCCTTGCCCGTGGTCACAAGCGTCTTGGCGCCCGCGGCCTCGGCCGCACCGACGAGTTGGTTCAACTCTTCAGCCGTGTAGGCGTGGTGGTCGCGGAAGGCGTCGAACGGTGCGACGCGTGCCGCCAGTTGTTCGAGCGTCATGCGGAAGGCCCGTGGGTTGGCGATGGCACACGCTGCCGCCACATCGCGGTCGGCAAGCCACTCGACGCCGCGTCGCGACCCGTCGGGCAGCAGGATGCCGGTCGGCCGGTGTTCGGCCAGGAGCATGGGGGTTTCGCCGGTCACCAGGGCGCCGATGGTCTCCTTCAGCCGGGCCAGTTCGTCGGCGCCGAGCAACTCGGCGCGGGTGATGACCACGAGGTCGGCCCGCCGCAAGGCCGACAGCGGCTCGCGAAGGAGGCCGTACGGCAACAAATGGCCGTAGCCGAACGGCCGCAGGGCGTCGACGAGAACGATGTCGAGGTCGCGTGCGCAGCGGCGGTGCTGGAACCCGTCGTCGAGAATCGCCACGTCGCACGGATGGTTCTCGACCCAGTCGCGAATCGCGCGGACGCGGTCGGGGCTCTGGAGGTGCGGCACGTCGGGGCAGAGGCGTTCGAGTTCACGTGCCTCGTCGTTGGGGCGGCCTTTGTCGCTGCCGTATCCGCGGCTGACGATGAGCGGCTCGCCGCCCATCTGCGTCACGAGGTCTGCCAGGCAGGCCACCATCGGCGTTTTGCCCGTTCCGCCGACGGTCAGGTTTCCGACGCTCACGACAGGGCAGGGCGGACGGTGGACCGAACCGGGAACGTGCCACCGCAGGTTGGCGACGCCGAGCCCCAGACGGTAGGCGACCGAGAGCACCCCCAAGCCGGCCCGGGCGAGCGACGCCATGAGGCCTTGGGCCCGGCCGGAGACGAGAGCCAGCCAGCGGCTCTGCCGATGATGCGGCGGCTGGGACGTGGCGGCTGGTCGGTCGGCGTCCATAACCCTCGTCCGTGTGCCGTGCGACGGATTCGTGCTACGCCAGTTTCTCGATGATGGCCTGCGCCATCTCGCGGGTACCGACGGCGGTGGGATCGTCGCGGTGCGGCTTCATGTCGTAGGTAACGGAGTTGCCCTCGGCGATGACGGCGGCGACGGCGGCTTCGAGGCGTTTGGCGGCGTGCTTCTCGCCCAGGTAATCGAGCATGAGGAGCCCCGAGAGGATGAGCGCCGTGGGGTTGACCTTGTTCTGGCCCGTGTACTTCGGGGCCGAGCCGTGTGTGGCCTCGAAGATGGCGCCGTGGTCGCCGATGTTGGCGCCCGGCGCAACGCCGAGGCCGCCGACCAAGCCCGCGCACAGGTCGCTCAGGATGTCGCCGTACAGGTTCGGCAGGACCAGCACGTCGTACAGTTCGGGCTTCTGGATGAGTTGCATACACATATTGTCGACGATGCGGTCCTCGAACTCGATGTCCTGATACGCCTTGGCCACCTCGCGTGCCACCTCCAGCCACAGCCCGTCGGAGTACTTCATGATGTTGGCCTTGTGGACGGTGGTGACCTTTTTGCGCCGGTGTTCGCGGGCGTAGCGGAACGCGAAGTGGTGAATCCGCTCCGTGGCCTCAACGCTGATCGGCTTGATGCTGATGCCGGTGGTTGCCTCGCCGGTCCGGATCGTCTTGTCGGTCGAGAGTTCGTTGATCGTCCGGTGGAGCGTCCGGGTGGCGTCGTCGCCCTTCTGGAACTCGACGCCGGCGTACAGGTCCTCGGTGTTCTCGCGGACCAGGACCAAGTCGATATCCTGGTAGCGGCTGCGGACGCCGGGATACGATTTGCACGGCCGCAGGCACGCGTACAGGTTGAACGTCTGCCGCAGGTGAACGTTGACGCTTCGGAACCCTTTCCCGACGGGCGTCGTGATGGGCGCCTTCAGTGCCACGCCGGTGCGTTTGATGCTTTCCATGAGGGCGTCGGGCAGGGGCGTGCCGTACTGCTGGAGGCAGTCGAGTCCGGCTTCCTGGACATCCCATTCGATGGGTGCGCCGGTGGCGTCGATGACGTTGCGCGTGGCCTCCGCCAGCGAGGGCCCCGTGCCGTCGCCAAGAACCAAGGTTACGTCGTGTGCCATCGCCGCCTTTCGTGCTGTGGAACAGGCAGACGAGCCAGCGCGCGGCGTCCGCCACTGAAAGGTACAAAGAGGCAAACAGGCTACGCGGGGCAGGTGGACGTGTCAACGGTTTTGTGGGTTCCCGGCAGGTGGTCGAGCAGTTCGGTGAGGGTCTCGATGCGCAGGTCCGGCGTCGGGCAGTTCTGGTCGGGCGTGCGGCCGTCGCGGGCGATGAGCACGGTGCGGATGCCCATCGTTGCGGCCCCGGCGACGTCGGCCGCCGGGTCGTCCCCGACGAACATCGCGTGCCGGACCGGCGCGCGCAGCCGTTCCAGGGCGGCCTGGAAGATGCGGGCATCGGGTTTGCGGAATCCCACGTCGCTCGAGAAGCAGGCCGCATCGAACAGCGGTGCCAGCGCAAAGCGCTCCAGTTGCCCCACCCAGAGGTAGTCCGGCGTGCCCCACGGCGTATTCGAGACCAGTCCCAGCCGGTAGCCCCGGTGTCGCAGGGCCCGCAAGGTCGGCAGCGAGTCGTCGAACAGGCTGGCGTTGGCCATGAGGTGTCGCGCGCACATCTCGCCCATGTTGGGCAGGGTGCGGCCGCTGAGGCTGCGGACGATGCGGCGGATGGCCGCCGCAGCGCGGTGGGGGAGCGGACTGTCCGGCTGCGGCGCACGCCGACGGGCCTGGGCTTCTTGAGGACCGGGAACGGCGGCTGCCGGGGGTGAACGCCCGTCGGCGCCAACGAGCACGCCTCGGAGGAGCCCCTCCGCGCATCGGCCGACGATTACCGGGAGGCTCGGCACGGGATAGTGGGCCAGCGTGCCGCCCAGATCGAACAGCACGGCCTCGATGTCGGCAAACGCCCCCATGGCCTCTCAGAACAGACGGTACCCGTAGGCGCGGTTGTCCGGGTCAAAGTCGTCGTCGGTGACGCCCGGATTCACGGCGAGGTCGGTGTAGAAATAGTGGCTGAGGAGTTCGCCGCCCCAGTCATAGGCGTCCGTGCGAACGCACAGGAGGTACTCGACGTCGATGTAGATGATGAGCACGTCGCACGGGTAGCCCTTCTTCTCGGGCAGCACGCGCTTGAAGACGTAGGAGGGCCGGCCGCCGTCGTGCCGGATGCCTTCGTAGGTCAGCGTCAGGTCGCCTTTGGCGTTGGCTTCCTCGCTCTGGCGTGTGACCAGGGAGAGCATGTTGCCGATGCCGGCCATCGTGACGGGCCGGCGGCTGTGTTTCATGGCCAGGCTGCCGCGCGGGTCGATCGAGACCTTCCGGAACAGGAGACCGAGGAGGCCGGGCGGATGAACGACCGCCTTGCCCTTGTGGGCGCCGTCGACGTAGATAGCCTCCTGGTCCTTGCGTGGTTCGGTGACCCATTTCAGGTAGATGCTGAAAGGCGCCTTGCGGAATATCATGCGCATCGTCTCGGGCTTGTGAAGTTTGCCGCCGATGTTCTCGATCTTCTGGAACCGGCACGTGTAACCGACAATCCGCGCATCGTACCAGTCGCGGGCCGTCTGCAACAAACGGAGTGGCTCCTTCTTTGCAAGGGGCTCCATCTCCTTGAGCCCCTTGGGGTAGACCGGCGACGGGGTGCTTGGGATCGGCTTCGGCCCAGGCGTCTCGGCGCAGAGGGCGGCCCCGACCACGGCGCACACGCCGATCAGCGCAAACGCCGGCGCCGTGCGGGACGGAAAAGACGACCGGCGACCGGCTGAACGTGCCACGGGCAACCAGTTGGTGGGTTTGTCCATCTTGGAGTCTCGACCGGCGCGGCGTCCCTATTGGGGGACGGAACCCCGCGTCAGGAGGATGGGAAACAGGGAGTAGGTCCGCCTTTGGCTGACACGCTCGAAGCCGGCGTTCGTGAACATGGCTTGGACCGCGCGCGACTCACGGTGCCAGACCTGCCCCCCCTCCACGCGGGTAATGATCATGTCGTACACGATACGCCCGATGAACTGGTCGGGCCAGCCGTCCAGCAAGAACAGTTGGCCGCCGGGCTTCAGCACGCGATGCAACTCGCAAATCACCGCGTCCTGGCGCGGATAATGGTGGAACGAGTTGGCGCACGTGACCGCGTCGAAGGTCCCGTCGGCAAACGGAACGTGCTCGCTGTCGGCCACCGTCAGCCGCACGCTCCCGGCGTGACCGTTCAACTTGAAGCGGGCTCCGTGTAGCATCGGCTCGCACAGGTCCAGGCCGATGACCCGCCACCCACGCTGGGCGAGCCGGCCGGCCAGTTCGCCCGTGCCGCACCCGACGTCGAGAATGCGGCCGGGCGGCGTTGATTTCATCTCGCGCATCAGCAGACGGTGCGAGGGCTCAAAAAGAAACTGGTTGAGCCAGTGCGCGTCGTACGTCGCTGCCCAGTCGCAGAACTCAGCGTGGGCTTCACGCTTCAACTCATGATTCACGGCGAACCACCTCAGCGGCTGTGCGAGGGCCCCTCGGCTCCCGCAGGCGTTTATCGGCAATCCCGGAGCATATTATACACACCGTCTTGGAGATTGCCAAGGGGGTTCCACGATGGTAACGGAATATTCATCCTCGCGGCACGTTGAACACGTACTCCGAGGCCGCAGGTGCCCGCCATCCTGCGGTTGGCCATTGCCTTTGCCGAGAGGTGGCGACTACAATTCGTCGCCCTGAAGGAGACCGCCTTGGTCTTGAAACTGGCAGGTTTGGCGTTCATCAGTTTCGTTGCAGCCCTCTCCGGCGCGCTGATGCCGGGGCCTGTGCTTGCCGTTACCCTGGCGGGGAGCCGGCGGAAGGGGTTCTGGTTCGGCCCGCTGGTTGTCCTCGGTCACGGCATCGTTGAACTGCCGCTCGTTGTGCTGATCTATTGGGGACTCCGCGAGGCGATCCGGAGCGACGCGATCGCCATAACCGTCGGGTGCATCGGGTCCGTGGCCATGGCCTGGATGGCGGTCGGCATGTTGCGCCAGACACGCCACGTGGACGACCCGGAGGCCAAACAGGGCGGCGTGCTGCGCCTCGGCGCCGTGCCGGCGGGAGCCGTCACCAGCCTCCTGAACCCGTACTGGTACCTGTGGTGGGGCACGATCGGCGCCGGCATCATCAGCGACGCACGGGTGGCCGGCTGGCTCGGGCTGATCGTCTTCTTCACCGGCCATATCAGCGGCGACCTCGGCTGGTACAGCCTCATCTCGTTCGGTGTCAGCCGCGGCCAACGGTATCTTCAGGGACGGCTCTACAAAGGGCTGCTCATCGGCTGTGCCCTGATCCTGCTGGCCATGGCCGGGCTTTTTGCCAGACTGTCGGTCCAAAAGGGATGGGATGCACTCGTGGGCTGATCCACACGGCTCGGCCGGAAGAAGTGGCCGCCGTCCTTCCCGCATGCCGATACAACGGTTGGGAGAAGGCAGGTTTTTTTCAAAAAAAAAGCCTTGCGAATTCAGACACAGAATGGTTCACTTTTCTAGGGATGGCGCGGAGAGTGTGTCGTGGCTTGGGCAAGGAAAGGAGACGCAGCGATGAGGACGCGCGTAATCGGCCTGGCTTGGGTCGTGAGTCTGTGTGTCGCATCGGCGGCGTATGCCTCGGAAGATCGGATGGCCATCGCACAGTGGCGCTCTGCCGACAGCGCGTCGCTGCCGAGTTTCCGCCTTCCGAAGGTGGCGATCGACAAGACCATTGACTACCGGTTGTCGTACGGGGATGCGATTCACGCTGCCGCCGACGACGAGGCACCGGAACCGGCCGCGGTCGAAAGCCCCTGGATGCGCAACCTTACCCCGTTCCTGACCTACAACTATGCCAGTAGCCGCGACCGACGGCGGGGGGGCATCGACGGCGACATCAACGGCGGGACCGTCGGCATGACGTTCAAGAGCCTCATGGATATGACGGCCGGACTGATGTACGACTACTCCTACTGCACCGGCCCCGGGGGCGGGGGCGTGGACATGGAGATGCACTCGAACACCTTCACGTTCTTCCTCTCCAAGAACATCGAACTGCTGTACTTCGGTGCGTCGTTCTCGTTCGGCGATGCCGAGATGCGCACCTACCGGCTCCGCCGCCGCACCAGCGTTGACGTTGACACCTTCGCCGTGGCCCCCTACCTCGGCCTGGCCGCCTACCAGAAGGGGCCGCTGTCGCTTTACTCCACACTGACCTGTGTGTGGCGCTGGCAGGACTTCCGTTACAACCGCGCCATCCCCTCCGACGACTCCAGCAGCGGCACCCTGGTCCTGATGAACCGAGCCAACTACGAACTCAGCGAGCAGTTCATGGTCACCGGCATCTTCGACTTCAACGACGTGGTTCAGGAGGAACTGACGAACATGCGGCAGGAGGACGTGGACCACTGCTGGCTGACGATGGGTGTCAGGTTCCGCTACCACCTGACCGACACGGCCGAACTGTACGCCGGCTACACGGCCGACGTCGCCAACCAGTCTTACGAGAACCACCAGGTCGAGGTCGGCGTGTCGCTGGCGTTCTGATGCCGGCCCGGCTCTCGCGTACAGGCTCTTGGCGAAAGGAGCGGTGAAATGAGGGCGTCACACAACTGTGCGCCCGGGGCGGTTTCGGTGGGTGCCCGGCGCGCCGCGACGGTGGTCGTCCTGCTGGGCCTGCTTGCCATGGCCCTCTGCCTGGGCGCCGCGTGCGAGAAGAGGAAGTATCAAGTCAGAGACGACTACTGGGAGGCCAACCACACTCTCAAGAAGCTGGAGAAAGAGGCCAATAAGATAAAGGCGGCGATGAACCGCGACCATTGTGAGTGGCCGGGCGGCAAGCCACAGTTCCCAGCCCAGTATCTCGGGGGCCCAGCCACGAGTGTTGCGGAAAGGCATATCGAAAACTGGAATGCCCTCCAAGTAAAGATTAACGCATGCACTACGACGTGTAACGAGTCCAAGGCCGAGGGTCAGCGCCGGGGATTCGACATGGGGTTCGACCCCGCCGAGTTCTCGCGGGACATCGCGAGGCCGAACACACCCAGCACGACCACGCCCCACCATCACTAGCCGACGCAGGCAAGGGCCCGGAATCGTGCCAACCACCTCGGGGAAGCGGTCCTTTTGTTTGTGCCCGGCAGCGCCACCTACAGAGGATGTCCGCGCGGACCCGCTGGCAAGGCTCATTCGTATTCCGATGGCGGCGTGTTGAGGCAGCGCGGCCAAGTCTTCCGGAAGCCGCCCGGGGCTGCTGCATAGCGGAGAGTCCTGACCATGAGCACACGTAACCTCGCGCAGAGGAACCCGACGAACGGGTGTTGCGCACGGGCGGTGCTGGCCGGCCTGCTGGCCGCACTCTGCTGCGGTGGCTGCACCGGGTGCGGCATCCTCCTTGACCGCCGGTCCGACGCAACGGTCAGCGACCAGTACAAGACCGACTACCACACCCTGGCCGCAACGAAGCGCAGGCAGGCCGAACTCGGACGCATCCTGGGCGAGGTCGGCGAACTCAAAGGGGGCGAGTGGCACCTCGCCGTGGGCTCACTTAAGTCGGCCGACGCACGCAAACAGATTGATGCCCACGTTGCCGAGTGGCACGACCTCAGCGCCCAGATCAAGCGGACCCAGAGAGAACTCGACCGCAACCAGGAGGAGTTGCGGCGCCGAGGCATCGACGTGGCCAGGTTGACGCAAGAAGCCGCCTCGACGCCGTACACGACCCAGACACCGCATCCCTGACGCGCCGACACCGTAAGGCCGCCGGCGGCCCCGGTCGCCGCGCCCCGGGCCGACTATGATCCTGTGCTTCATGAGACTGCGGCCGCTCCTGTTTGCCTCGATGCTCCTGACCGCCGGGGCCGTCGGGTGCATCCGCACGCCGCTCGAGACCTTCCGCGCCCGCCCTCTTCCTGCGCCGGCCACCGCACCGCTTCGCGTTACGTTCGACCGGGTCCTCAACGTCGATTACCCGGGCGGCAAACGCCTGGCCGGTTGGGACGCCACCGGGATGGTCATCGAGAAGACCCTCGCGGCCTGGTACCCGAATCTGAAGGTGCGCCAAACGCTCCGGAATCCGTCGCCGGAGGGCGTGCGCCGGGCCCTGGCCTGCCTTCCCGACGCGGGTGCGGCCGAGGTGTCCGTCGTCTACCTGGCGTCGCGCCAGACGCCGGCCGGCCTGTGGGAGTTCCCGCAGGGGGGCGTCCGGGCGTCGTGGGCAGATTTGCTGGGCGGCGCCGTCCCACGACATCCGATGCGGCTGGTCATCCTCGACGCCTGCCACGCCGCCGCCGTCATGAGGGCGCCCGAGTGGCGAGGCCGTCTGGCGCCGGCGGCGCTGCTGGCCGCCACACAGGTCGAGCGGACCTACGAACTCGACGTCACCCGCCGCCGGCCGCTCGACCTCATCCGCCGGTTCCCCCTCGCCGTCTCGTGGCTGAAGACCCACATGCAGGCTGAATGGGACGGCAAGATTAGTTTCCTGGGTTTCGTCTGGCTCCGGGCGTATCTGGAGACCGACCGTGCCCCCGCGTCGGCAGCCGACTGGGCCGCATTTATCCGAGGCTGCCAACACGAGGCCGACGCCTTCCGGACCCGGCACAACCGCAGCCTGGCCTCCACCGTCCATGGCTATGTGAACGGTCAACCAGGCAGCCGGCCCGGGCCGGACGATATTCCCGCTCCCGCCAAAGGGCCTTGACAGACGGCCGGCGGTCGGTTATGGTTCTGTCGTATCATCCGCGTGGATGATGAGACTCAGAGACCCGTGGAGGACAAACGCCCGGCACTGGCCCGCATGATGGCGGCCGGGCACAAAACGCTATGCCTACGGTCAACCTTCCTGATGGACATATTTTGGAAGTGGCCGATGGGGTTAGCGTCGCAGACGTTGCCAGCCGGATCGGTTCACGCCTGGCCCAAGCCGCCGTCGCTGCCAGGCTGAACGGCAAGTTGGTGGATCTCGCAGCCGTTCTCGGCCCCGACGGGCCGCAGGCCATCGAGATCCTGACCGACAAAAGCGACGAGGCCCTCTCGATTATCCGCCACTCCGCCGCTCACGTGATGGCGGCCGCCGTGCGCCGCCTCTACGGAGAGGGTGTGAAGTTCGGCATCGGTCCGGCCATCGAGGACGGGTTCTACTACGATTTTGACCTGCCCGAACGCATCGCGGAGGAGGACCTGGAGCGGATCGAGGCCGAGATGGTCAGGATCATCGGCGAGAAGGCCCCCTTCGAGCGGCAGGACGTCTCGCACGAGGAGGCCGTCTCGATCATGCAGGCGGCCGGCCAGGACTACAAGGTCGAACTGCTTCGCGACATCGCCGGCGGCGGCGCGGCCGAGGGGGAACAACTCCACGACGCCGAGGCCAAGCCCCAGTCGCGCGGAGCCGTCTCGCTGTACCGATCGGCCGACTTCGTGGACCTCTGCCGCGGACCGCA